>ERZ891134.2604-NODE-2604-length-10258-cov-4.915221_pt1 | contig 10258 bp, 6 predicted proteins | sample MGYA00520888_ERZ891134 | MGnify/ENA primary metagenome ERZ891134 (study PRJEB32303, sample SAMEA104408692) | aquatic metagenome | biome: Brackish water; feature: Coastal; material: water | place: Baltic Sea | collected 2014-10-23 | depth 10 m ... | reverse complement strand
CTTTTAAAGTGGCGACTCAATCATCAGATAAAACTACAGAAGCTACGGCCAGACTAGAGAGAACCAAGCCCGAGGGAATTCCAAACAAAAAGTCACCTGAAGCTGAGGAGCAAAATAACGGAAGGATTCAAAGCAACCGCCCCAATAGAAGACCAGAAGGTAAGCAGAACAACAGGGAAGCTAGACCAACTGAAAAATCTACAGAGCAAAGGAACCATCCCCAACATGCGCCCAAACAGCAAAACAGAAAAAATCCCAATCAAAACCGTCCAGAAAAAAACTTTAATTTCGACAAAGAATTAAAGAATAGGTACAAGGATCCTGACTATGAATTTGACAGTATCATTGCCTCTGAAGGGGTTTTAGATATTATGCAGGATGGATATGGTTTCTTGAGATCTTCTGATTACAACTACCTATCTTCTCCAGATGATATATACGTATCTCAATCTCAGATAAGACTGTTCGGTTTAAAGCCAGGAGATACTGTATTGGGAGAAGTAAGACCTCCAAAAGAAGGTGAAAAGTATTTCCCACTCATCAAAGTAAATAAAATTAATGGTCAAGACCCACAAGTCGTTAGAGACCGTGTAGCTTTTGAGCATTTGACCCCTTTATTTCCAGAAGAAAAATTCAAACTATCTGAAAGACAGAGTAATATATCCAATAGAATCATAGATTTATTTTGCCCTATAGGTAAAGGTCAAAGAGGAATGATTGTAGCCCAACCTAAAACGGGTAAGACCATGCTTCTTAAAGACATTGCTAACGGAATTGCAGCCAATCATCCTGAGGTGTACCAACTTATCTTGTTAATAGATGAACGCCCTGAGGAAGTGACAGACATGCAGCGAAATGTAAAAGGAGAGGTCATAGCTTCTACTTTTGATAAGGAAGCCACAGAACATGTAAGGGTGGCTAATATTGTTTTAGAAAAAGCGAAACGATTGGTAGAATGTGGCCATGATGTGGTGATTCTTTTAGATTCAATCACCAGATTAGCCAGAGCCTACAATACCGTTCAACCTGCCTCAGGTAAGGTGCTCAGTGGAGGGGTAGACGCCAACGCACTACACAAACCAAAAAGATTCTTCGGAGCCGCTAGAAACATTGAAAATGGGGGTTCTCTTACTATTATAGCCACTGCTTTAACAGAGACTGGATCTAAAATGGACGAGGTGATTTTTGAAGAGTTCAAAGGAACAGGTAATATGGAACTTCAATTAGATAGAAAAATATCTAACAGAAGAATTTTCCCTGCCATTGACCTCACCTCTTCTAGTACACGTAGAGATGACCTCTTATTAGACGAGCAAACAGTGCAACGTATGTGGATCATGCGCAAATACCTTGCAGACATGAACCCTGTTGAAGCCATGGAGTTTATTGAGCAGCGCTTTAAACAAACTAAAAACAACGAGGAGTTCTTATTGACCATGAATCAATAATCACTTCTGATAAATATATTAAAACGCCGCGGATTTCTCCGCGGCGTTTTTTTTTACCTGTGACACCCTTAAGTAGGGCACAAAAAAAGCCTGTGGTATTGAAAAATACCACAGGCGTATAAGGTAAAACGAGTAAGAGATCTCTACTTAAAGAGTCGCTACTTGTTTGGTTAACTTACTCTTCAAGTTAGAAGCTTTGTTAGAATGAATGATATTGCGTTTCGCCAACTTATCAATCATAGAAATTACAGATGGAAGCATCTCTAAAGCTGCTTTCTTATCTTCTTCTAAACGTAATTTCTTAAGGGCGTTACGCATGGTCTTGTGCTGGTACTTGTTACGTAAACGCACCGCCTCGTTTCTTCTAATTCTCTTTAATGCAGACTTGTGATTAGCCATAGTTTTAATTTGTAATTGTTATGAATGTTACCATTCGCTTTTGTAGTCCGTAGGGGAATCGAACCCCTGTTACCAGGATGAAAACCTGGCGTCCTAACCCCTAGACGAACGGACCGGTTTGCAGCAACTGCTGCGGATAAAATTTGTAGTCCGTAGGGGAATCGAACCCCTGTTACCAGGATGAAAACCTGGCGTCCTAACCCCTAGACGAACGGACCATTAGTTTGCGCAATTGCGGATGCAAAAATACAACTATTTTTCACTATTGCAAGAGTCCGCTACAATTTTTTCTTTTTTTAATAGGCCTTTGCAAATAAGACCCTTTTAGAAGAGGGCTTGCCCGTAAGAATACACAGGCCTTGCTCTTCTTTTGCATCGATAGGAATACACCTAATGGAAGCCTTTGTAGCGTCTTTTATCTTCGCTTCTGTGGCTATAGTGCCATCCCAATGCGCCGCAATAAAACCACCCTTTTCATTTAAGACCTTTTTAAATTCTTCAAAAGTGTCTACAGGGGTAATGTGGGTGTCTCTAAATTCAAGGGCACGTTGGTATAGATTGTCTTGAATAACGGCTAACAACTGCTCTACATGCTCCACTAAATGGTCTGAAGCGACTGTTTCCTTAGTTAGGGTGTCTCTTCTGGCTACTTCAAACGTATTGTTGTCTAAATCTCTTTGTCCAATAGCCAAACGAATAGGAACCCCTTTGAGTTCGTATTCATTAAATTTAAATCCTGGCTTGTGTGTATCTCTTTGGTCAAACTTCACTGAAATTCCCTTAGACTTAAGCGCCTTTACTAAAGGTGCTACTTTTTCTGCTATAGCATCTAATTGGTCTGTACCTTTATATATAGGTACAATAACTACTTGTATGGGGGCTAATTTTGGGGGTAATACCAATCCGTTGTCGTCTGAATGGGTCATAATAAGTGCACCCATTAGTCGGGTAGAAACTCCCCATGAAGTGGCCCATACATGCGCTTGTTTTCCTTCTTTTGTTGCGTAGGTCACATCAAAAGCCTTGGCGAAATTTTGTCCTAAAAAGTGAGACGTACCTGCCTGTAATGCTTTTCCATCTTGCATCATGGCTTCAATACAATAGGTTTCTAAGGCACCAGCAAAACGTTCAGACTCCGTTTTTAATCCTTTAATCACAGGAACCGCCATAAATTCCTGTGCAAATGTAGCGTACACCTCCATCATTTGCTCAGCCTCAGCAATAGCCTCTTCTTTGGTAGCATGAGCGGTATGTCCTTCTTGCCACAAAAACTCTGATGTTCTCAAAAACAAACGCGTTCTCATTTCCCAGCGAACTACATTGGCCCACTGATTAATTAGCAAGGGAAGGTCTCTATATGATTGTATCCACTTTCTATAGGTATCCCAAATGATGGTTTCTGAAGTAGGTCTGACAATTAATTCTTCTTCTAATTTAGCATCAGGATCAACAATTACACCACTCCCATCTTCTGCATTTTTAAGCCTGTAATGGGTTACTACAGCACATTCTTTAGCAAAACCATCTACATGGCTTGCCTCTTTACTAAAATATGACTTGGGAATGAACAGGGGGAAATAGGCATTCTCATGGCCCGTTTCTTTAAACATATGATCTAAAGCGGCCTGCATTTTTTCCCAAATGGCATATCCGTATGGTTTTATAACCATACAACCTCTTACGCCAGAATTCTCTGCAAGGTCTGCTTTTCCTACTAATTCGTTATACCACTTAGAGTAGTCTTCACTTCTTTTGGTTAAATTTTTACTCATAACTTAGAGTTTGGCACAAATCTTGTAATTTAGCCTATAGTTAGTATATAATTCTCAGTACTACGCCTTTTAAAACCATTTTACTAGTCTGGCACTTTGGCACAAAACTAACTATTTTTAAAGAGCATAACAATTAAATTATAGCCATATGAAAACACAAACATTTACTTCCGGTTTTAGATCTTTAGGATTACTAATAACAGTAAGCTTGTTTTTGACTTCATGTGGAAGTTTCACCCAAGCATCTTATTATGCACAAGATGGGATTTATAGCAATCCCAATGGAGTAGTAAGAACAGTGGCTGCTACTGAAACAGCTGTTCCGTTGGTGAACGAAAACCCAAATGAATTTGGGTCTTATTTTTCAGATCGCGCCAACACTTACGCCTCCTTATTAGAAGAAGACAATTTCACTTCTGCAGACCAATACAATTCTGGAGAATACAATGAAAACTATGACGAAAGTCAGGGATACCAACCCCAAAACAATCAAGTGTCTTCGGGTCAAAATAATGCTCAAGCGGGTTGGGGAAGCAGCCCGTCTGCAGTGACCATTCAAATTCACAACAATCCTTGGTTTGATCATTTTTATCCAGGAGATCCATTTTTTGGCAATCCAGGGATAGTTCCTATGGGCATGCAAGGGCTTTATTTCTCCTCTTTTGCCAATATGAGTAACATAAGATTTCGCCCTTGGAGAAACTGGAGATTTAACCAATGGGGCATGAACCCTTGGGGATTTGATCAATGGGGCTGGGGCTTTAATAACTGGGGTGGAAACCCTTGGGGCTGGGGCTTTAACAATTGGAACAATATGGGCTGGAACAGTTGGAACAGATGGGGATGGAACGGATGGGGTTTTCAAAACCCAGTGGCATTTTACGGACCTTACAACTATGCTAGAGTCAATGGATTTGGTAGAAGCAACCAATTCAACAGGAGTCCATACAGAACTAATGTTGCGGTAAATGTGACCAGAAGAGGCAAAAACAACCAGACCCAAAGAAGCAATAGCAGCTATGCCCTCAGAAAAAATACTTTAAGTGTGAGTGGGTTGAGGAATTATCTCAGAACCACTGACAACAGCAGGGTAATAGACGCTTACAAAAACAATAATCGGTCTATTGATGGAATAGTAACTTCTAACAACGGACTTAGAAACAATATTGGAAGAACAACTTCTAATACAAGAACTGTGTCCTCTAATGGAAACACGAGAATGGTCTCTGCTAATAATTTATCTAACAACCTTAGGGACCGTACTTACAACACTTCTAACGCAATAAGAAACAACAGTATTGTAAGAACACCTCGCGCAACAAGGAACAACACTGTGAGAAGTATTCAGAGTCCTAACAACCAACTGTACAGAAATCTAGCGCCTAGAACGAGTAATTTTAATAGCAATGCTACAAGAAGCACTGGCACAAATAGTGTTAGAAATGTAAGTCCTATTAGAAGGAGCTATAATACCCAAAGTAGTCCTGTAAAAAGATCTAGCATTAATCGCTCTAGCAACACTAACAGCGCTCCTGCTGTAAGATCTTCTAATAATGTAAGGAGCAGTAGTAGTAACCGATCCAGTTCTTCTAGCAGGTCTTCTTCTAGCAGCAAATCTAGTGGAAGGAGAAATTAAATAGCATTTACAATAAATGAAAAAAGTATTATTAGGGGTCTTTTTAGCCACAGGCTTATTGACCTATGCACAACAAATTCAGGACCTTCCATTGTTTGGACTAGAGCAAAGGACAGGAACAGCAAGATTCCAAGCCATGGCTGGTGCTTTTGGGGCCCTAGGGGGAGATTTCTCTGCGCTTGCGATTAATCCTGCAGGGGCTGCCGTATTCAAGCACAGTCAAATGGGCTTTGGACTCTCTCATTTTCAGACAGAAAACAACACCCAATTAAATGCGACAAATACCCAAGCCAATAAAGGCCATTTGGGTTTTAACCAAGCAGGTATTGTTTTTGTGTACGACAACAGTAAAAACAGCCCTTGGAAAAAAATCAGTTTGGCCTTAAACTCAGACAATAGCAACCAATACAAATCAAGGGTAAATGCAAAAGGAAATACATCCAACGGTCTAGACCAATACTTTCTTCATTACGCCAACGGCACCCCTTTTGGTGACATTCTAAAGTTAGACGGTGAACTACTAGAAGAAGCCTATCTCAATATTGGTTCACAAATTGGATATGCAGCGCAACAAGCATTTTTAGGTTATTACAGTGGCGTGTTAGACCCAGCTGAACTAGACAATAACAGTATCAGCAGCTATGTATCCAATGCCCTATACCAGCAAGTACGCCAGAACCATCATATTCAAACCAAAGGAAGAAATAGTAAATTTGTTGCTACCACAGCGGCACAATACAAAGACTTCTTATTTTTGGGAGCTGGACTTGAATTTCAAAACTTGGTTTTCGAAAAACAAGGAAGGATAAATGAAGATGGATACAGTGCAAATAGTCCCATACAATACATAGATTTTGACAATTTTATAAGAACAGACGGAAATGGTGTTGCCCTAAGTCTAGGTGCCATAGCCAGAGTTTCTCAATTTTTGAGACTTGGAGTGAGTTATAAAACCCCAACTTGGTATACCTTATCTGAAAAAACACACCAACAAATTGGGAGCAATTTGGAAGACGTAGATATTGAATTCATTGACCAAAACCAGATCAACCTATTTGAAGATTACAGGATCACGATTCCTTCAAAAATAACGCTTAGTGGAGCCTTGGTAGTGGGCAAAAGAGGTTTAATTAGTGTAGACTATAGCCAACAAGATTTCTCCACTGCAAGATTTAGACCCCTTAACGATCCTTATTTCAGTAATTTAAATAGTGCTGCCAACAATGACCTTGGCACAGTCAATAGTTTAAACATTGGAGGAGAATTTAATCTTTCAAGATGGTCTTTTAGAGTGGGCTATAGTGCCCAAAACAGTCCTTTTGTAAACAATACCGTTAACACCATTAATACAAGTTCTGGATTGGGATGGGTTTTCAATGGAGGAAGAATTGATTTTGCTTACAGTCAATGGGAACAAAGCCAGTCAGTTTCTCCTCTAAATTTTCCTGAAGGCACGGCTTTTCAAATGGAAACACGCAGAAATATTGCTAGCATGACTTATACGCTGTTCTTCTAAGTCAAAAAAGCTATAAATCCCGGTAGAATTGCCCTATATTTGCATCAGAAACGTACTAAATTTAGAATGAAAATAGACCAAAACGCTATGGAGGCCCAAGAAGACCTTTCTATGGACCACCTGTCTGCAGCAGAAAATACTCCGCTAAGATCAGATGCTTTTGACCTCTCAGATGAGGCCAAAATTGAAAATATTAAAGGCCATGTAACTGCCATATTAAACACCCTAGGTTTAGACCTAACAGACGACAGTCTAAAAGGCACACCAAATAGGGTGGCTAAAATGTTTGTCAATGAAATATTTGGTGGCTTGCATCCAAACAAAAGACCAAAAGCCTCTACTTTTAGTAATAAATACAAGTATGGAGAAATGCTTGTTGAAAAAAATATTACCCTCTACTCTACTTGCGAGCACCATTTGCTCCCTATTGTTGGTAAAGCACATGTGGCTTATATCTCCAAAGGAACCGTAGTGGGATTGTCAAAAATGAATCGAATTGTAGATTATTTTGCCAAAAGACCCCAAGTTCAAGAGCGTTTGACCATACAAATTGTCAGGGAATTACAAAAAGTACTCGGCACACAAGATGTGGCTTGCGTCATAGATGCAAAACACCTGTGTGTAAACTCTAGAGGGATTAGAGATATAGATTCTAGTACCGTTACAGCAGAGTACGGAGGTGCTTTTAAAGAAGCTGCTACCAGAAAAGAATTCATAAATTTCCTAAATCTTCCGGTTAATTTCTAGTCTAAAAAAGCATGTCTGCACCACAAAACAACACCTTAAAAATATACAATTCCCTGAGTGGAAAAAAAGAGATATTTACCCCTATTACAGCGGGTTATGTAGGTATGTATGTATGTGGACCAACCGTCTATTCTCAAGTACACCTTGGAAATTGTAGGACCTTTATGTCGTTTGACATGATTTTTAGATACCTCAAGCATTTGGGGTTTAAAGTGAGGTATGTCAGAAACATTACAGATGCTGGGCACTTAGAAAATGACGCAGAGGAAGGCGAAGACAAAATTGCAAAGAAGGCCCGATTAGAACAGATTGAACCTATGGAAGTGGTGCAAAAATACACAGTTGACTTTCATAATATCTTGACGCAATTCAACTTATTACCACCGAGTATTGAACCCACGGCTACTGGGCACATCATTGAACAAATACAGATTATTGATGAAATTATAGCCAAAGGCTATGCGTACCATGTCAATGGATCTGTTTACTTTGATGTTCAAAAATTTAACGAAACCAATGATTACGGTAAACTAAGTGGCAGGAAACTAGAAGACATGTTGGCCAACACCAGAAGTCTAACAGCTCAAGACGAAAAAAAATCTCCCCAAGATTTTGCCCTTTGGAAAAAAGCAGAGCCACAACACATCATGAGATGGCCTTCTAAATGGGGCGACGGTTTCCCAGGATGGCACCTTGAATGTACTGCGATGAGCACAAAATATTTAGGAAAAACCTTTGATATTCACGGGGGAGGGATGGATTTAAAATTCCCACACCACGAATGCGAAATTGCCCAAGCAGAAGCTACCAATGGGGTATCTCCAGTAAAATATTGGATGCATGCCAATATGCTCACTCTAAATGGCAAAAAGATGTCTAAATCTACCGATAATAATATTTTACCGGGAGAGATCTTTAGTGGGGAAAACAATATACTCTCAAAACCTTTCACTGCATCTGTATTACGATTTTTCATGATGCAAGCACATTACACCAGTATTTTAGACTTGAGTAATGAAGCTTTATTGGCCTCTGAAAAGGGACATGCTCGCTTAATGGAGGCTTTTAAGCAACTAGACAGTGTAGTCGTTGGAAACCATACAGATTTTGACTTAAAAAGCTGGGAAGACAAGTGTTATTCTGCTATGAATGATGACTTTAACACACCCATACTCATTGCCCACTTATTTGAAGGGGTCAAAGAAATTAATTTATTAAAGGAAGGAAATCACCAAATAAGCCAAGCAGATAAAGCACATTTTACTGCTTTATTAAAGGCTTTTGTATTGGATGTTTTAGGCTTAAAAGAAGGCGTGGAAATGGCTACAAACAGCCAAACCCCTGCATTAGTAGAAATGCTCATTAAACTGAGAAAAGAAGCTAGAGACAATAAAGACTTTGCTACTTCAGATGCGATTAGAAACCAATTATTGGCTCTAGGCATTCAGTTAAAGGACGGTGCAGAGGGAACCACCTTTAGCTTGTCATAGCATTTAATAAAATACGACGGGCGCACAGTAAAAAAACCAATTGCAACCATTCATGTAAACCGAATAAACGAAAACAACTGCGTTTGAAAAAATTTCTTATTTTACCTTTTGTCCTCCTGATTCGGTTTTACCAAAACTTCATTTCACCACTTACGCCACCCAGCTGTAGGTACACCCCTACCTGCTCTAGCTATAGTTTAGAGGCTTTCCAAAAATATGGGCTTTTTAAAGGAGCATGGCTGTCTACCAAAAGAATTTTGAGCTGCAATCCTTGGGGAGGTCATGGACATGACCCAGTGCCCTAAAAATAAATTGAACGAATAAAGCCATCTATTTTGCTATCTTAGCATAAACTTTATAAGCATGCATATTTTAGGAATTATATGGAACCCAAATGAAACCTTATTTAACCTAAGGGGATTACAGATAAAATACTACAACTTACTTTGGATTATTGCCTTCGCATTAGGCTGGTACTTAATGAAAAAGATCTTTTTGTCTGAGAAAAAAACCTTAGAGCAATTAGATTCCCTTTTCATTCATGCGGTCTTATCTACTATGCTTGGCGCTAGATTAGGACATGTTTTTTTCTATGATTGGGCCTATTATCAAGACCATTTATTAGAAATATTATTACCGATCAGAGAAAGCAGCAAAGGAGCATTATTTGGTCTTATCAGAGGATATGAATTCACAGGATTTGCAGGTTTAGCGAGTCATGGAGCAGCTATTGGTATTATCCTAGGGATGATGCTCTACATAAAAAAGAATCCGGAATTCAAATTGCTTTCGCTGTTTGACAGGCTGGTGGTACCTGTATCGCTTGGTGCTTTCTGTATTAGACTAGGGAATTTTTTCAACTCTGAAATAAACGGTAAAATAGTTAGTGGCGACTTTATTTTTGCCACTAAATTCATCCGAGATTCTGAAGACATGTCTGCCTATAAAGCTATGGGGATTACAGGAGAGCGCACCCCAGAGGCTGCCTATGCTATGATTGAAACAAATCCAGACTTTGCCGCATACTTAGAAGCCATTCCATTTAGACACCCTGCTCAGCTTTATGAAGGGATTGCCTATTTAGCAATTTTTATTTTATTGTACTATATATTTTGGAATACTGCTAAAAAAGATAAAGTAGGGTACCTTTTTGGTCTATTCTTTATCCTACTATGGGCCACCAGGTTTTTTGTAGAGTACGTAAAGAAAAGTCAAGGAGGATTTGAGGAAAGTCTGGGCTTGTTAAGTAC
>ERZ891134.2601-NODE-2601-length-10263-cov-10.568378_pt1 | contig 10263 bp, 9 predicted proteins | sample MGYA00520888_ERZ891134 | MGnify/ENA primary metagenome ERZ891134 (study PRJEB32303, sample SAMEA104408692) | aquatic metagenome | biome: Brackish water; feature: Coastal; material: water | place: Baltic Sea | collected 2014-10-23 | depth 10 m ... | reverse complement strand
GCTCTCACAGAGTGGTTCAATTTCTGTGCCGCATGATGATCGACTTGAGGTGCTTTTTACGGGTGTTCAAGTTTGTCTGACAACACCCTGTGCCCATACGGCATTAAGCATACAGCACATGTGATCAACGTCAGGGATTGGAGCCTGCAGTGCAAAGTGTACCTAAACACCTGCGGGATTCTCGACCTCGCGGCCCATTGCTGCCAGATCCGAATACCGATCCCCAATCCTGTGATGTGGACGTCCGCGTGTCGCAGCACCCAATGCTACAACCAATTCGTCAACAGCAGGAGCGTCGTAGATTGAAAACTGCACCGTCAGATAGTGGGACCGCCGGCCAGTATCGTGCTTGTCCATCAAGGGGATCTGGATCTGGGTGTTAGCTGGGCCGCGGGTATTGGTGAAGCCAAGATAGCTTTTTGCGCCCACTGCCTCGCGATAGAAGTTGCCGAACTGTAAAGTGTGGATGAGGGCTGAAGCGTGTTCGACTTCACAGCTGGTTCCCGCGATGCAGGCCTTGCCATATGCCTCAATTGCGTCACCCGATCCTGCTAGTGCAATCAGGCGGTCGGTTAACAGCGATCCCAGTAATGGTGCCATGCGGGTGATTTCGGGGGACAGGTCTTCGACAAATCCGCGACCCGCCCATGGGTTTGTTACCACGGCGGCCACACCGATCATGCGCAAGACAGGGTCTGAGGCGCGGCCACCTTCGGTGTGAATGTCTTCGTCGAAAGTAACTATTTTTCGCAGTTCGGGCAGCATATGTATTCTCCTGTCAGATATGATAGTTTCGGCGTCCAGTGACGGCGTGCACCACCCCTTCAACCTCGGTTCCGTGATAGATGCCAAAGGCACCGTATTGATTTTCTTGAACGTATCGGCGCAGCATCGAACGCTCCGCCGCGTCTCTTACCTGTTCAAGAGGCAGGGCGCTAAGCTCAAAATAGCGCATGCCCGCAGGCGCATCCCCAGCAACGACACCATGATAGATGATACGTTGGGATGCGTCCTGCGTGTTCTGGTACACCGCATAAAGATGGTCGAGGTGGGGCATCAATCCAATGCCCTTGAGGTGATCAAATAACCCCTCAAGCGACCCTGTCTGAGCAGGAGCCGTGGGCACTGATATCTGTCCGTAGGTATCTTCACAGAGCAAAATCTGATTCTCGCAGGCCAAAACAGCCCCTAAAGAAACACTGCCCGTTGATGCGGCTGCGCCAGCCAGAGCATCGTCCAACCCGATGTCGAAATAGGCACCTTTATAATATCCGAGCGGCGTGCCTTCGGAGGTCTCAAATTCCAACACCCGACCGATCAGGATCAGATGGTCGCCCGCATCCACCAGCCGGTGTTGCGCGCAGCTGAAACTTGCCAATGCGCCGTCGATCACGGGGATATTCTGCGCATCGACATGCCATTGTGCTAGGTCAAATTTATCGGCTGATTGCCCTGCAAAAAGGCCTGAAACTTCCTTTTGGTCATGCGCAAGGACGTTGACCGCGAAATGATCGGCCTGTGCGAAGGTATCGCAAGACAGCGCCGCCTTGGCGATACACACCAACAGCAACGGCGGATCAAGCGAGACCGAGGTGAACGAATTTGCCGTGAACCCGCGCGGTGTGCCGTCTGGCTGGCGCGTTGTCACCACGGTTACGCCCGTGGCAAAGCTGCTAAAGGCGTCACGCAGCGCGCATTTGGCGTCTGCATCCACTTCTTTGAATTCTGTGATCGTTTCCAACAAATTGTTGTCCCCACCAAGTAGTGGAGGGGATGACAACGGGCCGTGACCATGAGCCCCGAATCGCAAAGGGTTGGCGGCAATGGTCCATGGTTCTTTGCCAGCTGCGGCGACCTTGGCCAGCATGCCACGTGCAGCGACATGGGGGTCATTTGTAATGTCAGCGATCGTATTCATTGGCCCGTAAGGCACCTCGCCACCCAATAGGCTTGTGAGGTCAGCCTTGCTATGAACACTGCTCCAACAGGCCACCAAAGCGTTCAATTCAACAGCATGAGTAGCCCGCGCCGCGCGGGTTGCAAAGCGGGGATCATCGCCCAAATTAGGCTGGTCCATAAGTGCCGCCAACCGGCGCCAAAACGCATCATCCACAATGCCCAGTGCTATATGACCGTCCTTGGCGGGGAAAAGCCCGAAGGGTGCCAGAAAAGGATGGCCATTCCCTTCTGGACCCGGCGCCGCGCCAGTCATGTCATGCAAGTAAACCATACGTTCGCAGAGCGAGATCATCGCGTCATACATAGCGACGTCGACAAATTGACCTTTGCCGGTCGCCTCGGCCTCGCGCAGGGCTGCCATAATACCAAAGGCCATCATCATGCCCGTGAAAATATCACCCACGCCGGGGCCGGTTTTAGTTGGTGTGGCGTCATCAGGGCCAGTCATCGCCATTAACCCGCCCACGGCTTGGGCTACGACATCGTAGGACGGCCAATCGCTGTAGGGGCTGGCGCCCGTGCGTGGATCCCCAAAACCGCGGATGGCCGCATAGACCAGTTTCGGATTTTCGGCCGCCAGCGTTTCGTATGCAAGGCCCAGACGTTCCATCACACCGGGACGGAAGTTCTCAACAATCACATCAGCAGTTGCAGCAAGTTTGCGGAAACTGGCTTTGCCGCTCTCGGATTTGAGATCGAGCTGGATGCTCTTTTTGCCTCTGTTCAGGCTGACAAAATACCCAGCCCAGTCATGCTTGGGGTCGTCAACGCGGAACGGCCCGTTGCCGCGGCTGGTATCACCACTGCCGCCCTCAATCTTGATTACTTCCGCGCCGTGATCGGCCAGATGCATTGTGCAATAAGGTCCTGACAACATACGGCTGAGGTCCAGCACGCGCAGACCTTTCAGGATTTGTGTGCTCATGGTGCAAGGCTCAATGTATCAAGGAATGTCCTGATTGGCCTATTCACCGCATCTGGTGATTCGGCCAAGGCCATGTGCCGCAAACCTTTCAAAACTACCGCCTGAGCACCGGAAATTTCAGCAGCGATGGCTTGGGTCATTTCAGGGCCATTGCCATAGTCTTCGTCCCCTGTGATGATCAGCGCGGGGCAAGAAATTGCTGGATCAGGGGCCAAAATCTCGTCAATGCCGGTGGCCAGAACGCGGTAAATTGTGTGGTAGATTGACTTTTGGTTGGCAGTCACCCAGCCGCGCACGACCTCCATCATCTCGGGGTTGGCAACGCGGAAGGGGGCAGTAAACCATCGCTCAAGAGCGGCTTCGACCGTGGAACTTGGCCCAATTTCGCGGGCCTGATCCACCCGCCTCAGAATGGCGGTCTGGGCTGCATCACTGCGTTCGTGGGGGGAATGAAGGATGATCAAAGCCAGCGCCCTGTCGGGTGTATCCTGGGCAAAACGACGTGCGATCATGCCACCCAAAGAGAAGCCGCCGATCACAGCACGATTGATGTCGCAGTGATCGAGCAAGCTGGCCAATTGATTTGAAAACAATGACAAGCAGGGCGTTTCAGGCGGCGCGCTGGAGCCTCCATGCCCATATAAGTTATAGGTCAGAACGCGGTAGCTGTCCGTCAGGGCAGGGGTGGTCCACTGCCAGCATTCTTGGTTCAGACCCAGACCGTGGATCAGCACAACAACCGGCGCATCTGCCGGACCGAATAATTCGAATTGCGTGCCGTCTGGTGCCAGCGCCATTATGTATCGCGCCCTATTGGCTTATACGCCATGACCTCAACTTCGACCCGTGCGTCAACTAGTAGATCGCTGACAACGGCGGACCGTGTCGGGGCTTCAATAGGGAAGTATTCACCGTAAACTTCGTTAAAGCCTGGGAAGTCAGAGGGCTCACGCAGCCAGACCATCGCCTTGACCACATCATCACGGGTGCAGCCTGCCTCGGCCAGTGTTGCGGTGATGTCATCCAGCACCGCGCGAGTTTGATCCTGCACGCTGCCATCGGTCATCGGTACGCCATCTCGCATCGGAATTTGCCCCGTTAGAAAGACAAAATCACCCGCACGTATTGCCCGTGACAACGATAGGACCCTGCCGCCAATTTCTAGCGGACCTCCGATGACTTGCTTTTTGTCGACCATCTTGCGGCTCTCCTTTCTATGTACCGTGCCCCGATCCCAAAAAGAGAGTTTCGGATTTTTCGACAACTGATGTCGTTTTTTCCCGAATCCTAATCGAGAAAGCAGCTTTGAATAGGAATCAAATCAAAGAGGGTTTGTGCAATGGGTGACATCAAGAATTATCAGATGCTTATCAACGGCGATTGGGTGGATGCATCTGACGGTGGCACGTTTGACAGTGTGAACCCCAGTACCGGCGAAATCTGGAGCCGCGTGCCGGAAGCGACAGAGGCTGACGTGAACCGCGCGGTAGAGACGGCGCATGAGGCGTTTAACAAAGGCGCTTGGGCTAAAATGACGCCGACTGAGCGCGGAAAATGCCTACGCAAACTGGGTGATTTGCTGGCGGATCAGTCCGAGGGGTTGGGGCGCACGGAGTCCATTGACACGGGCAAGATGCTGAAAGAAACCCGTTGGCAAGCCAAATATATCGCGGAGTTCTTCCACTTTTTCGCAGGCTGTGCGGACAAGGTAAGTGGCGAGACCCTGCCTATCGACAAGCCCGACATGTTCGTTTTTACCAAGCGTGAACCGCTTGGCGTGGTGGCCGCTGTGGTGCCGTGGAACTCGCAGCTTTTCTTGGTGGCCGTTAAACTTGGCCCGGCTTTGGCCGCGGGCAATACCGTGGTGCTCAAAGCCTCGGAACATGCCAGTGCGGCGATGCTGGAGTTCGGCAGGCTGATCGAAGAAGCGGGTATTCCACCCGGTGTTGTCAACATTGTCACGGGTCACGGCGAGCCCTGTGGGCGTGCGCTGACCGGGCATCCTCTTGTGGCACGCGTGTCCTTCACCGGTGGACCAAATGCAGCGCGGCATGTGCTGGAGAATGTGAAACGCAACTTTGCCGAAGTGTCGTTGGAGTTGGGCGGGAAATCCCCGTTCATTGTGTTTGAGGACGCCGATATAGAGAGCGCGGTCAACGCCTCGATTGCGGGGATATTCGGGGCCACGGGGCAAAGCTGTGTCGCGGGCTCGCGTCTTTATCTACACGAAGATATCGCGGATGAATTTTTGGAGAAGATGACGGCGCTTACCCGCCAGATCGTGATCGGCGATCCGCTTGCCGAGGAAACCCAGATGGGGCCGCTCTGCACTATCGGTCAGTTGGAAAACATCCAGCGGGAGGTTGCCTATGCCCAAGAGCAAGGGGCCACGATCCTTGCGGGGGGCAAGCAGCCTGATGGCATGGGGGGCTTGTTTTATGAGCCGACAATTATTGAATGTCCGCGTCAGGATTTGCAGATTGTCGACACCGAATTGTTTGGGCCTGTCCTATCCGTTCAGCGTTTCAAAACCGAAGAAGAGGTGCTGGAATTGGCCAACGATTCAGAACACGGGCTGGCGGCCGGCATCTTCACGCGCGACTCGGCACGATCCTTGCGGATGGCGAATGCAGTGCAAGCGGGCATTGTCTGGGTGAACACCTACCGCGTGGTATCGCCCATCGCGGAATTCGGCGGTGTCAAAGGGTCTGGCTATGGCCGGGAAAGCGGGTTCCAGGCGATCTATGATTACACACGGCCCAAGACGATCTGGGTGAATACTTCGGATGAGCCGATTTCGAACCCGTTTGTGATGCGTTGAGCAGGTCCAAGAGTTGAGTAAGGAGAATTAAGATGAAATTCCAATTGGCCGTGAACATGGAGCGGATCGACGACAGCTATGACATGAAAGACGTCGCCCGTCACACGCTTGAGATGGTGCAGATTGCCGATGAAGGTGGGTTCGATATTGTCTGGTCCGCCGAGCACCACGCGCTTGAGATGACGATTGCACCCAATCCGTTTCAACTGCTGACGTGGTGGTCGAAAGAGACCAGCAATATACGCTTGGGCACTGCAGTGGCCACAGCGGCCTATTGGCATCCGATCAATCTGGCGGGTGAGGCGGCGTTTGTTGATCTGATTAGCGGCGGACGGTTGGAGTTCGGTATCGGCTCTGGCGCCTATCAGCGTGAATTTGACCGCATGAGACCGGGATTGAAACAGTCTGATGCCTGGCGTTATATGCAAGAAATGTTGCCAGCAGTGCGAGCGTTGTGGGGCGGTGATTATGCCCACGACGGCGAGTTTTGGAACTTTCCGACCTCTACGTCGGTCCCCAAGCCAGTGCAGCCGGAGGTGCCTGTTTGGGTTTCGGCCCGCTCTCCGATCACATACGACTATGCGATGCGCGAGAAATGCCACGTGAACTGCTGGCCGCTGACCCGGCCCTTTGCCGAAGCTGAACTTTATATGCAGCAATTGAATGAGGCGATCGTGAAGGCTGACAATGGCTGGCTTCCGCGGTTTGCTTTGATGCGCCATGCCTGTCTTTACGACAATGACGCAGACCGGCAAGAGGCTCTGAATGCCATCCGCAGGTTGCTGAGCCAGTTCGAAAACCTGTTCCGCAATACAGGGGATGTGGTCAACGGTTTCCCAAAATCCATCCCACTGGACGCATTGGAAGGCCGCGAACAATATGACCCTGTGATGTTGGAAGAGAACCTGATGTTCGGCTCGCCCGATACGGTCATTCAAAAGTTGAAGAAATATCAAGCCTTGGGGGTGAACGAGTTCATCTACTACGCATCTATGGGTCTCAGCCACGAAGCGCAGCAACGATCCCTGCGCATGTTCGTGAAAGAAGTCATGCCAGAATTTAAGGAGACACTCTGATGTCGACAGGTGTAACGACCTATCGTGACGGGCATGTGCTTGAGGTGACACTCGAGCGCGGCAAGGTGAATGCCATCGATGTCCCGACCTCACAGGCACTGGCCGCCGCGTTTCAGGAATTGCATGAAGACAAAGACTTGCGGTGCGCCATTCTAACGGGCGGCGGGGACAAGATCTTTTCGGCAGGCTGGGACCTCAAGGCGCTTAACGATGGCGAGATGAGCCTTGATAACTGGTGGGAGGCCGATGAATACGGCTTTGGCGGCTTCACTGGCCTCACCGAGAACTGGGCGCTGAACAAACCAGTGATCGCCGCGATCAACGGGCTTGCGATTGGTGGCGGGTTCGAGATGGCGATGGGTTGTGATCTGCTGATCGCAGCAGACCATGTGGAATTCGGGCTGCCCGAAATGCCCTTGGGAATTGTGCCGGACGCGGGCGCATTGCAACGCCTTCCACGCCGCATTCCCCATAACATCGCGATGGAGATGTTTCTGCTGGGCCGCCGGATGTCCGCCACCGAGGCCGCGCATTACGGGTTGGTCAACAAGGTTGTTCCCAAGGAACAATTGATGGATGCCGCGCGCGAATGGGCGGCGTCAATCGCGTGGTCCGCACCGCTGGCGATGCAAGCCGTCAAGGAAGTGCAGCGCGAGATTGAATGTGTGCCGCTCGAAAAGGCGTTTCACAAAATGCGCACGGATCCCATGCCGACCTACCGCAAGATGCTTAAATCTGAAGATGCTAAAGAAGGCGTTGCCGCTTTTGTCGAGAAACGTGAACCCAATTTCAAAGGTGAATGATGTATCCTGATCCTCAATCCGTGACCCGCGTGACAAGCATTGGCGCCGGCCCCATTGGCGCTGGGTGGACCGCGCATTTTCTCGCACGTGGGTATGACGTTACTGCTTATTTGCATGATGTGGCTGAGGCGGATGCCTTTATGTCGATCCTTAACACGGCCTGGATCAGCTTGACTGATCTGGGGCTGGCGGACGGTGCTTCACGAGACCGGTTGCGCATTGAAACGGATCTGAAAGATGCGCTGGAAGGGGCTGAATTTGTGCAGGAAAGTGGGCCAGAGCGGTTGGGTGTCAAACAAGCGCTTTACGCAAAGATGGGGGTGATCCTGCCGCCTTCAGTTGTCATTGGCTCTTCCACCTCTGGGCTGATGATGAGCGACATTCAGGCCGATTGCCCGACGCCAGAACGCACGGTCATAGGCCATCCGTTTAACCCGCCGTATCTGTTGCCATTGGTCGAGATTGTTGGCGGTAAAAAGACGGCACCCGAAGCGGTGAATTGGGCCGGGGACTTTTACAAGATCGCGGGCAAAGCACCATTGATGATGAAAAAGGAAATCCCCGGTTTTGTCGCGACACGTCTGCAAGAAGCCCTGTGGCGCGAGGCCTTGCATATGGTCGCTAATGGCGAGGCGACGCCCGAGGACATTGATTTCGCGCTGATGAACGGGCCAGCCCCGCGCATGGTGTCCCAAGGGCAATGTATGGCATTTCATGTGGCCTGCGGAGCGGGCGGCATGGCGGCCAATCTGGATCAGTTCGGACCCGCGCTGAAACTGCCTTGGACCCGTCTGGAAGCGCCCGAGCTGACCAAAGAATTGCGCGACCTGATGGTGGATGGCTGCAACGCTGTTGCAGGAGATAGGCACTTTAAAGACATGGCCGCACAGCGCGACCGCGAAATAGTAGGCGTGCTGAATGCCCTGCGTCAGACGCGCACCACCTGAGTTTTGTCTGACTTGCCATTGAGCGTGTTGAGGAAATCTGAAAGCGAGCCGGGCCAGCTTGGTGCAGGTTCGTTTTCTGGCCAAGCCTCACGGTAGTCGGACGGGCGGCGGTCAAAGAATTTACCGAAGGAATAGGCAAAATGTGATAGGGTGTTAAAACCTGAAGCCGTTGCGATCTGGCGGATGCTCAGCTGAGTTGAGATCAGCAAAAGCCGCGCATTTTGCAGCCTCCTGAGCAATCCGAATTGCACAACCGTACACCCTACATGTTTTTTGAACTGCCGCTCCAACTGGCGCTGCGACACATCAAGCAGGTTCGCGATTTCTGGCACGGTCAGCGGTTCTTCGATGTTGTTCTCGATCAATGTCATCGCTTCGCGCACCAGCGGCAACATTGTTTCTGTGCTGCGCCCCATTGTACTGCGTTGCGGCGTTGTGGCATTGCGGATCGGGTGGTGTAACATCTGGTCGGCAATCTCACCGGAAAAACTGCTGCCCTGAAGTTCCTCAATCAAGCGCAACATCAGATCCACACCGGCCAATCCACCCGCGCAGGTCATAACTTTGCTATCAAGCGTAAACAACCCCTCGCGCACATCGACACGGTCGAATGTCTCGCGGAACCCGTTCAGCCATGACCAATGGATCGTCGCAGGCTTGCCGTCCAGCAAACCGGCACGGGCAACGATGTAGCAACCCAACTCGACCCCGCAGATGCGGGTGCCAGCACGGTTACGTTTCCGTAGCCAAGTAATGAGGTGTTTGTTTGCATAGTGTTCCGTCCCCCAACTGCCCAGAACAAAGGCGAATTCGGCGGGCCGCAAGGTGTCATCCGCGACCTCTACGGTGGTTGTCATCCCGTTGCTGGCGGTGATTTTTTTGCCATCAAAGGAGGCGATTTCCCACGAGAATATTGGCGCAGGCGCGAGGTAATTTGCAATTCTCATCGCCTCGATCATGGTGATCAGGGTTGTGATATTAAACCTTGGCACAATGATAAAAACTGCGTGAACCTGCGCTGGTGTCATTTTGGGAGAGATATCAATTTCCACGGTCATTAGCCTTCTGGTTTTGGTGCGATTTTTCGCCATTATAAGCAAAAATATGGCGAATAGTCGACACAATTCTTATCTCTCTGAGCGCCAAATTAAAGAAAAGGGGAGCCTGTCTGAATGAATTACGACGTCGTCCTGACCTGTGCGGTCACCGGGGCCGGGGATACCACCGGTAAAAGTCCGCATGTACCTGTAAAGCCAAAGGAGGTCGCAGATGCAGCGATTGAAGCGGCAAAAGCGGGTGCCTCCATCGCGCATATCCATGCGCGTGATCCTGAAACAGGGCAGGGATCACGTGACCCCAAGTTGTTCAAGGAAATCGTTGACCGGATACGCGATAGCGAAACTGATATTGTGATCAACATCACCGCTGGCATGGGCGGCGATTGGATTTCTGATGCCGATAATCCTGCTATGCCCGGCCTCGGAACCGACATGATTGGCCCCGAAGAACGGCTGGCCCATGTCAAAGAATGTATGCCAGAGATTTGTTCGCTTGACTGCGGTACGCTGAATTTTTCCGATACTGATATGATCTATATCTCGACCCCGCCCAGCCTGCGTAAAATGGCGGCAATGGTGCAGGAATGGGGTGTTAAACCCGAGCTGGAGGTCTTCGATTTGGGCCATATCCGCTTTGCCAAGGCAATGGTGGAAGAAGGGCTGATCAACGCGCC
>ERZ891134.2600-NODE-2600-length-10265-cov-4.878355_pt1 | contig 10265 bp, 7 predicted proteins | sample MGYA00520888_ERZ891134 | MGnify/ENA primary metagenome ERZ891134 (study PRJEB32303, sample SAMEA104408692) | aquatic metagenome | biome: Brackish water; feature: Coastal; material: water | place: Baltic Sea | collected 2014-10-23 | depth 10 m ... | reverse complement strand
GGAGCATATATATAATCTGTATCGGGAACTATGCACGAACCATAGCCTGTATCTACAGCTTTGCTGTTAGAACATTGGGACATAGACGATGGAAAAATTTGCATTTCACCAGCAGAATCAGTAAAAGACCTTGTCCCAGTAATATCTAACTGCATCATGCCTAATGTATATGTATTATTTAAATCAGAGATAGCAGCCCAAGGTGAATTAGCAGGTAACAGAGTTCTATAATCTCCCACTGACCATTTAGGGTCATCAGACATAGGAATTCTACCTCTGTCTCTTAGATTTAAAGAAATACTCACATTGGTTTTTCCCTCATTCAAGAAAAAACCATACTTGGCATTAATGTCATGATCCTTAGCGTCAGACACGTCGTATTGCGCTCTTCTGATCTGCAGCTCAAATCCATCAAAGTCTTTTTCTAAAATATTATTGATGACCCCAGCAACAGCATCGGCACCATAAATAGCAGAGGCACCATCCTTCAAGATCTCTAGTCTCTCCAGTGAATTGGTAGGAATGCCATTGGTATTAACGGTTAAGGTTGGAACAAAATCTCCGCCCACAGATTCAGTTTGATAGCCCGCGTTGTTCACCAACCTTCTTCCATTTAATAGCGTGAGAGTATTTCCAACACCCATGTTTCTTAGATTGTAAGCACCCACGTCTCCTCGGGCTGCATTCACCCCGCCAGATGTTTGCTCGCCTTCATTAAAATAATTGACGCCTTGTTCTACTAAGTTGTTGATTAGCTCGTCGCCATCACTGGCTCCAATAATATCAATGTCGCTGGCAGATAGAACCGTTACCGGAAGAGCACCTGTAATTTTTGCTCCCTTGATTTGAGAGCCAACAATAACAACCTCTTCTACATCCTGTGTTTGCTCCTGAGCAGTCACACCAAAGATGATAAAAAGTGAAGCCAACAATAATTTTCTAGATAATTCAAACATAACCTTCCCCTATGAAAAAATAACTAATAGTCATAATATCGTATAGAAAATATCCCTCGATCTCAAGAAATATTTCTTAGTCTTTTCTGGGGTTAGTTTCTGTAATCTAGAGGCGGATCTCTATCTCCAAGCAATGGTACATACTTGAAATTCTCTCCCACTCTTTCATTATATTCTGCATGAGCAGCCTGAATGATTGAGGGATCTTTAAATATATCTTGGGCCGTATCCGCAAGAACCTGAGCGGCTAACTTGGTGCCTTTCATCCCGATGGATGTTCCACCTGCAGCAACTCCTTGCCAAGAATGACCAGCCGTTCCCGGAACCCAGGTTGCTGTTTCTAGCCCTGCCTGAGGAACCACCCAGCTCACATCACCCACATCGGTTGAGCCGAAGGTGTGCGACGTTTTATAGGGAGCTACTTTCTCCTGATCTCCAATTTCTGCACCTGGCTGCACCAATGTTTGATAGAGGGTTTTGGCATATTGCTGTTCTTCTTTGGTGTATTTAATGCCACCGCGTTTAACAAGATTTTTATGCATCACTTTCTGCAAGACATCGTTTGGTAATTTGGAGTAATTGCCATGCATGACCTCGTGCGTCACAGTTGTCTCTGTTCCAAGGGCCGCTCCTTCGGAGGCTTTGACCACCCAGTCAAATATTTCTTGTACTTTTTCTCTGCGAGGGTTTCTCACGTAATAGTAGACTTCAGCTGCATCAGGAACCACGTTCGGGGCGAGTCCACCTTTAGTAATTACGTAATGAATTCTTGACTCTTGAGGAATGTGCTCGCGCATCATGTTGACCATCATGTTCATGGCCTCAACTCCATCTAGCGCAGATCGCCCTTTGTGAGGTGAGCCTGCTGCATGAGCAGAAACACCCGAGAATCTAAATTTTGCAGATTTATTGGAATTAGATGATTCGGCATTTGCGGTATTACTGCTACTGGGGTGCCAATGCAAGACAGCGTCTACATCATTAAATAGGCCCGCTCTAACCATGTAAACTTTTCCAGAACCGCCTTCTTCAGCTGGCGTTCCATAAAATCTGATGGTGCCTGGAGTCTTAGTTTTAACCAGCCAGTCCTTCACCGCAACAGCAGCCCATGCAGACGCCGCACCAAACATGTGGTGCCCGCAAGCATGTCCAGCAATGACATCGTCTCTCTCTTCTTTAAAGGGGGAGGTCGTTTGCATTAATCCTGGCAGAGCATCGTATTCACCCAGGATTCCAATGACAGGACCCCCGTTGGAGTATTCTGCAATAAAGGCCGTGGGCATGTCTGCGATTCCTGCAGTAATATTAAAACCATGGGCTTTTAACTCAGATTGAAGTAATTCGGAACTTTTATACTCCTGATAACCCACCTCTGCAAAATCCCAAATTTTTAGAGCCACTTCCTGAAAAGTGTCTTGATTTTTATTGATGCTTGAATCAAGCGATGTGTCAGCAATGGCTGAAATAGATAATACTAGGGCTATTAATAAACTTGATTGTTTTTGAAACAAATTTTTTTGCCTACCCATTCTTGTTCCCCTAAATTTTTAACAATATCTTTGTCAGTAGATGTTAGTACTTTTCTCTCCCTTTGAGAATCCTCAACGTAAAAAATACTTTTTACAGCTTCGTTATGCTCGAATAGAGTCGTGCACCCTAAGACGGTACCTTCGCCATCATTATTCGCAGACATGGCCACTGGAATGTCAATACGGGAAGCTTCGCTGGTTACATCCTTTGATTGAAAATCCATCAAAGGCTCCTTGCCCCAAATGGCCAAGGCTTGCTTGGTCATCAGCCCAGAGACACCTGTGATCAGGCCAATCTCAGAGGGTTTATTTCTAATACTTTCTAGCATTTGGGCCGTTGCATGCAACATATAGTTATTCAGAGGCCCGCCTGCAAATGGCATGCCGCCAGTGATAGTTTTATCTGTCGCATCTGGAAGATTGAGCGCTTCAGCAAAAAGTTGCACAGCCACCGGGAAGCAACTATAGAGCTCAAAGATCGATGGTTTAATTTGGTGTGAGCCAGCACTCTCCAGCAGGAAGTCAGTTGCCAAATATAAGCCTGCTGGTCTCGTGAGGTGCGGGCGTTGAGCCACAGCAATCATGTGATTGGTTTCACTAGACACAAGAGGGTAGACCCTTTTGCTTGTTGGCACATTTAATTTATCTGCAAGCTCTTCGCTGCACAAAATTAAAGCCGAGGCTTGGTTCACATTCCAGCTGGAGTTATGCAGTTTGTTGTAGGGGTATGCAATTCTTTGATTCTTTTCCGATGGAGTTTTTATCTCCTCTGCTGTAAAAACTTTTTGATTCCAGGCGTGAGGATTTTGTTGGGCAATTTCTGAAAATCGCTCGTAATAGCTACCAAGAAAATTCTCATGCTCTTGAAGTGTTCTCTGATGTTTATACCTCATAGCACTTTCAATGATTGCATAGTAACCAACCGCCATCATCCCCAGCGCCTCTATCTCCTCTGGGATGTATAGATCTTGTTTTGCTTTGACATAATGATCGGGGTTGACAGTCAATTGAATTTCTTCAAATTCCAAGCCTTCTTTAAGTGCTTGAATTTTTTTGTATCGGGCTTCTCCGCCAACAATCAAGCTGGCACGAATATCGCCGTTAATAATTTTTGCACAGGCGGAATTAATTAGATTTTGCTGCAAGACACCTATTTTGTTGACACTGGTTTGGGCGTGCGAGAAGCCATGCTTTTCTGCGATCCATTTCCCTGGATCCCTATAGGCCCAATCACCCTTGGGGACTTGGACCTCATCTATGTAATCAACAATCGATGGATTTTCTGAATCCTGTATGGCGCTAAGGGTTACCTTTTCCATTAGAATCAAAGCTTCATCTAGCTCGTCAAATGATCCTTTTTGCTGCAGAGAGCCTATGCCAATTAAGACGGGTCTATTTTTCATTTTTTAGACTGAACTACTGAGGAGTATCTCCAGCAACGGTGATTCGATGTAAGAGCCGCTCATGACCATCGTAACCGCCTTCTGCCATATGCATGACTGTGCGGTTATCCCACATGATTAACATATCAGGCTCCCATTGGTGACGATAGATATACTTTTCTTGGCCCATGTGAGAGTACAGCTCAAAGAGCAACAAGTCTGAGTCTTCTTTTGAGAAGCCCTCGAGCGCTGCTGTGTAAACAGGGTTGATAAACAGAGTTTGTCGCCCAGTTTCCCTATGAGTTCGAACCACAGGGTGAGACATTGTTTTATTGGCTTCATCTGAGGTATGAATTTTCATGGTTCTTTTTTTACCTTCTGTGGCGTACACGCCGTCTTTGGCATAAGGCAATTTCGCAGTATGGATGGCACGGACGCCAATTAGGCGCTCTTTCATTTCATCGGATAGATCGTCGTAGGCGTCTGCAGTATTCGCAAACAGGGTGTCTCCGCCTTGAGGAGGAATGATTTCAGAGTAGAGCATGGTGGCAGAAGGGGGCTGGTACTGAAAGGACCAATCTGAATGCCAAGCCCCGCCAAAATGTGCGGCCTCTTCATTGGCTTTACGATGCACCTGAACAACATGAGGATGGTCTTGCATGGGAATTAAAAATGGCTCTTCTCCATAAGGCCCAAAGAGTTGGCTAAAAGTCTCATATTCTTCAAGAGTTAATGACTGTTTTGGAAATACAGCCACACCATACTTCACCCATTGCTCTCTCATGTCATGGACTTCTTGATCTGAAAGACTTCCGTTTAGGGCAATATCCTCAATTGTGACACCAAGGTTGGAAGAGGATTCGGGAGTTACAAATTTCATACCTTTAATATAGCAAAAAATTAACTCTCTACATATTGCTGATATATAATTCTCATCAATTGGGGCTATAGCTCAGCTGGGAGAGCGCTTGCGTGGCACGCAAGAGGTCGTCGGTTCGATCCCGATTAGCTCCACCATTTCATTATGAACTAACCTTTCAATCAATAGGTTGAATACCAACCTCATGGAGTCTAAAAAATTTCTACAAGATAAGTGAGTTATAATAGAGGCATGACCAAGCCTTCAAAAACCAAAACCCCACCAATATTAAAAGCCTTCGAAAATTTAGATTTTTTAGCTAGCACAGAAGCTCGTCCTCTGAGAATTTTATCTGAGTACCTTTATCCAAAATTACAACTCGAAGAGCAAAATATTAAAGATACTATTGTCATTTTTGGGTCAGCAAGAGCCCCATCCCCAGAGGACCTAACTGGTGATGCAAGGCTAAGTAAAAATATTAAATTAGCTGAGTACTATGATGCTACAAGAGAGCTCTCAAAGAGATTAACAGAATGGTCCATGAATTTAGATGGTGAAGGTCAAAAATATGTTGTCTGCTCGGGTGGAGGCCCGGGCATTATGATTGCCGCAAATAGAGGAGCAAGCGATGTTGGAGGCAAAAGCATGGCGCTTAGAATCTCACTCCCTTTTGAAAATGTTCCAAATCCATACGTGACTCCAGAATTAGACTTTGAATTTCATTATTTTTTTACAAGAAAATTTTGGTTTACTTACCCAGCAAAAGCTTTGGTGATTATGCCTGGTGGATTTGGAACTCTGGATGAATTTTTTGAAATCCTCACGCTGATTCAAACAAAAATTATTACCAAACATTTACCCATAGTTCTTTTTGGCAAAGAGTATTGGAGCAATCTCATTAATTTTGAAACCTTGATTGAATTTGGAACGATCGATAGAGACGACCTAGATCTTTTTTTTATTACCAGCAGTGTGGACGATGCATTCATCCATATTACTTCGCGCCTCAACCTCAGCCACGCAGAATAACTCCCCTAAGAAAACGGCGGCCAATAAAATTTTTTGCGGTAGAATGGCATGATGGAATACAAAGAATATTATGAATTATTTAAGCAATACCCTGAATGGGAGATTGAGCACCATAATCACAAAGAAGGATTTAACGGTGAGGGCAATCCTGAGCTAGAGCAAGCACTCGTAGAGATGGTTGAGAAAGATGACACTTTATTCCTCTACAAAGAAAAGGCTTTTCATTTTTCAATGTTGCTGCTGAACAAACAATACGCCGACCTAGACTTTTGGGTTTGCACGACCCATGCCCTGCATGATGTCAGCGAACACAAACAAGGTCTATTAGACGATGGCGACTATCGATTATATTTTGCCGATGCACAAGGCCCCATAGACGACGAAGAGCCTCAAGGCTACCTCTGCGATCTTCCGCTAAACGTCAAAGACGGCCATTTTAATATAGATGAGTTTGAGCAAATTTTAGAGGAGATTTTAAGTTTTGAAGGCGCCCTTGAAGATACCTATTATATCGAAGAGCTCATTGATAACGGCAGGACTTACACAGAAGACGGGGAAACCTTTAAAGTCTTAGACTGCTCTCATAATAATTAAAAACTATAATACACCAGTGCTCATGGATAGAAATTACCTGGCAGTTATGAGTAAAATTTTTACCATAATGGCTGTTTATGTATTCTTATATTGGCTGTGGAGAGCTGCGATATTGTCTCCCTCAACAGCAGCTAATGACCTCGGAAGTCTTCTTTTTATTCCCCATGGGGTAAGAGTTTTGTCGGCGCTTCTATTTGGCTGGCTTGGCGTTGTAGGTAGTTTTTTTGGATCACTCTTAGCACCCTACATCATTCTTGGGGCTAAAGACCCAACCTCACTATATGACGCTGGTGAATCATTTGTGGGCGCTTCATCGCCTATGATTGCCCTGTTAATTCTTCGGTGGACTGGATTATCGAGCCATATTTTCAGACCCCAGCAATTATTGAAACAGTTAAATATCAAATTGCTCTTACTCATAATTTTTCTTTCAAGTGGTATCAACTCTTTACTAGCAAATCTAATCACCGCAGTCAATGGTGAGATGATTTTTCGCTCCCCCATTACTATATTGAATTTTTTTATTGGAGATATCGCTGGTGCCCTTTTAGTCATATCCGTATCACTCATCGTGATCCTTGGATTTAAACGCTATAAAAAATAATCGTTGCATGAGCTTCATCTAGCATAACCTTTAGTTATTATTCCATAAGAAACATTTACTTTTTATTAACCCTTTTTTTGGTATATTACCCCCATGAAAATCGGCGTCCCCACTGAAATTAAAAACAACGAATATAGAGTCGGCCTCACTCCTGGGTCTGTTAAAGCCCTCAAAGCCTTCAACCATGACATTTTTATTCAACAGGGTGCTGGGTCTGCTATCGGATTTTTAGATAGCGATTACATAGAATCTGGAGCGCAAATCTTAGAGAGCGCGGCAGAGGTTTTCGCTGCCTCTGAGTTAATTGTGAAGGTTAAAGAGCCCATGCCTTCAGAGCTCGGCTATCTGAATTCCTCTCATACATTGTTCACCTACTTGCATTTAGCGGGCGACCCAAAACAAGCTCATGCATTGATCAAGACAGGCGTAACTGGCATTGCATATGAAACAGTTACCAGTGATTCTGGAGCATTACCACTCCTTGCTCCAATGAGTGCTATTGCAGGGCAGTTAAGTATCGTGGTGGGTTCCTATCATCTTTTAAAACAAAACAAAGGTCGCGGTACTTTAATAGGATCGTTTGGCGATCTCGACCCTAGGGTTGTGACTGTTATAGGGGCGGGCGTAGCGGGAACAGAAGCTATCCAGAAAGCGATTCAAAATAATGCTTATGTCAAGATTATTGATTTATCCGAGAAGCGATTGAATGCTCTGCAAGCCATCTTTGGCTCTCAGAATATTGAGTACATTCAATCAACCGAAGAGGCCATTGCCGATGCATTATCTGTATCTGATTTGGTGATTGGATCTGTATATGTCGTGGGCAAACAGGCACCCAAAGTTGTAAGCGCAGAAATGTTAAAAAATATGACCCCAGGTACCGTCATGGTAGATATTTCTATTGATCAAGGTGGATGTTTTGAAACCAGCCAACCGACCAATCATGATGAGCCTACTTATATAAAAGACGGGGTGATTCATTATTGCGTGACCAATATGCCGGGAGCTGTGCCCTTAACTGCTACCCATGCTTTAAACCAAGTGACTCTTCCATTTATTCTTGATCTTGCTAACAAAGGCATAGATGTAGCCCTAAATGATGACGAGCATCTGCATAACGGTTTGAACATTCAAGGCGGAGAAGTGAAGCATCAGGCCGTCCAAGAAGCTCTATTTGGCCAATAACTTAAAGATCTAAAACAGCCTCTCTAGCCTCAGCAATAGCGCCATGAATGTAGCCAACCGAGGTGCAATCTCCGATAGTGCTGGTCGGTATGCCTTGAGCTTTAATTGCATTTGATAGACTAAGATTTGGGTTAGCACCCATTGCAATAATTACCTGGTCCGCTTGATCTAAATGTACTTCTTCAGCATGCTCATACAGCACCCCATCCTTTGTAATTTCTCTGATGTTCACTTGGGTTAATAACTCCGCTCCGTGTTCTCTTAAAAGGTGAACCACTCTAGATCTTCTAACAATGCTTAAGTTTTTGCCTAAAGAGACAGATGGCTCAAGAACTTTGACAGACCGACCTCTCTCAATTAAAAATTCTGCAAGCTCCAGGCCAACGAGATCGCCGCCAATAATAATAATATTTTTTGACAGAGGCATCCAAACTTTGCTTAGCAGTGTCAGAACTGTGATATTTCTAAGTAACTGACTGGCTGTTCCAATTTTTATAATCAATTGCTGGAATAATGAAAGTTTTTTGATTGCCGTCGCATCAGACCCAAATAATAATCCCCTGAGTTGCTCCCCATCAAAAACATGCCTCAACTCTTTGCCTTGTATTTCAGGCGCATCCCTGTTTGCTCCAACGGCTACAATCACATGATCAGGCTTATATTCCGCAATATTTTGAGCAGTTGCAGTGGTCGATGTTTTAATTTTAACCTTTAGATTTTTCAATGCATTGGCCAGGTATGTAATCAAGCGACCATTGGGTCCATAAGCTAACGCAGCAATCCTAACCGTCCCGCCAATGTCTCTATCTCTTTCCCATATTTCAACCTCATGGCCTTTTAATGCAAGCAATCTTGCCGCCTCCATGCCACTTGGGCCAGCCCCGATAACAAGAATTTTTTTTCTATTAGCATCTGAGCAGATAATATTTTCATGCAGATGCTCATTTCCTAGCTGGGAGTTCACAGCGCACATCATGGGTTGATTAATAAAAATTTGACTCACGCATACATAGCAATAAATACAAGGTCTGATTAAGTGCTCCTGACCTGACAGCACTTTATTTGGTAGCATAGGGTCCGCTAGAATTTTTCGTCCCATGGCCACAAAATCAAAATCATGATTTTTTAACCCTTGCTCTCCGACATTTAACTCAATTCTACCCACTGCAATAATAGGAATGGATACAGCTTGCTTGGCCATTTGTGCAAATTTTAAAAAACCGCCTGGCTCATGCACTAGCGGGGCTTCTGTAAAGGCGATTCCCTTGCTTGTGTTTCCATATGCGCTCACATCCAGGGCATCGGCTCCAGCTTGCTCAGCCAGTCTTGCTGTGACTAAAAAATCCTCCGGAAAGATTCCGCCATCAATTCTGTATTCGTTTGCATCGAGTCGAACCAGAATTGGAAAATCATCCATGAGTTCTTTTTTAATTGCAGAGATTATTTCTACCAAGAGCCGCGCTCTGTTTTCGACACTGCCACCATACTCATCCGTTCTTTTATTAACAGCCGGAGATAGAAAACTAGAAATGAGATACCCATGTCCTGCATGAATTTCTACCGCATCAAAATTGGATTTTTTAGCCCTGATTGCGGCCTCAACAAAGTGTTGAATTTCAATCTGAATCTCATCAGTTGTTAATTCATGATATCTAGGACCTTTGCCATCTGGCCCCCCAGCTTTAATAAAATTCATTATTTCATCTTGGGTCAGCAAGCCAAACATGTCACTGCGTTCTGATTTGGGGATGGAGGGAACGGGAATAGGGCGTCCAGCAATCGTATCTTCTTGAGCTATCTTTCCGCTGTGGTTGAGTTGAGCTGCAACTTTTGCACCATGTTTGTGAATTCTAGCTGTGAGAGATTGCAGGTGAGGGATAAACTCATCCTTTGAATAGCCCAGCATGAATGGCATGGAGGCACCAGCAGGCCAGCTAACAGCCGAAGTTTCAAGGATGATTAACCCAAGGCCGCCACGAGCTCTCTCTTCATAGTAAGCTTCAAGCTGCTCAGTTGTTTTTCCATCCTGGCCAGCAAAATTAGATCCCATAGCCGCCATCACCATTCGATTTTTTAGCTCTAAACTTCCAATGGATCCTGAAGCCGCAAGGAATGGGTGCTTGGTAT
>ERZ891134.2598-NODE-2598-length-10270-cov-8.585512_pt1 | contig 10270 bp, 11 predicted proteins | sample MGYA00520888_ERZ891134 | MGnify/ENA primary metagenome ERZ891134 (study PRJEB32303, sample SAMEA104408692) | aquatic metagenome | biome: Brackish water; feature: Coastal; material: water | place: Baltic Sea | collected 2014-10-23 | depth 10 m ... | reverse complement strand
AGACGTAGTCAGCAGATTTACAGTCTGCCCTCGTTGGCCGCTTGAGTATCTCCCCAAAATATATTTCACTATGTTTAAGAACTGAGCCGATGGAGGGACTCGAACCCACGACCTGCTGATTACAAATCAGCTGCTCTAGCCAGCTGAGCTACATCGGCTTTTAATCCGTTAATTAAACGGAATGCAAATATATATACTTATTTATTGAAACAAAATAAAATTGATTAAATTTTTGAGCAAATAAAAATAGTGTGAAATACTATATATTTCTGGGGTGAGATTTAGCAAATACCTTTTTTATTTCATCAATACTTCGATTTGTATACACTTGAGTAGCAGCTAAACTTGAATGGCCTAGTAAATCCTTTACAGAATTTAAATCAGCACCATTATTTAAAAGGTGAGTTGCAAAAGAATGTCGTATAATGTGAGGACTCTTTTTAACTTTGGTTGAGATAGTATCGAAATACTTATTAATGATTCTATAAATTAATTTTTCATAAACTGGTTTTCCTTTACTAGTAATAAATAAAAAAGTCTCATCTGATTTTAATGCATCTCTGTATGACAAATACTTATTTAAAATATTTATTGTAGAGTCAATTAATGGAATTATTCTTTCCTTATTTCTTTTACCTAAAACTTTAATATGCTTATTGTTAATATTAAGGTCTGATATCATTAATTGAATTAATTCAATTCTTCTAATTCCTGTAGTATAGAACAAATCAATTATTAGTCTATCTCTAACTCCTGTGAAGTTATCCTCATAATTATTTAAATCTAGTACATTCAACATTTCATTTTCAGAAAAAGGTAATTGAATTTTTTTTTGAGTTTTAAGAGCCTTATGATTTGTTAATGGGTTTTCATTAATCAAATCAATTTTTAATAAAAACTTAAAATAAGAATTTAAAGAAGTGATTTTTCTATTTATAGATCTATTTGATATGCCCTTATTTACTAAATTAACAATCCAAGATCTTATGTATGAATAGCTTGTATTGTTTATATTATTTACTTCAAATTCGTCAATTAAAAATCCAGCAAAAACATTCAAATCATTTCGATAAGCTTCAATGGTGTTAGAAGAATATTTTTTTTCAATCTCCAGATAATCAAAAAAGGATTTTAAACTCATGTCATATTTTGTAATATAAATTTAATAAAAAAGCCTTACAGTTTAATGTAAGGCTTTTTTTTATTTTTTTTGTAAATCAAAAATTAGATTTGCTCTTTATCTCTTAAGTTTTGAATATACTGAGCTTTTTGTATTTGTGCTCTCCTTTTTACAGAAGGTTTTACAAATTGCTTTCTAGTCTGAAGGGATCTTTTAGTTCCCGTTTTATCAAACTTTCTTTTAAAACGCTTTAGCGCTCTATCGATATTTTCTCCTTCTTTTATTGGTATTATTAGCATATCAGGACCTCCCTTCTTTAAAATTGTTTTGCAAATATAAACTAATTATTAGTTTATAAAAGCTTTAATAAATTAATTTATAATAAATATTACATTGATTTAATTGCTTCTAAATATTTATTGAGCTGTTCTTTAACAATTGGAAACAAAAAGTATAAACCAACCATGTTAGGGAATACCATTGCAAAAATCATCGCATCTGAGAAAGCCCAAATTGAATTCATGCTTGCTGCAGCACCAATTACAACAAATACTAAGAATAAAACTTTGTAAGTTAAATCAGCTACTCTACCTCTGCCAAATAAGTACTTCCAAGATTGTAGTCCATAATATGACCATGAAATCATTGTTGACACAGCGAATAGTACTACCGCTATAGTTAAAAATACACCTGAATATGGAATATATTCAGCAAATGCTTTAGAAGTAATTCCTGCACCTTCATAAACTACACCATCTATAAGTACTCCTCCCATTCCATCACCACCATAAATAAATGCACCATTTGAATTAAATATTACAATTACCAATGCTGTCATTGTACAAATAACCACAGTATCAATAAATGGTTCTAATAAAGCAACTAGTCCTTCTGATGCAGAGTATTTAGTTTTAACTGCTGAATGAGCTATTGAAGCAGAACCTGCTCCAGCTTCATTTGAAAATGCAGCTCTTTTAAATCCAACCATTAAAACACCTATAATACCACCAACTCCAATAGCAGTTGGATTAAATGCTTCTTTAATAATTAATGTAATAGCATCATCTATGTAAGTAAAGTTAATGGCTAAAATATATAGACAAGCTAATATATAGAGTAGAGCCATCAAAGGAACAATCTTCTCAGTTACTGATGCAATTCTTTTAATACCTCCAATAATAATTATTCCTACAAAAGTTGCTAATATAAGTCCAATTATAGCTCCAGCAAATGTAGTATCTAAACCTAATAAATCTTTTAAAACAATTGTAGCTTGATTGGATTGAGCAGCATTTCCACCACCAAATGATCCACCAATACAAAAAATAGCAAATAACACTGCGGTTATTTTACCTAACTTTTCCCATCCTTTATTTTTCAATCCTTTACTAAGATAATACATCGGTCCTCCATAAACAGTTCCATCTTCTCCAACATCCCTGTATTGAACCCCAAGGGTACATTCAACAAATTTTGTAGACATTCCTAATAGACCACAAACAATCATCCAAAAAGTTGCACCTGGTCCTCCTAGTGCAATAGCTAATGCAACACCTGCAATATTTCCATTACCAACAGTTCCTGATACTGCTGTAGCTAAAGCTTGGAAATGAGATACTTCTCCTTCTTTATTACCATTTTCATCCTTATCTAAATCATCATACTTTCCTCTAACTACATTGACTGCAGTTCTAAAATATTTAATGTTTGGAAAACCAAAATATATTGTAAAAAATGCTGCACTCCCAACAAGTAATAGTATTACAAAAGGATAACCTGCAACTTCAAAAAACACGACATCACTGAAGAAATCTGAAATTGGTTTAAATGCTTCATCAATTCGTTTATCCAATCCTTTATCTTGTGAGAAAGAAAATAATGGTACTACGAAAAATAAAAGAGTTAGTAATTTTTTCATAAAAAAGTTTTGATTAATTTAAATTTAGATAAACAACAATATGGTAAAAAAAATGGATTTAAAAAAAATATTTTGGGATAATTAAATGTTGTATAATGAATTCAGATGATGAATTTGTTCAGATTTTCCTAAAACAATTATTTTAGAGTTAGCTTCTAAGACTAATTCTGCCTCAGGGTTGATAGTATATTTTCCATTAGGGTCTTTGTAACCTATAATGGAACACCCAGTTTTTTTTCTTAAATCAAGATCTTTAATCGTTTTCTTTGAAACGGTATCAAATAACTTGTCTGTAGAGATTTCTTCCAAATTAATTTCAGACTTACCTACAATAGATAAATTATCAACAAATTCTAAAATTCCGGGGACTACAACAAGAGAAGCCATATGATCTCCTCCGATTTTATTTGGCATTATAACACTATCTGCTCCGGCTAGTTTAAGCTTACTGTAGGAAGTTTCTTCAGATGCTTTACTAATTATTTTTAACTTTGGATTTAATTGTTTTGCAGTTAATACAATAAATAGGTTGTCAGCGTCTGTAGGCAATGTACATATTAAAGAGGATGCTTTCATAATTCCAGATTTTAAAAGTACCTCATCTAAAACAGCATCACCACTTACAAAACTTTTATCGGCTTTATTTCTATCAATTATGTCTTGATTTTTTTCAATTATAACAAAATTTTTATCATATGCCGCTAACTTCTTAGCTACTTGACTACCGTTTTTACCATAACCACAAACAATAGTATGGTTTTCATAATTATCAATGATTTTTTGCATCTTTTTTCCTTTTATTTTTTCAGAATATAAACCAATAATATATTCAGTTATTATTTTAATTGAGTAACCTAATATTATTGCAGAACTTATTACTAAAATTATAACAAATATTTTAGATTCGGAAGTTCCATCTAACTCTTCAAAACCAACAAAAGAAATAGTGATAATTGCCATATATATGGCATCAATCCAGCTATGGCCTGAAATATATTTATAACCAAAAATTGCAAATAACAATAAAGACAGCAATAAAAATATTGCAAAAACAAATTTAGATTTAAAAAATCTTTTAATCATACACTAACTAATGTAACCCATTTTTCTCATCCAATCGTCATTAAACATTTTTCCAACATACCTACTCCCGTGATCATGAAATAGAACTACTACAACATCATCTTCATTAAAATTTTTTTTCAATTGTAACAAACCTTTAATTGCAGCTCCAGCTGAATTACCTAGAAACATTCCCTCCTTCTTTGCTAATTTTTGGGTAAAAACGGCCGCATCTTTATCAGTTACTTTAGTAAAACCATCAATGATATTAAAATCAACATTTTTAGGTAAAATATCCTCTCCAATTCCCTCTGTAACATAAGGATATATTTCATTTTCATCAAAAATACCCGTTTCATGATACTTTTTAAAAACAGACCCATAAGTATCAATTCCCCAAACTTTAATATTAGGATTTTTAGATTTTAAATATTTGCCAACACCAGAGATTGTTCCACCTGTACCAACTCCAACAATAAAATGAGTTATTTTTCCATCCGTTTGATTCCATATTTCTGGACCTGTTGACTCAAAATGAGCAATTGCATTACTTGGATTATCATATTGATTTACATACCATGAGTTGGGAGTTTCATCAGATAAACGTTTTGAAACTGAATAATAAGATCTTGGGTCATCAGGTGCAACGTCAGTGGGACAAACCACAACTTCAGCCCCAACCGCTTTAAGTATATCCATTTTTTCTTTCGATTGTTTATCTGATAAGACGAATATACAATTGTAGCCTTTAACTATTGCTGCCAATGCTAAACCCATGCCAGTGTTACCAGATGTACCTTCAATTATTGTACCACCTTCTTTTAATAATCCTTGATGTTCAGCATCTTCAATCATCTTAAGTGCCATTCTATCTTTAGTTGAATTACCTGGATTGAAGGTTTCGTATTTAGCTAAAACCAAACATGGTAATTCTTTTGTTAAATGGTTTAATTTAACAAGTGGAGTATTACCAATTGTGCCCAAAATATTTTCAAAATAATCCATGAGTTTTATTTACTCAAATATACAAAGCTATATCTAAAAAATATAAATAAAAATTAACGAAACTTTATGGAATCAATTGGAGATATTTTTGAAATAAGATATGATGGAACTGCAATACTAAACAAACACACTAAAAAAGTAAAGAAATTCAAAACAAATACATAATCGATAGACAAATATACTGGAACCTCATAGGTATAATATATTTCTGGATCAAGCTTTACTAAACTGAACTTTTTTTGAATTAAAAGGAAACCCAACCCGACTACGTTTCCTATTAATAAACCCAAAAAAATTATATAAGAAACAATGATGAGAAAAACTTTTTTAATAGTACTATTCTCAGCCCCCATTGATTTTAAAATACCAATCATGTTTGTTCTCTCTAAGATTAAGACTAGTAGGACACTAATTATATTTATTGAGCAAACCAATATCATTATGAATAAAATAGCTAATATGTTTTTATCAAATATTTGTATCCAATCAAATATTGAAGAATATTTTTGTTTGATATTTATAGAATTATAATTTGATGGTGTAGAGCTGTAAATCATTTTTGAAGTCTCTTCAATTAGATTAAAGTCATCAATAAAAATTTCCAATTCGCCAGATTGATTATCATTCCATTTGTTTATCCTTCTTAAGTGTTTTATATCACCAAAAATAATATTTTCATCAATCTCATTAAAGCCAGAATCATACAATCCTACTATATTAAATTTCCTTAAGGTTACATTAGATTCTAAATTTCTAGAAAAAATCATTTGAAATGAATCATTAATTTTTAAACCTAATTTATTAGACAAATTATCTGAAATGAGCACTTCATTTGAAATTGTAGATGAAATATTAGGTATAAATCCACTAATTATATAGTCTGAAATATTATTCCAACTGTAAATACTATCAACACCTTTAAACAAAGCTCCATCAAAATCTTCTGAAGTTCGAATTATACCAAATTTTAATGCAATTTGATTTATTGACTCAACATTACTAATAGAATCTAAACCTTGTAACAAACCCTTTGTGATTTTAATAGGATAAATGGATTCTTCAGAGTTATTTGAGTCAAAATTTGTGATTTTTATATGTCCATTAAAAGCTGATACTTTATCTCTTATTTCATTTTGCAATCCGATTCCTGTTGATATAGACACAAGCATCACAATTACTGATAATGCAATTGCTACAATTCCAATTTTTATTATTGGAGCTGATATACTACTTTTATAAGCTTTAGTACTTATAATTCGTTTGGCCAAGAAAAATTCAAATTTCAAAATTAATTATGCTTAAAAGAAGTTTATTTTTTATTTTTTCAATAATAACTATTAACACATCTTGTGGTAATGAAAAAATTATTGACAATAACAAAACTACAAATAAAATAATTGTTGGAGCTGAGAGAATTAACGAATACAAATCGTTAATAACAGCAAAGAAAATTGGAATAGTTGCTAATCACACTTCTGTAATATTTAAATCGTCAAATAAGTCTAAAAGCAAATTATTAGCAAATGAATATATTGACTATACTCACATAGTTGATTCGCTTTTGAAATTAAATATTGAAATAAAAAAAATATTTACACCTGAGCATGGATATAAGGGTGAAAAGCCAAATGGAGCCAATATTTCAGATGATGTTGATAAAAAAACAGGTTTAGAAATAATTTCTTTACATGGAAAAAAAAGAAAATATGGCGAATTATCAAATAAAGATTTAGAAGAGATTGAGATAATGATTTTTGATATTCAAGATGTAGGTGTTAGATTCTACACGCACATATCTACCTTGCATTACGTCATGAAAGCGTGTGCTCAAAACAATATCCCTTTACTAGTTTTAGATCGTCCTAATCCAAATATTCATTATGTAGATGGACCGGTTTTAGAATCAGAAAATAAAAGTTTTGTTGGTATGCACAATGTACCTATAGTATATGGTATGACAATTGGTGAATATGCAAATATGATTAATGGAGAAAATTGGTTAGGAAATGATTTAAATTGTGAATTAAAAATAATTAAAATAAAAAACTATGATAGAAAATCTAATTATAGTTTGCCTATAAAACCATCACCAAATCTACCAAATGACAAATCAATAAATTTATATCCTAGTTTATGTTTATTTGAGGGTACAAACGTCAGTGTTGGAAGAGGAACTAATGAACAATTTACCATATATGGCAGTCCTTTTTTAGATGCCAAAATATACAAATATAGATTTAAACCAAAACCTAATTCTGGGTCAAGTAGTCCAAAAAACAATGGTTTAGTTTGTTTTGGAGAACAACTAAAATCTATAAAAGATTTGAATAGAATAGAGCTTAAATACTTAATTAATAGTTATAATAACAGTTCAAATAAAGATGATTTTTTTAATTCTTTTTTTGTAAAGCTATCGGGCACTAAAAAATTAAAAGAACAAATCATCAATAATTGGTCAGAAAATGAAATAAGATCTTCCTGGACATATGAATTAAATGATTTTAAAAAAATAAGAAAAAAATACTTACTATATTAAGTTCTCTTTAGTGCAATCTTAAGCTTCTCAACAATATTAAAAGCAGCAGGACAAATTTCAATATTCTTCATAGTAATTTGAGAAATTTTATGAAAATCTTTTCTGTTAGTATGGGGATATTCGCGACATGCTTTAGGTCTATATTCATAAATATAACATGAGTTATCATCATTTAAAAAAACACAAGGGGATTTTTTAAGTACATAATCATTGTCAGAATCAATTATTAAATATCTTGAAATAAATTCATCAACTTTAAGTCGTAAATGCTTAGAAATACTTATAATATCTTTAGATGTAAAAATTGGACTTGTTGTTTTACAACAATTTGCACATTCTAAACAATTAGTTTTTGAGAATTCTTCATTATGAAGATCACTCATTAAATAATCAAATTGTTTGGGTTGTTTTTTCTTTAATTTATTAAAGAAAGAGTTGTTTTCTTTAAAATTAACTTTAGATAACTTTGAAATATTATCGATTTTATCTTTCATAATTTTATTAGGATTTAAACACCTCTTTGCTAAAATAATACAATTAAGTATTATATTTATATTATGGGTTCAAGCATATTAAGCATAGAAGAAGTTTCAATATTTCAACAAGATGAAACAATTTTTGAAAATATTAATATCAACATTAATAAAGGTGATTTTATATATCTAATTGGAAAAACTGGATCAGGGAAAAGTAGTTTAATAAAGACTATTTATGCAGATTTAGAATTACAAAAAGGAGAAATTTCTGTAGGTGGCTTTACACTTAAAAATTTAAAAGAAAATAAAATACCTTTTTTGAGAAGAAAACTTGGAATAGTCTTTCAAGATTTCAATCTTTTACAAGACAGGTCAGTTTTTGACAATTTAAAATTTGTTCTTCAAGCTACCGAGTGGAAAAACAAAAGAAAAATTGAAGATAGAATTTATGAAGTTTTAGAAATTATTAATATTAAAGATTTGACTCACAAGTTTCCACATCAATTATCAGGAGGTCAAAAACAAAAAGTAGCAATATCTAGAGCACTATTAAATAATCCTGATTTAATTATAGCAGATGAACCAACAGGAAATTTAGATCCTAAAACAAGTCTAGAAATCATGCAACTTCTGTTAGATTTAAATAAAAAAGGAAATACTATTCTCATGGCAACACATGATTTTATATTAATTAAACAGTTTCCACATAAAACACTACTTTGCAACAATAAATCTATACGTAGCATTGATGTAACTGGGATGAGTATTGAAAATATTTACGAATGATTTCAATTTTAATTCCTTGCTATAACTATAATGCATATGATCTAGTATCTAGACTAGAAAAAGAGTGTTTAACACTAGGAATTGTTTTCGAAATTATAAGTATAGATGATGCTTCATTTTCTACTTTAAATGAAGTAAATCAAAAGATTAACATGCTTACAAATTGTAAATTTTTTGAAAGTAAAAAAAATATTGGACGAGTAGCAAATCGTCAATTACTTTCTCAAAAAGCACAATACAAATGGCTTCTCTATATTGATGTTGACGTTAAACCACTGAATGATAATTTTATAAAAGTTTATGTAAATGAAATTAAAAAAGGATTTGAAGTTGTTTTTGGTGGCTTTAATTATAAAAACATTGAATCAAACAACCTAAGATATCTGTTTGGAAAGTCCAGAGAAGATGTTCAAAGTGTTATCAGAAATAAAAATCCATACAAATACATTATTTCTTCAAACTTTTTAGTTAAAAAAGTAATTTTTGACAAAATCAATAAAAACATAAATATAAATGGTTATGGAATGGATTATTTTTTTGGGGCATTATTAAAAGAAAACTTGGTTTCAATAAATCATATTGATAACGAAGTAACCCATTACGGGCTAGATGATAATTCAAAATTTTTAGCAAAGACTAAAGAGGCTTTAGAAAATTTACACTATCTAAATACTAATAAATTGATAAATAAAAATGATATAACTATCTTAAAATATTATAGATTATTTAACTTTTTTGGACTTAAAAAAATAATTTCAAAGCTAATTAACATCTATTCAAAATCTATTGAATCAAACTTAAAAGGATCAAATCCTAGTTTATTTGTTTTTGACCTATATAGATTATCGTATTTGTGCTCTTTAAAATAATTAGCTCATTTCTTTAAAATCTTGGTAATTTCTTATGTAATCATTTTCATCATAGTCTTCAGATGCCAAAACTAAACAAACTGAATTTTTAGAAAAATTATTCATTTCTCTCCAAATACCATTTGGAATATAGAGGCCAATGTTAGGACTGTCTAACAATATTTTCTTTGTATTGGAACCGTCATCTAGCAACAACTCAAAACTTCCGTTGAGGGCTATTAAGACTTGAAATAAATCTTTATGCGCATGTCCTCCACGCTCTCCATTAAATGGAACATCATATAAATAGTAAACTCTTTTAATAGAAAAAGGAATAATTTCTTTTTCAACAAAGGACAAAGAACCCATACCTTCAGGAGATATTATTTTAGGAATATTGAATTTGTAAACATTTTCTAAACTATTTTTTTTCATTATTTACCTTTATATATTTTATTATTCCCTTAACTCCAACAAAATACTTATTAAAAATTTGACCTAAACTAGTATATTTAAATT
>ERZ891134.2597-NODE-2597-length-10275-cov-7.420059_pt1 | contig 10275 bp, 8 predicted proteins | sample MGYA00520888_ERZ891134 | MGnify/ENA primary metagenome ERZ891134 (study PRJEB32303, sample SAMEA104408692) | aquatic metagenome | biome: Brackish water; feature: Coastal; material: water | place: Baltic Sea | collected 2014-10-23 | depth 10 m ... | reverse complement strand
GACCAGATCGCGTACATCATTGCCCAGGGTTGGAGCCCGCTCGTTGAGCACGTCCACCCTTCAAATTCCATGGCCACTTATTGGTCTTATTGGAAGCTTCCCTTCTTTGGCGAGAAGGACTTGAACGTTGTTGTTAGTGAGCTCGAGGCTTGCCACCGCGCATACCCCGACCATCACGTACGCATCGTTGGTTACGACGCCTACACCCAGGGCCAAGGCTCCTGCTTCGTGGTGTTCGAAGGTCGCTGATCTTTCGATCACTTGATCAACGAGCCCTGATCTGTTTGATCAGGGCTCAAGATTTTTCGAGGGGAAAGATTCCCTTCACTTATTGATGACACTCTCGGGCGGACATGGCCAGACTTTCCAGTCGCGAATTAGCACTTGAGCGCCGCAAGGCTCTCACCACCTCCGGAAAGAAGGCTGCGGTTGCCTCCGGTTCGGGTCGTGTTCGCATAGCGGCCGATGCCCGTTCAACACGCACCCTTGCCAACGCATCGAATGCCGTTGTCGAAGTGTCGACACCTGCCGTCGCTGTAGCCCCGCGACGCCCGCAGTCGTTAACGGCATCGTCAGCCCCGCGTTCCCGTGTCAAGCCGGTGCGCCAACCCAGTCGAGAATTGGTGCTCGCCCGTCGGGATGCGCTCTCGCGCCGTGGCAAAACAGCCGATAAAACCAGTGATCGGAATCGAGCCGACGTCGCTCGGCAGACCCCAGTTGTTGCTTCAGCCGTTGTTGCTTCAGCCGCCGCCACTGAGTCATCTGCAGCGCCATCCCGGCCAGCAGCAGTCGTTCAGTTGAGCGGACGCACTAGCGACCGGCGTCAATCCACTCCAAAGCGTCGGGCGATTGAAAATCCCAGCCGCGCTTTGGTTCTGGCCCGACGCGATGCCATGTCAAAACATGGAAAAACTGCTGGTAAGCAGCCGACAAGCGCTGCTGCAGTGGCCCGTCAGGCCAATCCAGACCTCACCAGCCGCGAACTCGCCCAACAGGTTCGTGAGCTGCGTGCCAAGTCTGGTTCCCGCACCAATCAGAGTGCTGGAATCACGCGTCCATCTGGACCCAACCGTCACGGCGCGAAGCAAGCCGCTGCTGCTGATGCCCATTGGAAAGTGGGTGAAAGTGAGACATCGTCTGGACAAGTCGTCACCGGTACGCAGGCCAATCGCTCGGTGAAGACCACTGGCAACGAAGCCAGCACGTGCCGTTCGATTACCGGTACGGAATATCTGGGTGCGGAGGTCTTCCAGACCTTCTGCCAATCGGCACCCGAAAGAACAACACCAGCCAAGGTTCGTGTTTCTGCGACAACCCACGGCAACCGGGTCACCGGCAATGAAGTGGGTCGCTCCGAGAAAGTGACGGGTGATGAGCCCGGCACCTGTAAAAACGTGACCGGCACCGAGTACATCTCCGCCAATCAATCTGCTGCCTATTGCGGTGGTTCGAATCCTTCTCCTCGCAAGGTTGGACACAGCCAAAGCCAACAGGGCAGACGTATTAGTGGTGTCATGGTTGGCCAGTCTTCCAATGTCACGGGCAATGAGGCCGGTGCAAACCGCAGCCTGACGGGTGATCAATATCTTGGATCTGATCCTTTGCCTGAAGGACGCCCAGCCACCAAGGTTGGTTTATCTGAAACCCTTGCAGGAACAGGTGTTACTGGCACTCTTGTCGGCCGGTCATCGGCCGTAACTGGCGATGAATTTGGTTCCTGCCACCGCGTCACTGGTAACCAGTACCTCAGTTCTGAACAGTTCACTTCGTTCTGTGGTGCCAAACAAGAAGCACAAGCTCCCAAAGTGGGCTTCAGCGTCACCAACAAAAACGTGGTGGTGAGTGGAACTCAAACCGGACGGTCGGAGCGTGTCACAGGGGATGAGCCGGGTACATGCAAAGCCGTGACGGGTACGCCCTATGCAGGACTCGAACAGGCTGGTCAGTACTGCGCTAGCCCTGCGGTTCAAGCGATTCGTGAACGCACGCCGTCTCGTCCTGGTACGCCAGCTGCTCCCATGACTGGGATCCAACCTGGAATCGGTGGGGTGATGACCGGTGCTGAGCGTGGTGCTTGCGAAGTGATTTCTGGTACGCCTTACATCGGTGGTGATCAGCTGGCCGAGGCATGCGGAGCCGATGCTCCCGCTGGTGCCGATAGCCATGGGCAGTCCGACAGCGGATCTCCATGGACAAGTTTCAGTGTGGTGTCTCCTGCTCGTGCTGCTCAGCAGCAGCGGGATACAAAGTCTTCTGTGACCGGTACTGCTTATGAGGACGGCCAACGGATTACTGGCCCTTTTGACCTGGCTGGCGGGAAAGTGACCGGTACAGAGCAATTTCGCTTTGACAACCGTGAGTTCCAGAACCGTCAGCAACAAACACGCCAGTTCCAACCCACCACCATCGCTCCCAAGGTAGAAAAAGAACCTGCCGCCAAGCCTGCGTCCCGGGTGACCGGTGAAGGTTCGTCCACCAAAGTGACCGGTGATGACTGGGATCGTGGAGACCATGTCACTGGTACAGAAGGCATTTCGGCCCGTCGTCGCAACCCCACCCGTTCAGGTCCCATGAGTGTCATGGCGCCTAGGGAGAACAAGCGCAATGAGGAAATCGAGTGGCCGATGAGTCGTGTGACGGGCTCCAGTGGCAGCACCGACAAGGGCTCTTTGATCACGCTTTCCGGCGGAGCCAGGGGCTGATCTGCTGATGGTTCGCTCTATGGCCTCCCGCAGCGGGCGAGCTCAGGCCCCCACGGCTCCGAGTCGACGTCAGTTGCAGCAAGAGCGTTCCGATCAAGCGGATTGCTCTCCCACTTCGAATACTCCAACCAGTTCTGCTCGCAGCGTCGCCCTCGAACGTCGCCGCGCTTTGACCACTGCAGGTAAAGCTGCCGTTGTTGTTCAAGGATCCATTGGAGCAGGCCGTATTCGGACTGGCCGCGACAATCGCCGTCCTGCTCCCCAGCAACCGGGATGGGTGCGACGCGATCAAGCACCGTCTCGCTCGGTGCCGTTCAACCTCAGTCGTTCTTCTCTGCCTCTTAATACTCGTCAACACCCCCTCACCAATCAGGTTGCAAACGAACACCTAAGGGCTTACGAGCAGGGTGTGAAGGGTCGCTTCGATCGCATCGTCCCCCTTCTCCAGCAGGTCTCTGCTCTTCAGCATGAGCCTGACTTCCTGGTTCAAGCACAGCGATTGAGTCGGGCTGAGCTGGGTTTTGATCTGCCCAGCCACATCCTGGAACGGGCTTGGGTGCGTCCCCTGGACATGCGCGGCCTATTTGCCTGGTGTGTGTTTGAGAGCCACCGGTTGTTTAGTGATCGCTTTTTTCAAGACGACCCATTGCAGGGAGCAGAAGGGAGTGCTGCAGCCCAAGAATTTGAGCGGTTTTTGCTGGATTGCGGCATCCATCTCTTGGATGTGACGCCCTGTGCTGATGGCCGATTGGCCCACACAGTGGCCTATGCCCTGCGGATTCCGTTTAGCGCTGTGCGTCGCCGCTCTCACGCTGGCGCCATGTTCGACGTGGAAAACACAGTGAACCGCTGGGTGAAAACAGAGCATCGTCGTCATCGGGAGGGCAAGCCCAATCCATCCAGCGAACCAACCCGTTACCTCAAGGTGGTGACGTATCACTTCAGCTCTCTTGATCCCCATCATCAAGGCTGCGCCGCCCATGGCAGTAACGATGCGTTGGCGGCATCGGCTGGTCTTCAGCGACTTCTGGATTTTCGAGAGGCTGTCGAAAACAGCTTTTGTTGTGGCGCCTCCGTTGAGCTGCTCCTGATCGGGCTCGATACCGATACCGATGCGATTCGCGTTCATCCACCGAATCGCGACAGCGAAATGGTGTTGGATCGCTGGGTTTGTGCTCGGGAGCTCCATGCCGCAACAGCGGGGATGTCTCCGGATCAGGCGATGGCTCAGTTGGCCGAGGCTTTGGAATCTGCTGCCCCAGGTCCGATGGAGCCCGGCATGGTCACCTTCATGACCCGTTTGTTGGCCAACAACTGCTCACAGATTGATTACGTGCAGGATCTGCACGGGGCGCCTTATCCAGATGCGGGTCATGCCGAGCGCTTTATCGGAGTGGGCATTGGTTTTAAAGAAGTGCACCTTCGCAATCTCACCTATTTCGCCCATCTCGACACGGTCGAGGAAGGAGCCCCTGATCTCGATGTGGGCGTCAAAATTTTTCGGGGACTCAATGTGTCCCGAGATTTACCGATTCCGGTGCTGGTTCGCTTCGATTATTCGGGGCGTGTTCCCGGTGCTCGCGATCGCGCCATTGCCGATTGTTGGCGTGTGAATCAAGCCATCGCAGACCGTTATTCCGATTTGGTCAAAGACGGTTTGTTGCACACGTGCTTGACCGTTCGTGACCGGCATCAAGCGACAACGGCCGAGATTATTGGTTCTACGCTCGACCCCCAGATTCAGGAGGCCCACTGATCATGCTCATCGTCAAGGTCATTAAGCCACTGGTCTCCACCAATCGCATCCCAGATTTCGAGCACAAGCACCTTCAAGTTGTTCTTGATGGCAGCACCAAAAAAGTTGCTGTTGACGCTGTTGGTGCCAAGCCCGGCGATTGGGTGATTTGTGTGAGTAGTTCCGCCGCTCGAGAAGCGGCTGGAAGTAAGTCGTATCCCAGCGATCTCACGATCGTGGGGATCATTGATCATTGGGAGCCAGATCCTCCGAAAACTGCGGCTCCTGCACCGAGTTCTTCCCCCTCCACCAAACCGTCAGGAGGCGCAGCAACCTGATGGAGATCATGCAAGTGTCCGACACGTTGATTTGCACTTACCGCGTCGCGGGCTTGGATCACATGCATCTGCGCATTCTTGTGAATAACAAAGGCAAGAAACTTGTTGCGGTTGATCCTGTTGGCGCCAGAAAGGGCAATTGGGTCTTTACTGCCAGCGGTTCGGCTGCGCGCCATGCCTGCCCAGACAACACCGTGCTTACCGATCTCACCATCGGCGGAATCATCGACCACTGGACGCCGGACGGATAGGGATTGACCCTCCGCTCCTCCTCCTCCGTTCTGCATCCAACTTTTATCAGCTATGGCTACTCCTTCCTCTACACCGCGTCGTCGCAGTACTGCAGCTAACAAGACAGTTGATGTAAAGCCGGTTGCTGCTGCAGCGAGTTCAAGCGCCACCGCGTCCAGTTCCAGTGAAAAGATGAAGACCTCTCAGGCGGCTCAGACAGCCTCGAGCGCTGCTTCGAAATCGATGGCAACAACGCCTCCGACGGGTGGTGGCTTGGCCCAATCAGCTGCAGGCTCGAATGGCCGGGTGCGTGGGGTGGCCCTTGGGATGATTGAAACCCGCGGCATGGTTCCCGCGATTGAAGCCGCTGATGCGATGACCAAGGCAGCGGAAGTGAGCTTGGTTTGCCGGGAGTATGTCGGTGGCGGTTATGTGACGGTGATGGTGCGAGGTGAGACCGGTGCGGTGAACGCTGCAGTGCGCGCCGGTGCTGATGCTTGCGAGCGCGTTGGAGATGGCCTTGTCGCTGCCCACATCATTGCTCGCCCCAATGATGGTGTTGAGCCAGCTCTCGTTGGCACAGGAGCCATGCGTCGCAGTTGAAACCACAAATCGCCGATGAAAGTGGTTCACCACACTTCCCCCAATTGGCCTTTTCAGGCCTAGATTCTCGGCCCAATCAACGACCTGCCCGATTGCGATCTCGCTTGCTGTTTTGAATCAGGAGCTTTCGTTCTCTTTGTTGACCGCCTGGATGATTCCCTTGTACGGATTCATCGGGATGCTTGTCTCGCTGCCTTGGGCAGCAGGCTTGTTCCGTCGCGTGGCCCATCGGCCTGCGGCCTATCTCAATATTTTGCTAACGCTGCTGGCCTTTGTGCACGGCAGCCTGATTCTCCAAGAGGTGTTTCAGTCCGGACCTGTTGATCTCTCCTATCCCTGGCTCACGGTTGCTGATCTTGAGCTGGATATCAGCTTCAGCTTGTCGCTCACGAATCTGGTCGCCCTTGAGCTGATCACAGGCTTGAGTCTGTTTTCTCAGGTGTATTCGCTCGGATATATGGATAAGGAGTGGGCTTTGGCTCGTTTCTTTGCCCTGCTTGGCTTCTTCGAAGGGGCGATGAGTGGTGTTGTCCTCAGCGACTCGCTGTTTCAGAGCTATTTCCTCTTGGAAATGCTCACCCTCTCCACTTACTTATTGGTTGGTTTTTGGTATGCCCAGCCTTTGGTGATTACGGCTGCTCGGGATGCCTTTCTCACCAAACGTGTGGGGGATGTGCTTTTGCTCATGGGCGTGGTGGCCCTATGCAGTTTTGCCGGAGGGATGGGATTCAACGATCTCTATGCCTGGGCCGCCACTGATTCCTTGTCACCCCTTGCTGCGACGCTCTTGGGTCTTGGTTTAATTGCAGGTCCGACGGGAAAGTGCGCTCAGTTCCCGATGCATCTTTGGCTGGATGAAGCGATGGAGGGGCCGAATCCCGCATCGATTTTAAGGAATTCTGTGGTGGTGACCTGTGGCGCCATCGTGTTGCTCAAGGTGATGCCCATCCTTCAGCACTCACCTGTGGCACTGACGGTGTTGTTGGTGATCGGAAGCATCAGCGCAATTGGCGGCTCCTTGGTGGCGCTCGCGCAGGTGGATATCAAGCGAACCATGTCGTATTCCACAACGGCGCACTTGGGCTTGGTTTTCATCGCCATTGCCTTGCAAATTCCAGTGTTGGCGTTGCTGTTGTTGTTCTCCCATGCCGTTTCGAAAGCCCTGCTGTCCATGAGCATCGGCGGCGTGATTGCAGCCACGAACTGCCAAGACATCACTGAACTCGGTGGATTGGGTAGCCGAATGCCCGCCACAACTACCTCGTTCATCATTGGTGGCGCTGGTTTGGTCGCTTTTCTTCCTTTGGGTGGGTTTCTCGCTTTTGCCCAGTCGATCGAGTTGTTGAGTGTGCGCTCGATTCCGTTTATGGCGGTATTTCTAATCACCAATGCCTTAACGGCTTTGGGCTTGGTTCGCGTCTTCCGGCATGTGTTCTTGGGTGATGCTTTGATCAAATCCCGTCGAGCTGCTGAGGTGAACTGGCAGATGGCGCTGCCGATGGTGGCCCTGTGTGTTGTGGTCATTCTCACGCCAGTTCTCCTCGTGCGGCTTGAATCCCTCGATGGTTTGCTGGCCTTTCCGTTGTGGGCGGCTGGGCTCGTTGTTGGTAGTGGCTTGATTGGCCTGCTGGCAGGCGCATTGATCCCCTTGAGCAAAGCTTGGTCGCGTTCGCTGAACCCATTGCTGCGCTGGTTCCAGGATCTCCTGGCCTACGACTTCTACACCGAGCGCTTTTACCGACTCACGATTGTCAACGTCGTGGCTGGTTTCTCCAGGCTTGCGGATTGGTTTGACCGCAACGTTGTCGATGGCGTCCTTCACGGCGTGGCTCGCTTCTCCTTGCAGAGTGCCGAAGGCCTCAAGCTCAGTGTGAGCGGTCAAAGCCAGTCCTATGTGCTCACGGTGCTGGTGGCCATTGTTCTTTTTCTCACAGCAGTGAGTTGGTTCCTCACTTAGTTGATCTGATGCTGCTCTCGCTCCTACTTCTGATCCCGTTCTCTGGGGCTCTCGGCTTACTGCTTTGGCCAACGACCCAAAGCAGTGAGCGGATTCGGATCGGCGCGATTGTGATTTTGGCGGTGCAATGCGTTGCAAGTTTTGCCCTGTTGCTTCCCTTCGACCCCACCGATGCAGCCCTGCAACTGGTCGAGCAGGCTCGCTGGGTGCATTCCATCGGCCTCGATTACGCCTTGGCGGTGGATGGTTTGTCGCTTCCACTGGTGCTGATGAATGCCGTGCTGTGTCTGGTGGCAGCCGTGGCCTCGCGATCGATTGATAACAGACCCAGGATTTATTTCGCCCTCCTGCTGGTGATTAGTGGTGCGGTGAATGGGGCGTTTCTCTCCCAAAACCTGCTTCTCTTTTTCCTCTTCTATGAATTAGAGCTGATTCCTCTGTGGCTCTTAATTGCTGTTTGGGGAGGGGCGAATCGCTCCTATGCCGCAACCAAGTTCTTGATCGTTACGGCTGTGTCGGGAATGTTGATTCTTGGCGCGTTCCTCGGACTCGCGTTCGTCACCGGAACAATGGATTTCAGCCTGAGGCCAATCCTCAGCGGTGAATTGGGATTGAAAGCCCAGTTCTTGCTCATGGGAGCTCTGCTGATTGGTTTTGGCATCAAAATCCCGCTGTTCCCGTTCCACACCTGGCTACCGGATGCCCACACGGAAGCCTCCACACCGGTCTCCGTGCTCTTGGCTGGTGTTCTTCTGAAGTTGGGAACCTACGGTCTGCTGCGTTTTTGCTTGGGCTTATTCCCAGAGGCTTGGCAGCTGGCAGCCCCTTGGCTTGCAGCCTGGGCAGCTATTTCGGTGCTGTATGGATCGTTGGCGGCCATTGCCCAAACGGATATGAAACGGATGGTGGCTTACAGCTCCGTTGGCCATATGGGATACGTCCTTTTGGCAGCCGCAGCGGCGACTCCCCTGGGATTGATGGGGGCGTTATTCCAGATGATCAGTCATGGATTGATCTCAGGGGTGCTGTTTCTGTTGGTGGGAGTGGTGTACGCCCGCACGGGAACCAGGGATCTCAATGTTTTACGGGGCCTTCTCAACCCCGAACGGGGCCTACCCCTGACGGGTTCCCTGATGATCATTGGCGTGATGGCGAGTGCGGGTATTCCTGGTATGGCTGGCTTTATCTCAGAATTTCTGATTTTCCGAGGCAGTCTTCAACCGTTCCCCGTGGCCACCTTGCTCTCGATGGTGGGATCTGGCTTAACCGCGGTTTATTTCCTCTTGTTGGTGAACCGCGCCTTCTTTGGACGTTTGGCCATTGCTCCGGGTGAAGTGGTGAATCCACGCATCCTTGATCCCGTTGCCCTGCGTGAGCAGGTGCCAGCGATTGCCTTGAGCCTTGCTGTTCTGGCCCTTGGTTTGGCGCCTGAGTTGCTCTCTAACCTCAGCGAGGCCGCCACAACAGGACTGAGTCAACTCAGCGGAGGACTGTCATGACCACAACAGTGAAACCACTTAGAGCTCCTGTTCTCCCTGATCAAGAGGAATTAATCCAGCGCCTGTTGTCCGACACCCCGTTGTTGGCGGATACGCAAGACCATCTCGTTCAGGTGGTGAATGTCTTGGAGACCTATGGAATCGTTCTTGACGCTTACAGCAAGAACTTGGTGGATCAAGGCGAGAAGCAGTTGCTCAATCCTTTCCCGATCTTTCGTTTTTTCCACGAGGGGTTAACGCCAAAGCGGCTCTGGGATCACCTTCTCGGTGATCGAATTAATTTCGAGTACGCCGAATATTGCCAAAAAGCGATGTTCTGGCATGGCACTGGTGGCCTTGATGCCTATCTCGATAGTGAGCCTTTTCAGGATGTTTGCCAGCGGATTATCCAGCGAAAGGCCCAGCGCGATCCTTTGCTGGCCCTCACCAACAAGCTGTATCCAGGGTTTGCTCCGGAGTCGATTCGTTCTCTCACCACGATCTATTGCTTGGGCTTGTTCTGGCGGGTGATGAGTGATCTCTTCGTAGATTTGGCTCGTCGCTATGCGATCAAGGAAGTCACCTGCGTCAACGATGTGGTGCATCACATCCGTGATGGACTTGTAGCCGCTGCCGCGAATCCAATCACCTATGAGGTGAACGTGGCTGGAGAAAAAATCTGGGTGTTACCCCCTGATGCTGGGCTCACGTTTTTGGTGGATGTCGCTGTTCCCTACGTCGAAGCTGTGTTTTTCCGGGGAATGCCGTTTCTCGGCACCGTGTCGTACAACGCGCAGGCGCGCCAGATCTCACCAGATATCAGTGATTTCAAGTACGGCGCTCTCTATGCCGATCCGATTCCGAGCATGGGAGCTGGAATTCCCCCCAGTCTTTGTATGAAAGATATGTTCCGCCATTTACCTGAGGAGCTCAGCCGTTGGTTCGACGACCACGGTCGTGGCCAGGTTGATGTGCACGTCCAGATTTGCGTCAGTTTTCAGAAGTCGATGTTCTGTGTCACCAACGGGGCGATTGCAGGAACCATGCCCCATTCCCTTGATACCAGCGATGCCGATGAACAAGCTGCCAATCGCGCCTATGCCGATGCCTGGTCGGGTCGATTGATGGGGTGTCAGCGGGGAGCGCTCCTCTAGGTTTTAGGGAGGGCTCGCTCTGGGTACGTTGCATGGATCAGTGGCAGGAACGCAAGCGTCCGGTTTGTCTTGAGCGG
>ERZ891134.2594-NODE-2594-length-10294-cov-8.348276_pt1 | contig 10294 bp, 9 predicted proteins | sample MGYA00520888_ERZ891134 | MGnify/ENA primary metagenome ERZ891134 (study PRJEB32303, sample SAMEA104408692) | aquatic metagenome | biome: Brackish water; feature: Coastal; material: water | place: Baltic Sea | collected 2014-10-23 | depth 10 m ... | reverse complement strand
GGTTAGAACCACGGAAACCAACAGTGACGTAATCGCCAACCGCATATGGATCGATGTAGACCCTGATGCGACCGTTCAATACACCAGCAAAAGTATTGCCAGTATCGTCAACCTGAAGGTTAGTGCTCAGAGCAGGAGCATAGTCCAGCATACCAGAAGCAACCAAGACAGTAGCGACGTCTGAAGAACAGATAACTACGTTACCCTTTCCGCGACGAGTTTCTTTCGCAATCTTGTTACACTCGAGGTCGAGTTGAACCAGCAGACCTTTGTATCGCTCTACAGACCAGCGACCATCAGCGTCTGTTGCCAGATCGAAGATGCCAGGAGTCGTAGTGTCTTCAGCACCCATCTTCGCTTGACTGTTGATCGTACGAATTACTTCGCGGTTGATCTCAGCAAGAATCTCAGCAGACAAGATGTTTGCCAACTCAGACTCGGCGTCCAGACCATGAATTGCTTTCAGGTCTTGTGCCAGTTCGATGGTGTATTCTGCTTTCAAAGCACGTGACTTTGCAGTCACAGTTGCTTTCTCGATGGTGAAACCCATCTCGCCGAATTCGTTTCCACCTGGAGTACCAAGTGCTTCTGCTTCAGCAGTAGTCATACCAACACCGAAGTTGTTAGTAATTCCGGGAGGTGCTACGGCAACACCGGCTTCGGTGTACAGGCCAGAAGGACCGTGTGTGTGAGGACCAGGCGCTTGACCTTCAGTTTCTGAACCAGCGTAAGCAGTTTGTGCTTCTCGGAACAGTGCTTCTGAATCAGGACCGATACCGTTGTGTGCTTGCATACCGCCGGCACCGTCAGTCTCGCCCTTGTACTGACTCTTCATAGCGAAGATCAGGCCAGTAGGACCAGTCATAGGTTGAACACCACAAACGTCATATGCCATCAAGTTAGGCATAGCACGTCGTACCAGTGAGATCAAGATGGGATCCCAGTTTGAAGCAGCACCAGTACCGCCTTGGGTGGAGGCAACGCCATCACCAGCAGCGTTAGCGGCAACTTCGTTCATCATGCCGTACTGAGCACGGTCATTGCGGAACTGATTTTCTTGGTTCTCGAGAAGAGCAGCGGTTACGTTACGACGGTGAGGGTCAGTGATTTTACCTGCTGACTCTTCCTGAAGTACCGGACTCCACTTCTCAACGAGACGATCATATTGTAATTCCATTTTATTAACTCCTAAAAATTAGATGTTGTCTTTATTTGTTTTTCGGATTGCGGTAAGGTACTGATCCATAGCACTTCCACTAACAACTGATTCGTTGATCGTGTTAGCATCTTCATCTTCGATAGATGTAGATACATCCTCAGCGACTGTTACAGTCCCAGAGAAGTGTGCTTCTTTCACAGTTTGTACTTTCTCTCTGAAGATTTCGGTATTCTCGAAGTCTACTGATGCAAAGAATGTACGGAACTTTTCCGCTTGTGTGTCAGCTAAGTCAGCGACTGCTTCTGAGACGATTGCCTCTTTCTGCATTTCACTTACTTGCTCCATTAGTCGGATAGTCTCTTGTGTCTGGTTAGACAGTGCTTCTTCAAGCTCGTCAACCTGATCCACGAGGTCGTCGACTAAGTCGATCTTGGTCTCGGGTACATCAATGTAAGACTCTACGAACAGGTCTTTCATGCCGGTCATGAAGTTCTCGGCAATTTCTGTTCGAAGGCCATTCTGAATGGCGACCTGATTTTCAGTCATCCATTGCTCAACCACATAGTTCAAGTAGGAATCTACTTTCTCAACGAGTTCAGATTTGGTCTCAGAGAGTTCCTCATCCAATCGCTCTTGATACGTAGCTTCCAATCGCTCTACTTCTTCAGCAACCTTAGACTGTAAGGCAGCTTCGAATAAGACGGCAGTTTTTGCCTTGAACTCTTCTGACAGAGTGACTTCAGCGTCACTTAATGCACGAAGTTGCTTCTGGTAAGTCTCTTCTGCGATAGCATCAGCGTCTACCAGATCTTCTGCCATGACAGATCCGAAGTATGTAGCAACTTCTTCCTTAGTCAGGCCGTTCAACTTCTGATACATAGCATTGATCATAGCACCTTTGCTCGAGACTTCGACACTCTCAGAGTGCTTGTCAGGATCGCCGGATTTGATTTTCTGCTGTGCTTCAGAGTTCTTCTTATCTCCTTTTCGAGCGGGAGCAGGTTTAGTACCACCAGCGGCCTTATCGGACGCAGCTAGTGCCTTACCTTCTTCACCCTTCTTATCGTATGACATATCAGGTGTACTCTCTTCAGATACTTCCTGCTCATCACGGAGATCGTAGTTTTCTTCACTCATAGTGAATCTCCTTTCGGTTAAAAGTTTTCTTTAATTGATGAGAGGAAATTTTTGTATTCTCTAATCTGTAACTTACCACTAGGGCGAGTTAGCAGGGTAGGAGCAATTTCAATTTCAGTCTCTTGTTGATCTTCACATATTTCTTGAGCAGTAAGAATACCATTTTGCCAGATCCATTCAACGCCTTCCATAATCCCATTAACAAATGCTCCGGGAGCTGAAGGATCTTGTACGATATCAACCGTACTAAGCGAAAAATCTTCTTTAACGTATGAAGCACCGTTGCGCTGTTCAAGACTTCCCATTCCACGAGTTGAGACACCAAGATTAACACCACCTTCCAAAAGACCTTTGACTATCTGTCCCATTGGAGTGTCGAGTATAGATGCCTTTCCGACCACATCATTTCCTTCCCAACGGAGATCAGTGATGAGGTGCGAAACTTTGTCGAGGTTGACGGTTGGACCTTCTGGATGGTTCAATTCGCCAACTGCTCGATTCTTTGATACTTGCTCTTCAACATACTTCGCAACTGCCTTTTCCATTACTGCTTTGGGGTAAATACGACCGTTGCGGTTCTTTGCCTCAGACTGCATGAATACACCTTCGATAGCATACTTCTTAGTACCGTCGGATGCTTTCTCGACAATGCACTGGACGTTATGCTCGTTGTATTCTGCAATGAGTTTCATGTTAGTTCCTTGATAGCAAGTTGTATTGCTTTCTTCGCATCCCGTTCGGATCGGAATTTATCGAGGTAATCACCATCGATGTGGGCATGAAAGATATTACGTTTGTCCTTACGGATTTCGTATTTGATTCTCTTTATTCTGCCCGAATCGACGACTTCATCGCTCGATGCTTTCTTTTCTCGGATTTGCGCGAAAGATTTCATAGGTTTATTTATACAAAAAAGTTATTCAACTTCTTCTTCTTCATCCGATTCCTCGAATGATGACATAAGTTCTGCCTCGATGCCATCCCACTCTTCAGCATCTTTCTCTGCTGCGGCGATAGCGGCGTCGAATTCTGGTTCTTCATCTTCGACTTGAGGACTGTAAATCTGAGAGGCGATATTTACCTTCTCGTTCTCTAAGGCATCAGATACCTTGTCAGCCATCAACGCATCGAAGTGGTGACGCGATTGTGCTAGGTTCTTGTATTGAATTGCTTGAAGCATGTCATCCATGTGTGACTGCGTCTCATTCTCTATTTCACTATTCTCAGACATAATGTACTCCATTAGTTATCGTCCTCATGTTTATCGGGATCTACTTCGCCACTGGCGATTTCCTTCTCGATCTCTTTCTTCATTGCTTCCCGTTCCTTATCATCGAAACGGAAGATGTTTTTCATTACCCAATCCCTAGAGATGTATTCGCCGACATACTGTGCCGACTGATCCATAAGGTTGAGTCGCTCTCGCATTACCTCTGCGTCTTTCAACTCAGTGTAATGGTTATCCTTGTAGAACTCAATCCTGATCATGTTGTGGAAGTGATCCACCCAATCAGAATCGGTGATGATACCCTTCAGGATAAGTTGCTGTCTCAGGATTCCTGTGAATAACTTGGCAAACCGAAGTCGCAGGTTAGTCACAAACTTCTGGAACTTAATTTCTTCTCGGGTGATTTCAGTAGCACGACCAAGCGAATATGCTGACTCCTGCTCCAACCGTGATACAGGTACATTGAGTGCCTGATACACCTTGCGTTGGAAATACTTGATATCGTCGATCTCGCCCAGATTAGATCCTCCAGGCAATGTAGATACCTCTGTTCCTCGACCACCTTCTCGTCGCGGCAACCAGAAATCATCGAGCATTGACATATGCTTGCGTTGATCTTTGAGTTCACCAGTCGACTGATCGTAAACTAACTTGTTACGATACCGAGACATAAGAGTATTGATGTATGCTTCTGCCTTACCTTTCGGGAGGTTACCAACATCAACATAGAAGATGCGTCTTTCTGGTGCTCTCGCCAATCGATAGATGATCAGGGAGTCTTCCATCATACGCAACTGGTTGATAGGTCGCATTGCTTTGTGGAGGTGCGAGATAACCTTTGAACGCATCTCATCGAGAAGTCCGGAGGTTACATAACTCACTGAGTCATTACTCAATCGGACCGCATTACCTTTGATATCCTGAGCACCCTGTGCACCAGCACTTCCAGGACCACAGTTTCCAGGCGCCTTCTCAGTGTAGATGTAGAACTCGTCTACCTTGTCTACCACTGTTACACCAGTTGCTTTGTCTTCTTTCTTTTTGACGTGCTTTACTTTGCGCATCTTGAGGGAGTCAATGTGTCTAACTTCCTTGATGCCTGCCTTGAGGTTGTCTTTGTCAACGACGAGGTGGTGATACAGTCTACCGTCGATGTACCAGTTCCGAAACATGTCGTGGGCACGTTCGCTGAACGACATCAACTTGAGGATGTAGTCAAATTCTTCTTTGACTCGATTCCTGATGCTTTCGGAAACTTCTACACGGTCGAGGTTCACATCTACGATTTTAGATTCGTCGTATTGGGGGTGAACAATTGCTTCGTTTACAATTTCTTCGATTGCCATATCGACTTCTGGTTGTGTTGCCATTGCTCGATATTTGCGAATTAGGTCTGCGTGATCTTTTACTTGTAGATCAGCATATATGTCTAGGTGCATACCATAGTGGTAAGCGGGGGACGTCACATATCCACTACCATCGTCGTCAGTAGGTGGAACCACTGATCCCGAGGGAATAGGTGTAACTGCCTCTTCGTCTTTTTTCGTTCGATTGATCTCGAACCCGAAGAGTTTTATTCCTTGTTTTCTATCATCCATTTAAGTATCTCACTGCGGAAAGAAAGAGGGGGAGCGAACTCCCCCTCGCTTTACTACTTATAAAGGATTTTACGAGACGTTATCGTTGGTCCAGTAGTCATACTCGATAGTCACCTGGAACTGTTCGATCTCACCTACCTGTGCGTAGTCAAGGTCGATAGCAGCAACATTGAGAGGGAATGCGTTCTTCAATGTGTACTTCTTAGCAGTACCACCCAACTGATCAAGTTGAATGACTTCCATGTTGGCGGCATAACCACCAAGTCCAGAGTTATTCGACTCGACACCGCGATTGGTGATGTGAGTATTGAGACCATTCATCCATCTTTCGAATGAATCACGGACTTCAAAGTTCGTATCGTTGTATACAGTGATTGTCCAAGGTTCAAATGTACGATCACCTGCCAACTTAATGATTCGACCTCGGAAAGGTACTTCTACCAATCCGATGACTGAAGCAGGAAGTTGTGCTGATCGGCACATGAAGTTGGTCAGTTCAGTATCTCCACCAGCATATCCGGGAAACGTGACGTTAACCTCGAACATGTTAGCACGAGCACCACCACCCTGCAACTTACCTCGGAAATCATCTACTCTATAATTTGCCATTACTATTTTCTCCTAGAGGTATGATTAAAATGATACTCGACCAACGACTTCATCAAAGTCCAAACCTGTTCGCGTAGCGACAAAGTTCAGGGTAATGAAGTTGATGGAACGGGCGGGTTTGATGAACATCGTTGCGACCATCTCGTTGCGATCGATGACCTCAGGTGTGTTGTTCAACTCGTCACACTGGACATAGAAGTCCTGGATACCGCGACGTGCCTGAACTTCACGAAGAAGAGGTTCTACGATTGCTGTGAATTCTGCGCGAGTAAACTCATCGTTGAATTCAAACAAGAAGTTGCGTGCTGCCTGCCCGATAGATTTCTCGAGGACAAGGAACAAACGGCGTACATTGATTCGGTCAAATGCTGATGGACGAGACAGTTTAGTCTTGTCACCAAAGAGCAGGATACCGCGACCAGCGAACTGGACGATTGGGTTTACACCTTTCTTATACAGTTGATCACGTTCACTTTTGTTCGGTGAATAAGCAAGGTTGCTTACACCGAGATACTCTCCACGTTTCTCACCAGCAGGTGACCACCAAGGACCGTAGTTGTAATCCGCCTTTGCCATGATACCAGCAGTGGTAGAGGCAGCAGGGATGTAGATCCACTGGTCATTGTACTTGTCATAGGTTCGCAGGTAGTTGTTGTCCACGATCAGATAAGACGAAGCAGGGAATCGATCAGTAGTTTCCAACGTCGCGGTTACTGCGTCGTAGTTGTTTACGACTGCTGCTCGGTTGGGTGAGGTTACTGCTACTGCGTCCTTTCGGATGCTGCCAGCAATACTAGTCACATAGGATACGATAGATACCTGATCATCCTCCGTGTTCATTCCTGGACAAATCAGCATCTGGACATCGATCTCATCGACTTGCTCGTACTCGTCGAATCCAATCTTGTAGTCTCCGAGGTCCAAAGCAGCACCGTCAGTTCCACCAGACATACCAGCAACTATCAGATTATCGTTTCCTGTTGCATAGTCAATCGCAGCGGATCTGGGTGGAATTTTACCCCAGTTGCTACCAACTGCTGAATCGAAAGCGGTGTCCCAATCGCCGAACCAGATGTAACTTGATCCTTCGTTGATAACTGTCTTGGTATAGTTGTTTCCACCGTCAGCGGTCTTAGCACCTTTCGCTACAGATACGAATGCGAAAGTTTCAAGGATTGTGTCCTTGGTGCCTGAGATAGCGCCGTCAGAGTCGACTACAACGATGTGAACTTCGTCGTTGGTTACGGGTCCAGCCTGATTGTTTGCCCATACTGAAGTTCCAGGAGCATCGTCAAAGAACTCAGAGTATGTCCAACTTTGGAAAGCAGAATCGTGCTGTTCATCCGTTGATCCAGCAGACCGAGCGAATACCTTTACTGCGATCGAGTTACCGATATCGCCAGGATACTTCGCCAGAAACATCTCATCGATGTTTTGCTGCTCGAAATGAATATTGTTGTTTGCCTGCGTTTTAGTGCCGGTGATTGTTGCGTTAGTAGCAGAATCGCCTAGAGCGACAACACCTGAAGGTGTGGTTCTGCAAACATAAAGGTTTCCTGAATACCTGAGAAACTGTGAAGCGGAGTAGAAATCTACTGCTCCATCAGCGTCTGGTGTACCAAATGTATCAGCAAGGTCTTGCTCATTGGACAACAGAACAGGTTGATTGACAGGTCCCCACTTAAACTTGCCTACCATGCCGGATAAAGAAGACTCAACATTAGGGGCAACGCCCGTCAGGTCGAATTCTCTTACAATAACGGCGGGAGACATTGATGGAGTAGTAAGTGCCATTTTTAGTTCCTCTCGAGAATCTTATAATAAGGTTAGGTTAGCATAACAAGGAAGCAGCACTATTAAGAGACTGTCACATGAAGTTTATTTATACTATCGAGTTATTTAGGGCATCCACCGGAAGTCTTCGGGGTGATCGTCTTCATCGTCATCCCTTCTGATCAAACTCCAAGGATCCATCTTCTCTTCGTATGTGATATCTTCTTCTATCGAGTAGTCTGCTTGGAATCCAAACGGTGGAACGTCTGCCTCGATTTCTGCCATTCGTTGTTTGAACATGAGTTGCTTGACATTGATATCGGTCATCTCTTGGAACTGCGGCATAGTGACGAAGTAACCGAACATCACGAAGTTCATTACGAGGTCATCGTGGTTTCCGTCTGACGCTTCGTAGGAGACACCTTTCGCTTCAAAGGTAGATATCTCCATGATTGTCTCTTCATCTACTATCTCCAGTTTGTTCTCCTCGAGGAGATCTTTGAAACCGGAGCAACCTAGTCGCTTTGTCCTACGGGTCATCTCAATACCAATACCGGATGCTTTGATCGCAGAACTCATGTGGACATTCTCATACTCGAGTTCATTGTACAGACCGTGACAAACTAATTGTCCAGCGTCATTACTCTCAATTACGACATATGCCTCATTGTAGAGATTCGCATACTTATAGATAATAGTGGGAAAGAGTATTGGAGAAATCAAATTATCTCGATACACGGCAACCTGTTTGAACGGGCGACTGCTAATATCAATGACCTGAAAGGTACTATAATCCTGACCTCTCCCTTTTGCTACATCGACAGTTATGATGTACTTTGAGTCGCTACGAACTCTATCGTAGATTAAGAGGGCACCGCCCTCAAGAATATCAACCGGACGCTCTGCTTTCAACGAAAGCAGGGTTTGTGGATTAATAAGTGTTTGTCCGGTGCCGAAGAAAGTATTACCGAATTCCTGATCGAACTGGAGTTCGGAAGTGTTGGCGATCGTCTCCTCTTTCCACTTCTCATCCCTTCCTGGCACATCCCACCAGTCCACTCGGAATGGTTTGTATTCGTTGACACTCTGTGTTGCTCCCTGCCATATCTTATGAAACTGATTACCGATACCGTTTGCGGTTGAGGTGATAATCACCTTCGTATCCTGACCGGATGAAATTACCGGATAGGTAGAAGTATAGAATTCCGATGCCTTTTCGACAAACGCGAACTCATCTAGAAATAGTAGGTTTACAGAGAATCCACGAATAGAACTACTCGAGGTGGATTCGGCGATGATACGACTATTGTTGCTGAAGTCGATGTTACCCTTATTGAGAGTCTTACATCCTGGTTGTAGGTAGAACGGTAGGTTCTCCAACATCAAGGTGACACGACTTAACATCTCGCGGGAGGTAGCACCTCGGTTAGCGAGTATCGCAATAGTTTGCTCTGGATTGAACATAGCATACCAGAGAAGGAATGCTACCGATGAGATTGACTTACCAGACTGTCGACAGGCGAGAACGATGTTGAATCGATTATCTCGGAACTGGTTGAACATCTTTTCCTGATAGGGATACAGATCAAAGGGGACTAGACCGTCATTCAGGTTGATTACCTTTACATGCTTCCTGGCAAAGTATGCGGGATCTGCCATACATCTGGCATACTCTGCTACCTTGTCTTGACTCCAGTCTTCTTCCACACCATCTTTCTTGACATGAGGGTTGCCAAGATAATGGTTATTACCTTTCTTTTTGGTAGTATCAACTATTTCTGTCATCGACTTTTTTGACTCAATTTTTACCTCGCGAAATTTGAGCGAGGGTTTCCATTTTAAAGAATCGTCAGGTTTGGGATCAGTCTTTTTCTGGCGTCACATCAATGACATCTGGTTCAGTCTTGAGATCCTTGAGCATTCGTTGGAGTTCGGTGGTTGACCCGATGAAGAGGTTGTTGGTGGTTCCACCTTTACTTTCTTGGGCAGGGGCAGGTAACATCATCTGATCAATAGATTTGATCTTGCGATGTAGATCCATCAACTTCTCTGATGTGTTTGCTGTGTCTTTAATCAGTCCGGCGAGAACTTCATATGCCCTCGGATGTTCACTTTGTCTTGCGACCTCGATCATCTCTTGGATACCCTCTCGACCTTTTTCAATCAGGTCGTAGAGGGTCTCGCGAGTGTAGTCGAAATCATTATCTTTCTGTTCGTCGGTCATTATATCGAATCCTTATTCATGACAAGTATTTAGTAAGGTTTAAATCGATACCTTTACCACATCACTGTCTCTCCAGAGTTTCCCAACAACTCCTGGATCCGATGTGGGCAATCCACTGAAGTCGAGTTGCTGAAAGGAAGTGACGTCCTCAACAATAGATGTCGATGCCAGATACTCCTGATCCAGAGTAGGAAATTCATTGAAGTTCCCTTGCTGAATATCATATGCTAGACTGAAGATGTCGCTGTCTGATGCGGCGAAGTTATCTGCCAATGTAGAAGCAGAGTCCGACAGAGAGAGTGCGTTGTATCTTAGAGCAAATGATGCACCAGCAACTCGTGCCATGCGGTCAGCAGTCTCTTTGAATACCACTTCCTTGGCACTGATGAGAGTCCCTTCCTTAACGCTGTCTGAGAGAGGTATGATACTTCTCTCTCCGAAATATCCAGGATAATAATATCTGTCATATTCAGGTTCCTCTTCGGGATCCTTTGCGTTTGGATTAGCAATACGGAAGTCAGAGTCCGTGGTGTACTTGGTCCAAGTCACTCCAGAAAGTGTGTGAG
>ERZ891134.2592-NODE-2592-length-10295-cov-6.929688_pt1 | contig 10295 bp, 9 predicted proteins | sample MGYA00520888_ERZ891134 | MGnify/ENA primary metagenome ERZ891134 (study PRJEB32303, sample SAMEA104408692) | aquatic metagenome | biome: Brackish water; feature: Coastal; material: water | place: Baltic Sea | collected 2014-10-23 | depth 10 m ... | reverse complement strand
CCAACTCCGCGGTTCCCGCGGCCGGTGGGGGGGCAGTATAAACACGTCCGCCGCAGCCAAGACACCGCCGCTGCTGCCCACCAGACACCATGAAGGAGCCCCCATGGCCGCCACGCCCGAGCGACTCACCGCGATTGACGCTGCCCACGCCGCCGGCCGACTGACCGAGCATTCCGCCAAGGCGATCCGCGAGTGGCTCACCCTGCCGCAGTTTGCGGCCTTTGCTGACGACCTGGGCCAGCGGATCGATCAGCAGCTCTGGCAGGAGCTCGACGACGCCTACTGGACGGTGATTCCCTTCGGCACCGGCGGCCGCCGCGGCACGATGTATCCCGTGGGCTGCAACGTGATCAACGACCGCACGATCGGCGAGAGCGCCCAGGGGCTGGCCGACTATGTCACCAGCGTTCTGGCGGCTGGTGAGACCCCCACCTGCACGATCGCCTACGACACCCGCCATCGCTCCGAACACTTCGCCAAGCTCTGCAGCGAGGTGCTGCTCGCAGCCGGCTTCAAGATCTTCTTTCTGCGGGGCTTCCGCAGCACGCCCGAACTCTCCTACGCCGTGCGGCACACCCAGAGCCACTGCGGCATCATGGTCACCGCCAGCCACAACCCACCCAGCGACAACGCCGTGAAGGTCTACTGGGCCGGTGGCGTGCAGGTGCTCCCGCCGCATGACCGCGGCATCATCGACCGGGTGATGAACGTGGTCGATGTGACGCGGAGCGACTTCGCAGCGGGTGTGGCCGAAGGCCGCGTGCGGTTTGTGGAGGCTGAGATCGACCCCGCGTTTGTCGCCGCGGTGCTTGAGCAGTCGACACCGGGCAGCCGAGACGTCTCGGTGCTCTACACGCCGCTGCACGGCGTGGGAGCCTCGGCGGTCGTGCCGGTGCTTGCGGGAGCGGGCTTCGCGCAGGTGCGGCTCTACGGCCCCCAGGAAACACCCGATGGCGACTTCCCCAATGTGCCCGGGCATGTGGCCAACCCGGAAAACCCGGCGGTGCTTGCAGGGGCGATCGAGGAGGCCAAGGCGGCCGGTGACGACCTCGTGCTCGCCAGCGACCCCGACTGCGACCGGCTCGGCGCTGCCGCCCCGCTCTCCCTGGAAGCCGGCAGCGGCTGGGACACCTTCACTGGCAACCAGCTGGGGGCGTTGCTCGCCGACTGGACCCTCACGACGCGGGCCGGCTCCGGCAAGACCGCCGCGACCGACCGACTGATCACCACGATCGTGACCAGCGGCCTCGTGCGGCGGGTCGCCGAGCATCACGGTATCCGGGCGATCGACAACCTGCTCGTGGGCTTTAAGTGGATCGGCCAGCGGATCGATGCGATCGGCCCAGAGCACTTTGCCTTCGGCTGCGAGGAATCACACGGCTACCTCGCCGGCACGCACGTTCGCGACAAAGACGCCGCGGTGGCGGCGCTGCTGCTGGCTGAGATGGTGGCGAGCCTCAAGGCCGAAGGCCGCTCCCTACACCAGCACCTCGACGGCCTCTTCGCGGCCCACGGCTGCCACCTCGAGCGGCAGGTCTCGATCGCCCTGCCCGGCGCCGCCGGCATGGACCGCATGCAGGAGATCATGGCAGGCCTGCGGAGCAGCCCCCCTTCAGCAGTTGCCGGCCTCCCGGTTCGCTGCACCCGCGACTACGCCTCCCTCACGGCGAGCATGCCCGATGGCACCACCGCTGCCATCGACGGCACGGCGGGAGATGTGATGCTCTTCGATCTCGGCGATGCCCCGGCTGGCTGGCAGTCCTCCGAGCCCAACCAGTTTCCGCCGCTGGCCAACGCCGTCGCGGCTCGGCCGTCGGGCACCGAGCCGAAGATCAAGTTCTACCTCTTCACCGCCGCCCCACCCTGCAGCCCCGCCGAGCTTCCCGCCGTCAAGCAGCAGCTCACCGAAAGGCTCGACACGATGGAAAAGGAGCTGCGTGCGCTCGTAGGCGTGTGACAGGAGTCATCCGCCTCCGAGCAGACAGTGGAAAGAGTCTGCCGCCGCAGGATGCGGCGATCGGCAACCCCGAAAAGCCTTGGCGTTTCCGGGTGTTGCCAAAGTGGAAAAAGGCCATGGATGGCTTTTTCCACAGACCGCTAGAATCCTACGATGGATGCCAGCAACGACGAGATGAGCGGCCACGACTCCGCTGCAGCCGAAGGCCCTCTCGGCGACGACCAGCCGAGCCGCATCGCTGATGCGGAGGAAAGCACGCCGGCCGACACTGACGACGCCGCAGCGGCCCGCGACCGCTCGCTCGCAGCAGCCAAGGTGCGGCGATTCCCGCAGACACCGGGCGTGTATCTGATGAAGGATGCCGCTGGCCGCGTGATCTACGTCGGCAAGGCGAAAAACCTCCGCAGCCGGGCCGGCAGCTACTTCCTCAAGGCCGCCGCGGAAGAGCGGCGGACGGCAGACCTCGTTCGTGAGATTCGCGACATCGACTACCTCGACGCCGACAGCGAGGTCGATGCGCTGCTGATGGAGAGCCGGCTGATCAAGGACGTGCAGCCCCGTTACAACACCGAACTCAAAGACGACAAGACCTTTCCCTACCTGCAGATCACCACCCGCGAAGACTTTCCTCGCGTGGAGGTGACCCGCGAACCGCGGCGAAAAAACGCCAAGCTCTACGGCCCCTTCACCAGCGCCGGCAGCCTCCGCGGGGCGATGGTCGTCTTGCAGCGGATCTTCAAGTTTCGCACCTGCACCCTCGACATTGAGGCCGACGACGCCAAGTGGCAGTGGTATCGGCCCTGCCTGCTGGCCTCGATCAATCAGTGCACAGCGCCATGCAACCTGCGGATTTCCAAGGAAGACTACCGCCGCGACATTCTCCGGCTGCGGACGTTCCTCGACGGCAACAAGCAGCGGGTGATCGATGAGATGCGGCACGACATGCTGCAGGCCTCAGAGCGGCTGGAGTTTGAGAAGGCAGCCCGCCTCCGCGACGAGATCAAGCTGCTGGAAACACTCGACCAGCGGGGCGACCTTGAGGAGCATGTGCAGCCAGAGGTGTTTACGGTCGACCCCAAGAAGGGGCTCGCGGGGCTCAAGAGCGTGCTCAAGCTTGAGAAGCCGCCTCGGGTGATCGAGGGAGTCGACATCGCCCACCTCGGAGGCACCGAAACCGTCGCCAGCCTCGTGCAGTTCATCGACGGGCTGCCCTTCAAGCCGGGCTACAAACGGTATCGCATCCAGACTGTCGACGGCATCGATGACTTTAAGAGCATTGCGGAAGTGGTGTCGCGGCGGTTTGCCCGACTGGCTCGGGAAGGAGCCCCCTTCCCCGACATCTTCCTGATCGACGGGGGCAAGGGGCAACTCTCGGCGGCGATGGCGGCACTGGCAGACCTTGGCGTGGAGCCTCCCTGCGTGATCTCCCTCGCCAAACGCGAGGAGGAGGTCTTCCTGCCCGGCAGATCCGAGCCCCTGCGGATCAGCCGCGATGCCTATTCCCTGCGGCTGCTCGAATACGTCCGCGATGAAGCCCACCGTTTCGCGCAGCACTACCACCATCTGCTGCGACGCAAGCGGACACTTGAGGGCTGAGGCCAACCGACACCGTGGCTCAGCCCTCGGCCCAGCTCAGCCCTCGGCAATCCAGGCCTTGGCGGCGTCGAGCTCCGAGACATCGAAAACCTTCACGGTTGCCATCGTGAACGGCTTGCAGATGGTGCCCATCCACTTCTCCCAGTTCTTTTCCCCGACCAGGGCAATCCGCTCGATCGTCGTGCAGTGGGTGGTGGCGAAGGCGATGTCGTCCCAGAGGGCTTTGGCATCCCAGCCGTGGAAGTCGTGAAACCAGGCAAGGATGCGTGTCTTGCCGGTCTCGGCAATCGCCGCGTCGACCATCGGCACGAAGGTCTTGTAGTCCTCATCGTGGAGCGTGCCGCTGAGCTTCATGCCAACCGTGTGGGCGGGCATATCGGGCAGCATCTCAATCATGGGAAATCTCCTGGGCGAGTCGGTGCAGGCAGAAACCAGCAGAAGGCGACGCCCGACTCCCGCCCGCTCTCCACCTGCTCCCGTATCCTACGCGGGATCCCCCAGTGTGGTGTCTGTGCGTTTTTCGAATTCGAGGCACGCCTCGTGGAGACCGCTTGTCGAACGATCTCTTCCACGGCATGCTCATGCCGCCTGCGGGGTCGTGGCGGCTCGGAGAGACCGTCGCAGCCGGCGTTGTGACGGCAGCCATCCCGCGATGAAACCTGCTCAGGGGAGAGCCATGGGAGCTTGGGGCACGGGACCTTTCGACAACGATGATGCCGCAGCGTTTGAGGCGGAGCTCACAACGCACGGCCGCAACGCCATCGCGTCAGCACTGCGAGGCGTCTCTCAAAAACGCACACAGGATGAGACCTGGTGCTCAGTCGCCATCGCGGCCGCTGAAGTCATCGCCGCTGCCGGCGGTCACCCGCTCCGCAGCTTCGCATCGGTCGCAGCCGACGCCCAGGCATGGCTTGGCGAGACCGGGTATCGCCCGTCTGCAGGGCAGGCCGAGAAGGCCGCGGCCCTGGTGACGGCCATCGGCAAGGATTCCGCGCTCGCTGATCTCTGGCGAGAGTCTGGAAGCCTCGCAGCCTGGCGTCGCAGCCTGAAGAGCCTCGCCACCCGTCTCTAAAAGCCACCCGTCGCAGGAGCCCGCACAAACCCGCAGCCCCGCCCTGTCACCTCGAAAGCCGAACCGCGCTCCCCCGAGAGAAACACCGCCAAGCCAGCACCGATCCCCCATCGCACCGCCAAGCAGATCCTCGTGAAGAAGGCCGAGGGCATGCTCTACGAACACCGCCAGGATTCATTCGATGTTGCGGTCGGCCAGCTCAAGAAACTCACGCGTGCCGATGCAGCCGCGCTGGCAACCCTTGCAAAGGTCCGCGAGGTTGACCTGAGCCGTCTGAACCTCGCCACCGACAAGCAGGCCGTTCTCGCGACACTGCTCAATGGCTGGAGCAACGCCACCGCCATCACCGCTTCAGACACCAAAAACGTCGCCCGGTTTCTCTGCCCTCGGCTGCGGGACGGCTTTCCGCGTCTGGAGGCGCTCGACCTCTCGAGCTCTGACACAAAAGACAGTGACCTGCAGCAGCTTGCGGGCCATCGGGCGCTCCGGCAGCTTCAGATGTCGACGACGCAGGTCACCGACGCGGTCTTCGACGTCGTGCAGACGCTTCCCTGCCTGGAGCGAGTCTCCCTGAACGACTGCCCGGGCGTCACGATCGCAGCAGCGAGAAGGTTTTCAGTCGCCGATGCAGGCTCAGCAGGCGACCGGCTGCAGTTCATTCCCCACCCGCGCCAGCTCGGCCTCACCGCCCCCACGCCGGCCCGGCAGAAAGCGTGCGCTGCTCGCAACAGGCCGGTCGCCGACTTTGTCTACCGGGAATGGAACATCTGGGTGACGCTGCTCTACGGCAACCTTGGCTTCGGCGAACTGCCTGACCTCGACCGGCTCTCCGTGATGGCGACGCAGTGCCTTGTTGACTCGATCGAGATCGGGCTCAACGACAGCCCGATTCGTCAGGAGGCCGCTGACCGCCTCCGCGGCGTGCTGACGGCATGGCCGGGCATTCGCAGCCTCTCGATCACAAACGCCAAGACCTTTGACGACGCGATGGCGGCTGAAATCGCCAGGCTCACAAAGCTCGAGTCGCTGGAGATCCACGCCGCAGCGATCGGGGACACGATGGCGAAGGCGATCGCCACACTGAAGCCCCTGCGGAGACTTCAGCTAACGCAGACCCGCATCACCACGAAGGGCCTCGCTCACATCGCGGCCCTTCCTCAGCTCCGCTGGCTCACGCTCTCCCCAAGCCCAACGCTGCCGCGGAAAGCGATCCTCGCGGTGCGTCGACGGCTTGCCCCACGGTGCTACGTGGGATGCGACGAGCACCGCAGCCCCTCAGCCTTCGCCTAGGATGGCTGTGTCGCTGGCGAGCACTCCAACAACTCGCCGCTGCGGCATGCCCGTGCCAAACACCCGGTTGCGGCGGGACGATCGCAGCCGAGCCATCTCTTCCTGCCGCCGCTGCAGCGACCGCACATTGGCCCAGCGAAACATCGCCTCCGTGCCGACGTAAAAGGCGACCAGCTCGCCGTCTGCCCGCAGCCGCCGCACCTCCGCGACCGAACACGCGAGCATCAGGGCCGCATCGTGAACGGTCAGCAGTTGATCCGCAAAGCCTGTCACGTCGGTCATATCCTCCCCTTCCCCTTCATGCCGCGCAGCACGCAGACGTGCCGCACGTCTGCCGCCACAGAATGCGGCGACCGGCGCCCCCCAAAAACGTGGCTTTGGGGGTGTCGCCCGCGTGGAAAAAGGCCAGGAAAGCCGCTTGCCACGGACAGTTGGTACGCAGGCCGCAGGCAAAGGGTTCGCGGCAGGGCGTCCCACCTGCCACTATTTTCCGGCGGGCCCAAACCGCTCCTCGAGCCAGCTGCCGACGCGTTCGAGGGCCTCAGCAGCGATCGTCTCCTCGATCGTGTCGTATTCACTGACAGCGCCGGTGGTGGCCGTCTGCAAGAGATGGTTGAGGCCCGGCAGTTCTTCCACGGCCGACGCAGGATTGCCCGCCTCGGCCACGGCCGCTCGCAGCGGCGGCAGGTTGGTAGCTGCGTCCACCTGCACATCGTTGCTGCCCACGAGGGCGAGCACCGGGCAGTCAAGCTGCCGCAGCGGCTTCGTGGGATCGTATTCCAAAAAGAAGCGAAACCAGGGTTTTGAAAGCTGAGCGATGCCCGCCTCGGCCAAAGCGTCGAGATCCTCACCCGGCGGCGGATCGCCCGGCAGCATCGCTCGCAGCCGCTTCGCGGCCTCCGCCGCCATCGTTGCCGGCGACGCCCCCGGCGGTGCGTCTTCGACGGTGCTCATGAGCACTTCCTGGAGCACCCGCTGGCGGTTGAGCTGCTCGGGGCTGCTGAGCCCTTCCGCCTCGAGCACCCGCTGGCCTTGCGAGAGGAGCACCTGCTTCCCGTCGACGCCCGCGCCGGCAAGCATCACAACGCAGGCCACCTGTGGGTTCTTTGCGGCCGCCATTGTGGCCAGCATCGCCCCCTCGCTATGGCCAACGAAGCCGATCCGCTGCGGGTCGATTTCCGCACGTTCTGCCAGACAATCCCAGCCGGCCAACGCATCGCCGGCGAGGTCTTCGCTCGTGGCATCCGGCGGCCCGGCGGTCGACCCTCCCACGCCGCGGTCGTCGTATCGCAGCACGGCGATCCCGCGGCGGGTGAGATGATCGGCAATCACCGCAAACGGCTTGTGCTCAAAGAGGGTCTCGTCGCGGTCCTGGGGCCCCGAGCCCGAAATCAGCACGACCGCCGGAAAGGGGCCGTCGCCCTCGGGGAGCGTGAGCGTGCCGGCAAGCGTCACGTCTTGGGCGGCGTTGCGAAAGCGGACGTCCTCGCTCGCGTAAGGAAACGGTGGCCTGGGCGTCTGCGGCCGGCTCTTGGCTGCTGGCGGCGGGGCTGGCTGATCGTCGCCCAGGGAGAGCGACAGAGGCAGCGACACGCCGCTTTGGGCCCAGCTGCCCGCGAGCGTTTTTCCATCCTCGGAAAGCGTTCCTTCAAAGCGGCCGCGAACGGCGGGCACATCGATCGTCCAGGTGGTGCCTGTGATGCCGAGGTCGCCGCGGAAGCCGCCGACCTGCTGCGTGAGGCTGTCCATCCAGGCCGTTCGCAGGCCGGCAGCATCGCGGGTGATGCGAAACCGCAGGTCGAGCTTCTGCACGATCGCGTTGAGGGTGCCAGCCCAGACCTCGTCGGCAGGGGGTGGCACCGGTTGATCACCCACGCTGCGAAAATCGAGCGGCAGCGTGGTGCCCCGCTGACGCCAGGTGCCTGCAACAACCACCGGGCCGCCGCCGGGCTCCCGCATCGTGCCGGTGTAGCTCGCCTGCGAGATCGGCAGCTCAAACCGCAGCTGCTCACCGTCGTTCACAAACGACTCCAGCGGAAAGCGACGGTCTCCTTCATCGAGACTCCACAGCTGCCAACGGGCTTCGCCGCCCTCAGCAGGCTCGCTCTCCGCGTCCTCCGCCACCGCTGAGCCTGGAAGCTGCTCGATCACAAAGCGAAACCGGCGATCCGTCGCATCGAGCTCGCCATACCAGCGGGGCTCACCCACCTCCGCCTCGTCGGCTGCGACCGCCGCCGGCCCGCTCAGAGCAGCGGCCACGACGACCCCACACACCCACACCACACGTCGGCCCAACTGCCTCTCAGCCATTGCCGCTCCTTCGTCTGTTGTTTGCTCATCAACGGCCGCATCAGCTCGCAGACTGTGGAATACGTCTGCCGCCGCAGGATGCGGTGACCGGCGACCCCCAAAAACTCAGCTTTTTGGGGCGTCGCTTGAGTGGAAAAGGCCATGGATGGCTTTTTCCACGGACAGCTAGATCCAGCCCCGCAGCCAGTAGTAGACCATGCCGTAATACTCGTGGAGGATCTGCGTTGAGATCCGCAGCGAGCCGGCGTTTGGCAGCAGGTTCATCGCCACCCGGTAGAACAGCGGCGGATACTTCTCTGGATCGATGATCGTGTAGTCGCACGGGGCGGGGATGATCTCCAGGCCCTCGATGCCCAGCTGCTCGGCCTGCTTTTTGTAGATGCCGAGCGACCGCGGCATGTGGCTTGCCGAGGTCACGAGAAACACCCGCGTTGCTCCCCGCTCAATCGCCAGCGGCAGGCTCTCAGCGGCATTCTCGCGGGTGTTTCGCGACTTGGTGTCGAGCGTGATCTGGTCATCGGCCACCCCCATCCAGCCGAGCATCTCCTGCATCGCCTCGGCCTCGGTCTGCTCGATGTAGGAGAGCTCACCACCGCCGCCGGCGCAGACCATCCAGTCGGCAAGCCCCTCACGGATCAGGTGGGCCCCGTAGAGCAGCCGATCGCCAGCGTCGTGGACTTCGGCGGTCTGCCGCGGGAAGGCACGCGGCGAGATACCCCCGCCAAGCACGATCACTCCGTCGGCGTGCGGCAGGGGATCGGGCGGCATCACCCGCCGCTCCAGCGACCTCGCGAGCTGCTCAGCCACCAGGCCGTTGCTGAAGACATAGAGAACCACCAGCCCGCCAACGGCGGTCCACTTTCCTCTGGCCTGCCAGCGATCGCTGCGGCCCCACCGCCAGAGCCCCATGCCGGCGGCCAAGAGAAAAAACGCCATGCCAACGGGGTAGACCATCGCCGACACGATCTTGACCAGTAAGATCACCATCCGCAGAGCTCCATAAGGTGGGTGCTGTTGACTGAGGATAGATCGAATGACAACCACACAACAAACCAACGCAGCCATGCCCGCTGGCGACGCGTTGCCGGTGCTTGACCTCCGCGACCATGCCAGCAGCGACCCGGCAACCCGACAGCGGTTTCTGGATCGGCTGACCGCGTCGCTGGAAACCTTCGGCTTTCTCGTGCTCGACGGCCACGGCATCGATCGCGAGCGGTTTGCGGAGGCATTCGCTGCGAGCGAAGCGTTTTTCACTCTTGATGACGCGGCGAAGCAGGCCTGCAGCGTGCCGGAGTCGCTCGGCAACCGCGGCTACGTCGGCCTCGGTGGTGAACGAGCGGTTGGGGCGAAGGCGGCCGACCTGAAAGAGTTTTTCCATGTTGGCCAGCCGCACCCTCGCGGAGCCGCCGGCAGCTTCGACAACGCCTGGCCCTCGGCGTCGCAGCTCCCTGGCTTTGAGCACACGATGCTGGAGCTGTTTGGCACGCTCGAGCAGCTGGCCGGTCGCGTGCTCGCGGCCGTCGAGGAAGCGATTGGCGTTGAAGCTGGCCACCTGCAGGAGTGGATCTCAGGCGGCAACAGCATCCTGCGGCTGATCCACTACCCGCCGCTGCCGGCTGATCTTCCTGCCGACGCCGTGCGGGCTGCCGCACATGCCGACATCAACCTGCTCACGCTGCTGTGCGAGGGCACGGCCGGCGGCCTCGAGGTGCAGCGGCCCGATGGCTCATGGATGCCGGTGAGCTCGCTGGCTGGCCAGCTGGTTGTCAACGTGGGCGACATGCTCAGCCTGGCGACCGACGGCCGTCTGCGATCGACACCTCACCGCGTGGTCAACCCATCCGATCCCGCCGCCCGCTGCGTCTCCCGCTACTCGATGCCGTTTTTCGTACATCCCCGCAGCGAGGTCGTGCTCAGCCAGGATGCAGCCACCCCCATCACCGCCGGCAGCTTCCTCGCAGCCCGCCTCGCCGCCATCCGCAGCAAGCCCACCGCGAGCTAAACAAAACGGCCGCAGACCGCCCGCGGATGGTCCAAGCTCGGCAGGCGGCAAAAGTCTCGTCGCAGGGC
>ERZ891134.2589-NODE-2589-length-10313-cov-4.194970_pt1 | contig 10313 bp, 10 predicted proteins | sample MGYA00520888_ERZ891134 | MGnify/ENA primary metagenome ERZ891134 (study PRJEB32303, sample SAMEA104408692) | aquatic metagenome | biome: Brackish water; feature: Coastal; material: water | place: Baltic Sea | collected 2014-10-23 | depth 10 m ... | reverse complement strand
CTTGTACACGCAGCATTAGCTAATTTTCTTCTTTCCTAGTTGGAGTTTCGGGCATAAAAAAGTTTTGGGGCGAGATCGCCGAGACACATCTTTGAGCGCGCTATTGTTACATCTGGGTTTTTGCTGAAACTCAAAGAGCCAGCAAAACGGCTATACCATTGGCGCGATCAAGAAACTCTAGTTTGCTTGGGGTTGCTGCCAGCGGTTTTTCTGCCAGCTTGTATTGGGCGCGGTAGCTCGCGTCTAACGGCGGTTCTTCTGTCGATCCAAAGCATAATATCGCGCCATGCAGAGTACTCTTTACCGGCTGCAGCATTTTCTCGCATTTCCATTACACCGGCACCCTTTTCCGCTGCGCGTGCGTACACGGCCGAGTCTCTTAATTCTGCAATCACTGGCACATCAAGGCAGCGCAGAAGAGTTTCTAACCTTTGTTGATTGGCTGAACTAGTGTTCGCTCGATTATAAATCACGCCCATTGGCTTCGGGGTCGCGCGCATGACTCTATGGGTCATTAGGTCGGCGACAAAACGCTCGCCCGCCTTTATATCCAATGAAGATGACAACATAGGTATTAGGACTAGGTCGCTGATTTTCAAGGCCGCTTCAAACAATGCCGCATCGGTATGCCGACCAGTAACATCCATCACAATAACGTCTGTGCCGTGATCAAGTTCGTGGTCGATTTGCGCAGTAAGTTTGTCGGCGGAATGATAGTTGGCAACAGTCGTTATTTTTGGTGCTTGGGCATTTCTCTCTTCTGCCCAATGTAGGCAGCTGGCCTGTCTGTCGCAGTCCAGTAGCGAAACTTTTAGGCCTTGATTGGCAAACGCCACAGCAAGGTTTGTAGCAATAGTTGTTTTGCCACTGCCGCCTTTGCTATTGACCACCAATATCTTTTTCGTGGTTGCGCTCATACTTAATCCTTGCGTACTCGACTCTAACGTTCGGGTTATTTTTCTGTCTCTTATGATCTAAAGCGATCAGCTAAAGAGCCGCTTTAAAGCGCTACTTAATACCTTGGCGAATTTGCATGACACAGCCAAAGAGTAGAACCATAAAGCCAGCAAACAACCAAGCCGGAATGCTCAGTCCAAGTAGCGACCAGCTGACCTCGGCGCAGTCGCCAGTGCCTGATGTCATGGCGGCAAGTAAGTCACTCAGTGGAAACGACTCAATCATATATGCCAGATCAGGACCACAACTTGGCACCTGGTCCTTTGGCAAGTTTTGTAGCCAAATTTGGCGCAGTGAAAAGCCACTGCCGATAATTGCAAAAACACCGCCCACTAAAGGATAAATACCCCAACGAGGGCTATGCGCTAGGCTTGCGTAAGCGGTTAAGCCTACTAGCGCCAACCAAATTCTTTGCATCATGCATAACGGGCAAGGGCTGAGGCCCATGGCATGTTCCATGACTAAGCCAATGCACAGTAGGCCGCCACTAAGGATGCAAATTGCTAAAGCCCACTGTTCAGATTTCCAAGATTCCAACATCAGATATTAACCACTACTTTTCCAACGGCCCTTCTTTCGGCCAGACAATTAAGTGCTTGGGCGTATTCTTCTAGAGGATACTCTGCACCGATAAGTGGGCTGATTTTGCCAGCCTCAAACATAGACATAATTTCAGCGAAGTTTTGAGCGTTGTCTTCTGGGAAGCGAGCTGAAAATGCGCCGTAAAAGACGCCGACTACTTGGCAACTCTTTAACAAAACGAGGTTGGTAGGTACCCGAGGGATATCACCGCCAACGAAACCAACGACTAAAACTCGGCCGTACCAATTGATAGAGCGCATGCACTGATCAAATAGCGGTCCGCCCACTGGATCGTAAATGACGTCGGCACCCTTGCCGCCGGTTAACGCTTTGACCTTATCTTTTAAATCGCCGTCACTGTAGTTAATCAATTCATCAGCGCCAGCGGTTTTTGCCACTGCCAACTTTTCATCTGTGGATGCCGCTGCAATTACTCGGGCACCCATGGCTTTGCCAAGTTCAACCGCAGCTAGGCCTACGCCGCCAGCGGCGCCAAGTACTAAGAGCGTTTCACCGGGCTGTAAATTGGCCCTTTGCTTTAGTGCGTAATAAGAGGTGCCATAGGTGGTGCTGATACCTGAGGCTTGTGCGAAGCTCATGGATTCTGGCTTTGGCTTTAGGCCTTTTGCAGAGATGGCCAGTTTTTCTGCAAAACCGCCATGGCCTGACCCGCCAAATACAGCGTCGCCAACTTTCCATCCATCTACATCAGACGCCACGGCGCTGATAATACCGGCGATTTCGCCGCCGGGGGAAAATGGAAATTCTGGTTGGGATTGGTACTTTCCTTCGATCATAAGTACGTCTGGAAAGTTGAGTGCACTGGCTTTAACGTCAACTATTACTTGGCCTGGCTTCAATTCGGGTTCGTTTACTTCCTCAAATGTGAGGTTTTCGGCTGGGCCGTAGGATTTACACAATACCGCTTTCAATTTAATTCCTTGGTTTCAGGAGGGGCAATTAAGGCTGCCGCTCAAAAAATAATTTTCTGGGTGCGTAGGGTAGTCTAAGAGGGGCTAAATGTGGACCGAAGTTTGCGTCAGATTGCCTTCAGTCAGCGCAAAACCGCGCAAATCGAAGGTTTATACGTCAGTGGGCGGGCCACCTATTGCAAAAGCTCGCGCCAGTCAGGCAGCTGTTGCTCAAGTTCCGCGAAATACAGGTGAAAGTCTGGTTGCGCCGATGTTTGTAAGGATTTAGCGCACTCATTGACCTCCTCAAACCAGTCTTCTTTATTGAGGCGTCGTAAAACTGAACCTAGGCCAAGTTCAATATTTTCCCATTGGTCGTAATTTGCAAAAAGATCCTGTTGCTCGGCGTAGTGCAAAAATCTTTTGCCATGAGCAGGGAGAAAACCCTCATAGGTGGTCAGTGCCGCGTAGCACCGTGCGGAAAAAACAACCCTCGGTTCGCTGTGCCAATTGTCCCAACTAAGAGAAAGAAAATAGTCGGCGAGTAGGTCAACGAAAATGGGTGCGTAGCGCCTATAGTTTGATGGAAACCTATCGCAGGTGGTTTTGATGGCTTGCTGATTATTTGAAAACGCGTCAATTCTGCGGTGCAGGCGCACACCGGCTTGTAATGATTGGGGCCATGTTGGGTTCACTGGGCCTTTGGTGAAGTCAGCTATAACAGCGCCGGCCAATAATCCTTGGTGAGTTTGCGGGTCTGTTTGCCAGTGGCTGGCGGCATGGTCCGCTAAAACACAGTGAGCCAAAAAATTCATACTAGAGTGGCTTGATGAGCTGTTGCTGAGCGTTTGCTTGCACAATGATAAGCCTATGCTTATGCCAGCTTTATGTAATCTTTGAGGAACTCGTTAAATGACAGGTTTTCGCTGGCTTCAATGGCTGCTTGGCGCTTGATTGAATCCTCGGCTTCCAGCTTCAGAGCCTGTGCTTCCTCGGCAGGCAAAGCAGATTTGAGAAAATGTGCGTGATGCTTTTCTGCGTGCTCCAATGAAAACTTGGAAAAAGAACCTTGCATACTCAATGCCGCGAGAATTTTTGCCGACGGTGTTTGTTGAGAGGACGCTACTTTACGTAGTTGCTTGCTCAAACTTTGGCGATAGTTTTCGCCACGATGAGCATCATCAAGCAACTGGCTGATGGGCTCACATTGAGTTAACAACTCATTGGCCCAGTCAGTTAGCGTGACCATTTTGCCGTCACGCTCTAAGGTCAACTCGGGATCTCGACCTTTTTCAACAACTGCAGCCTGATTGCGGTCCATGCGCGCAGTTTCTTCCCGGCTGTCCTCTGGGCTGTCTGCCAATAAACACAACAGTAAGAAGGTATCAATAAAGCGTATTTGCTCTAAGTTGATGCCCATTGGCTCAAAGGGATTTAGGTCAATACAGCGCACCTCTACGTACTCAACACCCCAATTGTTTAGGGCCAGTAATGGACGCTCACCCGACCGGGCAGTACGTTTGGGTCTAATGGTGCCGTAAAACTCATTCTCAATTTGCAGAATAGAGTCATTCAGCTGCTGGTGTTGACCCTCAGCAGTGGGCTGAAATTGCGCGTACTCCGGGTGACTTTTGGTCAGGCCCTCGCGCATGGATTTTGAGTAGGCGTCCAATGAGTTATACGAAACATGCATCTCACTTTGAGCGTCGCTTTGATACCCCAGCCGACCCATACGCAAGCTAGTCGCATAGGGCAGGTAATATGTGCCTTCATTGAATGGATCTAGGCGGTGATCAAGATTCTGAATAAACGACCTACACACTGCGGGTGACGCGCCGAACAAATAAATCAGCAGCCAAGACCAGCGGCGAAAATTTCTGATCAAACCGAAATAGGCTTGGGTGCGTTGCTCTTGGTCGTGCACACCCAATGCACTCCATAACTCATCGGGTAGCGAGAAATTGTAGTGAATGCCAGAAATAGTCTGCATTAAGCGACCGTACCTGTGCCCAAGGCCGCGTCTATAAACTGTTTTCGCCTGACCGATGTTAGAGCTGCCATATTGTCCGAGGGGAATAGTGGCCTGATCGCTCGGGAAGATGCAGGGCATGCTGCTTGGCCACAGATGTTCGTTGCCAATATTTTGGTGGATATACGTGTGTACGCGTTCTAGTTCCGCCAAACATGCTTCTGGGCTGGCATGGACGCCAGTGATCAACTCAAGTTGCGCTTCAGAAAAATCCGTAGTGATATTTTTGTGGGTGAGCGCCGAGCCGAGCGCTTGGGGGTGAGGGGTTTGGGCTAGCCTGCCATCTAACGATATACGCAGGCTCTCTTTTTCAATGCCTCGAGTCAGCAGACTCAAACCTGACTTGACGCCGCTGAGCAGCTGTAGTTTTTCTGAATTTAGACTCATATCTTACGCCGCTCCTCCGATCCAGAAAGACTTTGCAAAATGCCCAAAATTTCTGAATCTAAAATTCTTAAAACCCAGCGCTAAAAAAGCAGCTAGCTTGTGCCCACTGAGCGCAGCATTAGCCCTCAGTCGGATCGGGCCGTTAGTTAGTCGGACCTGCCGCTACAATTGCTGGGTCGACCTGGAACTTCTTGAAGTTCTCTACAAATTTTTCGACAAGCGAGCTAGCAGCCGCGTCGTAGGCTGCTTTGTCTGCCCAAGCGGCGCGTGGGTTCAGAAGCTTATCGTCAATACCCGCTACTTTCAGTGGTATATCTAAATTGAAGCCCGCCAATGTTTGGGTTTCAGCATTTTCCAGTTCACCACTTTGAATAGCTGCAATGACCGCTCTGGTGATTGGAATGCTAAAACGCTCACCAACGCCGTAGCCACCGCCGGTCCAACCGGTATTAACCAGATAAACGCGCGAACCAAACTCTTCAATACGCTTGATCAAAAGATCCGCGTAAACGCCGGCTGGTCGTGGGAAAAATGGTGCACCAAAGCAAGTAGAGAAGGTTGCCTTGTAGGCTTCTGTAGAACCAATTTCGGTAGAACCTACTTGGGCTGTATAGCCTGATAGAAAGTGATAGGCCGCGGCCTCTTTACTGAGCAGTGACACGGGTGGGATTACACCACTCACGTCACAGGTCAAAAAGATAATGTTGCTGGGCTCGCCGGCTCTGTTTTCCGGCACCTTCTCTTCGATATTGCTACGCGGGTAGCAGGCTCGAGTATTTTCTGTAAGCGAGCTGTCGGTGTAATCTGGGTCGCGATTTTCGTCAATGACAACATTTTCTACAATTGCGCCAAAGCGAATTGCGTCAAAGATCACAGGCTCGTTTTTCCGTGTTAGGTCGATGCACTTGGCATAGCAGCCGCCTTCAAGATTGAACACAGTACCTTTACCCCAGCCGTGTTCATCGTCGCCAATCAATAAGCGGGATGGATCTGCTGACAGGGTGGTTTTACCCGTTCCAGACAAGCCAAAGAATAAAGTAACGTCCTTGGCTTCGCCCATATTTGCTGAGCAGTGCATCGGTAGCACATCTTTTTCAGGCAGCAAAAAATTCTGTACGGAGAACATAGATTTTTTCATCTCTCCGGCGTATCGCATGCCTGCAATTAGCACTTTGCGCTGGGCAAAGTTAATCATCACAGTGCCATCGCTATGGGTGCCGTCGCGCTCAGGCTGGCACTCAAATAATGGCGCGTTAACCACCTGCCAAATTTCTTTGTTGTGTGGATTGTAGTGTTCTGGGTCAATGAACATGGCTCGGCCAAATAAGCTGTGCCAAGCGTATTGGGTTGTTACTTCAATGGGTAAGTAGTGCTCTGGGTCTGCACCAACATGCAAATTAGTGGTGAAGGTTTCAGTTTCTCCAAGATGTACTTGAACACGATCCCAAAGCTGGTCGAAAACTTCAGTTGCGATAGGCAAGTTGACATTGCCCCAGTCGATAGATTCTGAAGTTGAAGGCTCGTCGACAATAAAACGGTCTTTTGGTGAGCGACCTGTGCGAGCGCCGGTTTCGACAACTATTGCGCCGTTGCTTGCGAATCTTCCCTCACCTCGAATGACTGCGCGTTCTGCGAGGTCGGCTGTAGTCAGATTATTGTGGTTATTAGTTTGACCGCTGGATCCGTGTTCTTGGGACATAATATTCATGTACTTGGCGAAAAAGGTTGCAAATTATGCCAGAGGATATGGGGTGGGGAACAGCCGATTATTGGCTTTTGTAGGTATTTGATGCCTTTTCTTCTGTTTGATGTCGCCAGACCAAGTACTGCTTAGTAATACTAAGTCATGAAGGAGTAAGGGCTAGGTGAATGTTTCAGTGCAGAGTTTTTGGGTCGTCTGATGAAGCACCGGCTGGGTTTGCAGCGGTAGTTTGCTCTTCGAGGTCGGTGAGCACCTTGGTAGCGCTGTCTCGGTCATAGGTATAACGATTACCGCAAAATTCGCAATCCACGGTAATTTCGCTTTGCTCTTCAATCAGTGCGCTGAGGTCCTCGCTACCCAGCATCATTAACGTGGTGTCGGTCTTTTCTCGGCTACATGAGCACCGATAGGACAACGCTCGAGGTTCGTGCAGACGGCAAGGGTGTTCGTGGAAAAGTCGGTAGAGCAGGGTTTGCGCGTCTAGTTGGCTGAGCTCCTCGTCGGTGACTGTGGCAGTCAGCGTGGTCAGCGTGTGCCAAGCATCACGCGCAGCATCTATTTCAATTTCTGTGGCCTGGGGATTATTGGGTAGTCGCTGCAGCAGCAGTCCGGTCACGCTAGGTGCTTTTGCAGATGAATCACTGGCAAAATTAAGACAGGTTTCGAGCTGTTCCGAGGTGACGAAGTAGTGCTCTAAGCATTGAGCCAGAGTGTCGTATTCCAGCGAGACAAAACCTTGGTAGGGCTGCATACCGCTCTCTTTATCTGGAATTAAAGATAACGCCAGTTGGCCATTCCCTAACCATTGTGCTAAGGGTTGTTCGTCGATTGCGTGATTGTCTGGATTTTGCAGATGCATAATGCCACGCAAGAAAGACTGGTATCTGCATTCCGCCAGCGACCTCAGTAAGTCGCCGTCACCGCGTGATTGCAGAGTCACCGCGCCAGAGAATTTAATGTTGTCAGCAACCATTGCCACCGCTGCCAGCATTTGGCCCAGCATTTCATGGATGGGCTTTGGATAAACTCTAAATTGGGTGGCCTCTGCGAGGGAGTTTTCCAAACGCACCCACTGGCCTCTTATAGGTAGGTCAATAAAACTGAATCGGTGTAATACGTCCATGCGGGGTAGTGCTGCTTTAAAGTGGAAATTGTCACGACAAGCTGCATTATTCAACAGCCAAGCATTGGGGGCTAGGCATTTTGTCAATAAACCTCTCGTTGATAAAAGCGAGTAGTAAAATGAGGATCTATTCGTCTTCGTTATGCCAATCTTGATCCAATGATTTGAGCTGGGTCAACGCGCGCCTGTCCTTTTTGTTGGGACGGCCACTGGGCACTGTTAATCCAGCGCGCTCCATGCGTCGCCTGCTAACAGAAATCTCTCGTAATTCTATGCTCTCTGGAGTTTCCGTATATAGAGTCTGGGCTACAGTGGCTGGGCCACGCTGCTCAGACAATGCATCCACAATGACCGTTTGCAGCAAAATGCCTTTGCGAATGGTCAGCACCTGACCGATACGTAGTTCTTTCGCGGGTTTTGTGCGCTGGTCATCCACGTGGACTTTACCGCCCTCAACGGCGGTTTTAGCCAAGGAGCGAGTCTTAAAAAACCTCGCGGCCCAAAGCCAGCGGTCTACGCGTACACCGCTCACGACAACCCCATAATAAGATCGGCACAATTGCTGACCGCAGGGTGTAGTGTTTTTTCGCGAGAAGGTTTGCGGGAGTCCGGGTTGAGAATGGCCCAGTTTTCGCGAATTCCAAATTTAGCCGCGGCATCTAAAACCCGGGCAGTGTCATCCAGAAACAAAGTGCGTGCTGGGTCAAATGGGTGTTGCTGCTGCAGGGCCTGCCAAAATGCTTGCTGCTCTTTAGGTGCAGCAAAGTCGTGGCTAGAAACTATTCCCTGCACATAATCACCAAGGCCGGTGGTCTGGTGTTTTAAATCAAAGCCCTTACGGTCCGCATTAGTTGCGATATAGGTTTGCTTACCACTGTTCTGTAGCCAGGTGAGAAAATCCTCAGCGCCGGGAAGGTAGTCGATATGCGAAGTAGCAGATTGGTGCAGTTGCATAATGTCCAAGCCGGTAAATTCGCTCCAATAGTTAAAGCTGTAAAAGGGCATGGTGCCGAGCAAACTAGACATGTGCTGACCGAGCAGCTGTTGTGCTTGAGTAAATGAAATCTGTTGTGCCTCAGCCCATGCCGCGGGCACGATATGACTCCATACCTGATTGTCATAGTTAAGGTCTAATAACGTGCCGTCCATATCTAAAAAAACGGTATCAATGTTGTCCCAATCTAAAGGAGGAGTTTGCTCTGCTGGGTTGGCCTCTGACATGGCGGCAATGTGTCCTCATTATATTTGTGGTTATAGTTGTAGCTATAGTTGTAGCGATAGTTGTAGCTATAACTGTCGCTAAGGTTTTGACGGTCATCAGTTTAGCTAAGTTTTAGCGCGTGTTAGTAACCTGTGGCGAATCTAGGCGGATTTGTTGGCCGCAAGCGTCTTATAATAGCTAATCTTTTTCATTCAATGTGCCCCATTACTCTATGCCTTTACCTAAAATAATTAAAACAGAAACCTTGGCCGCCACACGCTTTTTTAAAATCGAGGCCATGCATCTCGAGTTCAGTACGGGTGAGCAGCGTGTATATGAACGCCTTCCCGCCGGTGCATCTTCAGGGGTCATTGTGGTCGCCATTAACGAAAACGATGAATTAATGCTTATTCGCGAATACGCAGCAGGCTTTCACGAATTCCAACTCACTCTGCCAAAGGGTGCGGTAGATCAGGGTGAAACGTTAGAAGTTGCAGCGGGTCGTGAATTGGCGGAAGAAATTGGTTTTGCCGCGCGTGAAATTGAATTTGTTAAATGCTTGTCTATCGCGCCAGGGCATATGGGCTATACGATCAATGTTATGTTTGCGCGCGACTTATACGCCAAAGTTTTACCCGGTGATGAGCCTGAGCCTCCAGAAGTGGTGCTTTGGCCATTGTCGCGGCTCGATGAATTATTGGTATCAGATCAATTTAATGAAGCCCGAGCAATTGCTGCGTTAACATTATGTAAGGCTCGCCTTGCAGCGGCCAGTGCGACTCACAAAATTTAAGAAGATTATTATGGATGACCAACGTTTAGAAAAAATTACTGGGCAGTTAGTGGACATTGTTGCCGCTGCTGGCTCGGTTATTCTTGAAGTTTACGAAACAAACTTCGATGTGCAGACAAAAAGCGATGAATCGCCGCTTACCGTTGCAGATTTGTCGGCGCACAAGATTATTGAAGCGGGTTTGCAGGAACTCACGCCGGATATCCCAATCATTTCCGAAGAATCTGAGCCGCCCAGTTATGCCGTACGTTCTCAGTGGCAACGTTATTGGCTGGTCGATCCTTTAGATGGTACTAAGGAATTTGTAAATCGTAACGGTGAGTTTACCGTGAATATCGCCTTGATTGAGGGCGATGCGCCGATATTTGGCGTGGTTGGTGTGCCCTTTCAAGGCAAAATCTATGTCGGCAACGCCCGCAAGGGCCAGGCCTATTTGCTGCACGAAGGGGTTAGGACCGACCTTAAGCCGCAACAACGCGGGGCAGATGAAGCGTCTTTGGTGGTCGTGGCAAGTCGTAATCATGGTGGCGACAGGTTGGAAGCCTACCTGAGTGAGCTGGGTAATCGCTTTTCTGACTGCACCAGAACGCCAGTGGGCAGTTCGTTGAAGCTTTGTGTGCTGGCTGAG
>ERZ891134.2587-NODE-2587-length-10324-cov-4.529555_pt1 | contig 10324 bp, 9 predicted proteins | sample MGYA00520888_ERZ891134 | MGnify/ENA primary metagenome ERZ891134 (study PRJEB32303, sample SAMEA104408692) | aquatic metagenome | biome: Brackish water; feature: Coastal; material: water | place: Baltic Sea | collected 2014-10-23 | depth 10 m ... | reverse complement strand
TGATTGTAAGTGCACAATTCTATTTTCTTTTTTTCCATAATTTTTATAATGATTCGGGTCAAAATTTGGCGCGCTGCCGTATGTTGGGGGCCTGGATTGATTTAAAGACCAGGAAGTTGACTCCACCGATGGCCGAAATGTGGACCTTTTTGGAGGGGATCCCGAGGGCAGAAAATTTCCACGAACTCACCAAAGAAGACCTTAGGGCTTTTGGAGAATATCCACAAGACCTAACTGCCGAGACGCTGTCTGCTGCTGAGGTAGACGCCGGCAAAAATAAATAGCGCCGCAAAAATACGAATGGCATTCAAATGATCGACGCCAGAGGCAAGGGCAACAATTGTCGCAATAATGGGCTGTAAATAAATAAAGGCACCAATGGTCGAAGGGCTGAGTTGTTTCAGTGCAAAAATATTGAACAAGTAGGTCAGTACCGTGGTGGCAACCACCACAAAACAGAGCCGCCAAATCGAATCAAAACTCAAGCTTGTCCAGGCGACCTGCGAAAACTCTTGATAGCCCAAGGGGATATTCAAGGGAATAGCGATCAGAAAAAAATACTTCATCAGTGTGATGGCATGGTATTTATGAGTGAGGGGCTTTACCAGAATCAGATAAATGGAATAGGAGAATGCGTTGAGCATAAAGTAGAGGTTGCCCAAAGGAATGTTTGGGGCATTGGTTTGTGTCGGCACATCAAGTAATACAAGCCCTAATGCGCCTGCCAAACCAATAAAAATTCCCGTAGCCTTGAGGGCGCTAATGGACTCTTTCAAAAATATCCGGCCTAAGACCAAAAGAATTACAGGAACTAAGGTGATGACAACGGAAGAATTAATAGGAGTCGACAATTCTAGGCCTTTGAAAAAAGAGGTCATGTTGATGGACATGCCAAATAGAGCACACCAGAAAAACAGCATCCGGTCTTTTTTGTCTACACGTTCTTTTGGAAAGAATTGGGCGATGAGCCAAAACAATATTGCTGCGCCAACAACACGCAACAAAATAAAGGCATGCGGCCGAATGACTTCGGGCATTAGCCCTTTGGCAATGGTATGGTTGGCCCCATAAATAATGCTGGCGCCCGAGGCCGCCATCAATGCCAAATTCCTCAGTTTAATTTTCTGTTTCAAGACGGTGTTGTAAGTTGTCGACAGTACTTTTGGCTGACCCAATAAAAATATCTTGGCCAACAACCACTACTGGTCGTTTTAAGAAGGTGTAATGCTCCAGCAGGAGCGCTTTATAGCGGTCTTCATCGAGTGTTTCGTTCTGTAATTGCCGTTCTTGAAAAAGCTTGGCACGGCGACTGAACAAAGCACTGTAAGAACCACTTAATTTTTTGAGATGCGCCAGATCTTGCGCCGTTAAAGGAGTTGTTTTGATGTCTTGCATGATAAAGTCGGCCGATAATGCTAAGTTTTTTAAAATACGCTTACACGTGCTGCAACTGTTAAGGTAATAGACTTTTTTCATCGAAAATACTGAGGGTTTAAAAACGGGGTGATTTGTGCCCATGTTAGCTGTATTATTTGGTCATCAAGACGCAAGTTTTGCCGCGGGTCTTTGTTTGTGGTAACCATGGAGAGCCCATCGGCATCGAACCCTAGCGATTGGTTGATTTGCCAAACGGAGATTTGATTTGTCGCATCTTTGGCAGATAAAGCGGCTCCATAGGCCCTTTGTTGTGAAACGACACGGATCACATCGCTCAAACCTTGTGGGTTGGAGACGAGTTCTTGCAGCGGGATCAGGCGCCCGGTTATTTGGTCAAAGTTTAAATAGGCTCCGCGGCTCTTGTTCGGGTGAAGGACGGGATTCAATTCTATGGACAAAAAAAGCGAGAGCACGTACTTATTTTGATATGAAAGCCCCGCGTTTAACTGACCACGATAACTGTTGCGTGGGGTAAATTCACTTTGATAATCTCTGGCCAGCAGAAGGTATTGGTCTAGAGCTTCTCCTATATCACTGGCTGTGGGGGCGTTATCGTCCCCTAAAAACAATGCGGCAATAAACCAAGAGGAAATCTGCTGATTGAGCCTTGTGGCGGTGGTTGCGTCTCCTTCAAAAAAAGGAAAGCTAACTGAGAATTCAGGGCACCCACCATCGCGGCAGATGGCCCGCTCCTGTGCCGTTATCGTCCGCAAGGCATGGGTGGTTTTTGGGGATTTTTGACAGCTATTGAGCAGTATTGCCAATAGACCCCATAGCATGTATTTTTGGCAAGACATCAGTTAAAAATACAATAGTTTTTATAATGAATCAGGAAAATGTACTTTTGTTTCTTTGATACCAAAAGCTATGAAATTTAATACCAAAACAATACACGGAGGACAACAACACGACCCAGCTTATGGAGCGGTGATGCCCCCGATTTATCAGACTTCGACCTATGCACAAACCACACCGGGCGGTCATAAGGGTTTTGAATATTCACGAACCCATAACCCGACAAGGGCAGCTTTAGAAGCGGCTTTTGCAAGCATAGAAAACGGGTCTTTTGGACTTGCTTTTGGCAGTGGCCTTGCGGCGATTGATGCGGTTATGAAATTGCTAAAACCTGGAGATGAGGTCATTTCGACCAATGATCTATACGGAGGGACATATCGGTTATTCACCAAGATATTTGAGCCTTTTGGCATTAAATTTCATTTTGTTGGCATGGCCGATATGCAGACCATAGAAGCGCAGATCACACCGAACACGAAAATGATTTGGGCCGAGACACCTACCAATCCGATGATGAACATTATCGACATCAAAGCTTGCGCGCAAGTCGCCAAAAAGCACGGATTACTTTTGGCGGTGGACAACACTTTTGCCACGCCATACCTCCAACAGCCTTTGGACCTTGGGGCGGATATAGTGATGCACAGCGCTACAAAATACCTTGGCGGCCATAGCGATGTGGTTATGGGTGCTTTGGTTGTTAAGGACCAGGACTTGGCAGACCGGTTGTATTTTATCCAGAACGCTAGTGGTGCCATCTGCGGTCCACAAGACAGCTTTTTAGTATTAAGAGGCCTCAAGACCTTGCACGTGCGCATGCAAAGACATTGTGAAAACGGTCGTGTGGTGGCAGAGTACCTCAAGAGTCATCCGAAGGTTGAAAAAGTGTATTGGCCAGGATTTGAGGACCATCCTAATCATAATGTGGCCCGTGATCAGATGAGTGATTTTGGTGGTATGATTTCATTTGTTACCAAAGGCAACGATTTCCAGAGTGCGATCCGCACGGTCGAACGATTAAAAGTCTTCACCTTGGCAGAAAGCTTAGGTGGCGTCGAAAGCCTCGCCGGACATCCCGCCAGCATGACCCATGCCAGCATTCCCAAAGAGGAGCGTGAAAAGACGGGCTTGGTGGATTCTTTGATCCGCTTGAGCGTCGGGATAGAAGACGCAGAAGATCTTATTGCGGATTTAGCGCAAGCACTAGATTAGATAGCTCAAGCGCGGTGTGATCATAAAGGATGACTTTTTCTGGGCTCATAAGCTAATGTGCTTCGTGAATATAGAAAAGAGCAAGTCGTTTTTGTGACGATTGCGCCAAGGGACATCTCTAAGAAAATTCCCGGGAAATAAAAATTAATTCAGGTAGAAGACACCACCAAAATTGAGCCAAAAAATCCAATCGTTGGCATTGTTTTCGGGTACAGAAACCCCGTTGTTTAGGCCAAGAGCCTGAACGTTGTAATCAAGTTGTGGATTAAGCCCATCGACCCAATTCGAAAAATAATATTGCCAACGCCAATCTAGAAGGAGGTCAATCGACTTATTGATCTTGTAGCGTGTCCCAAAACTCGTGACGATGCTCCAAGTAGAACCACCGGCTTGTCGGAAACTATAATAGTATTTATCGGGGGTGGTAATCGGGGTGTTGAGTGCGCCAAAGTCGCTATAGGCATAGGGGTCAAACCCGACCCAGTGGACTCCTGTGCTGATATAGGGCGCCCATCTTTTGCCATCGGCCATAAAATCACGGATGCTAAAAAGGTGGTATTCTAACTGGGCCCCAACGTCAAATACGGAACTCGATCCTTTCATGGCCCTGAGCTGATCTGCCACAAAAGAGGTCGCCGAGGATTGAACCCACTGTCCATAGTGTTCAAAGTTGGTTTTGTGGAAGGTGATTTCGGTACGCACTTTAAAACGGTCGTTAAAATAAGTATCTCGGTTATAACACTTACAGTCAGCACGGTAGGCAAAGTTGATGTAATGCGCCAAGGCAAAACCCCAGCCAGTATTTCCAATGTTGGTGGCGATGTTGTTTCTCTGACCATAATCACCATAAAAAGCTACAGGCCCCGTCAAAATGCCGATCTCATTTGAGAATGTGCCAAAAATTTGACCAAAACCCTTTGCGGGAAAGACCAAAAGCAAGCAAGTTAAGGATGTGATTAGTTTTATTTTCATGGATAGGCTCGAGAGCATATGTCTTGCAGTCAAAGATAAAAAAATAGAGGCAACTCAGCAGTCTTTATTTTGAACTAACTATTTTATAAAAAAACCATCAAGATCAAGAGAAGTGATTTATATTTGTATCGACCAAAATGAAGGTAATTTTTTGCAATTATCGCAAAATAAAAGAGCATCACAGAGCATATTTTAGTGAATAACCAATAAACAAAGCTTTTTTTGTCCATTTAAACAATCATTTGTGAAAAACCTAATCGAAGATTTTATTGCTCAAGTAGCAGCAAAAAACCCAAATGAGCCTGAATTCATTCAGGCCGTAACCGAAGTCGCCGAAACGGTGATTCCTTTTATCGCTCAAAATGAGCGCTATCAAAACAAAAAGTTATTAGAGCGCATGGTCGAGCCAGAACGCACCCTTATTTTTAGAGTGCCATGGACGGATGCGGCTGGAGAAATTCAGGTGAACCGTGGGTTCAGAATTGAGTTTAACTCTGCAATAGGGCCTTACAAAGGCGGTTTGCGTTTTCACCCGTCCGTTAATTTGAGCATTCTCAAGTTTTTGGGGTTTGAACAAGTCTTCAAAAACAGCCTAACGACCTTGCCTATGGGTGGCGGTAAAGGCGGAAGCGATTTTGATCCTAAAGGAAAAAGTGATGCCGAAGTCATGCGTTTTTGTCAAAGTTTTATGACCGAATTATCCCGCCATATTGGTGCCAACACTGATGTGCCAGCTGGAGATATTGGCGTAGGAGGCCGTGAAATTGGCTATATGTTTGGTCAATACAAACGCTTGCGTAATGAATTCACCGGTGTTTTGACCGGCAAAGGCATGAGTTATGGAGGTTCTTTAATCCGTCCTGAAGCGACCGGATATGGCAACGTCTATTTTGCCCAAAACATGCTCAAAACCAAAGGGTCTTCTTTAGAGGGCAAAACAGTCGTGATTTCAGGGTCTGGTAATGTAGCCCAATATGCTGCCGAAAAAGCAACCGAATTGGGCGCCAAGGTCGTAACCTTATCAGACTCCTCTGGGTACATTTATGACCAAGAAGGTATTGATGCTCAGAAGTTGGCCTTTGTCATGGAACTCAAAAATGAAAAACGGGGTCGTATTAGTGGCTATCTCGATGCGTATCCTCATGCTACATTTGTGGCCAATAAGCGTCCTTGGGAAATCGCTTGTGATGTGGCCTTGCCTTGTGCCACTCAGAACGAATTGGATGGTGCCGATGCGCACCAATTAATAGACCAAGGTTGTTTTTGTGTTGGAGAAGGAGCTAATATGCCTTGCACTCCAGAGGCTGTAGCGGTTTTTCAAAAGGCCAAGATATTATTCAGCCCAGGAAAGGCATCAAACGCAGGAGGGGTCGCCACCTCTGGATTAGAAATGTCTCAAAACTCTTTGCGACTGAATTGGACCAGAGAAGAAGTGGACCAGAAACTACACCACATTATGAATGCCATTCACGAAGCTTGTGTGACCTACGGCACGGAGCCAGATGGTTACGTGGATTACGTCAAAGGGGCTAATGTCGCTGGATTTGTCAAAGTTGCTGAAGCGATGATGGCTCAAGGGGTCGTCTAGACCTATAAATCCGACAAAATGTATCATGCCAAAAGTTCCCGAAAGGGAACTTTTGGCATTTTATTTTTTACCAACAGATTTCTCCGCGAGCCTTATGGGGTTTCTACAATAAATAGTAATTTACGCTGTTCTTAATCAGGGATAAGCGTGCTCATGAAACATCTTTTTTGGATTTTAGGGTTATGGTGTATGGGGCAAACATATGCCCAAGATTATCAGGATACCTGGACCGGATTTTTCTCGTTTGTATCGATAAAAGATGTCGCGCAAAGCGAAGACCGAATCTATGTCGCTTCCGAAAATGCGGTATATTCTTTTGACATATGGTCGGGGGACATAGAAACCTTAACAACCATCAATGGATTAAGTGGCGAATCCATAACAGAAATTCACTACAGCCAAACTTATGGCTTACTGATGATTGGCCACGACAATGGGCTGATCGAATTATTAAGCGACAATAGCGATCAGGTCGTGCAGATTGTTGATATTTTGGAAAAACCGAGCATCCCGCCAAACATCAAAAGAATCAATCATTTTTATGAGTACGGCGCGCAGTTGTATATCGCTACCGATTACGGGATTTCCGTTTATGACCTCAATGCCTTAGAGTTCGGGGACACTTACTATATTGGAGCCCTTGGCAGTACCTTGAGTGTCTCGCAGACGACCATACTCGACCCCTATATTTATGCGGCCTCAGCCCAGAGCGGGGTCAAAAGAGCACTTTTGGACGGACCGGACCTGATTGACTATAATTCCTGGGAATCCGTGGTTCAAGGCGGGGTAACAGGCATTCAAACACTCAATGACGCGGTTTATTTTGCACGGACCAACCAGCGAGTCTTAAGGCTGGCCCCAGAGCCGGCTGAGCTCATGGCCGACTTCGGCTCAGATCCTATTGTCGATTTTCGGGTCAATTTGAACGTCCTAACCATTACCACAGAAGGTGCGGTGTATACTTATGGCGCCGATTTTAATCCGCTCAATAGTTTAGTATTTCCCAATGATTTAGAGGATCAATGGACGGTCGGACTTGGTTTTGCTGAGGTTATTTATGCGGGAACAAACGAAAACGGATTGTTGCGTAAAACCAGTGGAAATCAAACTTTAGAAACGATAGTACCTCTTGGGCCCATTCGAAACGACCCTTTTGCGATTGACACGTCTCCCGGACAATTATGGGTAGGTTTTGGAGAGGTCACAGTAAGTTTTAATCCCTATCCTTTGAGTTATCGTGGTTTGAGTCAATACAAAGATGAGTTGTGGCACAACATCCCTGCCGCCGAGCTCTTAGGGGCAAGTGATATTGTCAATGTAAAAATCAATCCCAAAAATCCGGACGAAGTGTTTTGCTCTTCATTTCAGTTTGGCTTGTTAAAAGTCAATAATGGCGCTCCTGAGATTTTATATGATGCTTCGAACAGTCCCTTAGCGCCCCCTACAGACAACCCAGCAGCAGGTCTTCGGGTCTATGGTGCAGATTTCGATCGGGACAATAATATGTGGTTCGTACAGACCAAGGTTGATGAAGGTTTGGTGCGCTTATCGCCAACGGGACAGATGGGTAGAGTTGATCTTACCGATATCATTAATCCCGAAGATGAGCTGGCCTTAACGGATGTTCAAGTGAGCCGAGAAGGGTATGTATTTTTTGGCTCTGCGCAAAATGGGCTCATAGGGTTCAACCCGACTAATAATAGCTTTAATCGAATTACCGAGGGCGCGGGTAACGGAAATTTGCCCTCTACAGATGTGAGAACGCTCGCTTTTGACACTTCCAATCGCTTATGGATAGGAACAAGAGAAGGCTTGAGAGTATTATACAATGTGAACGGGTTTTTCCAGAATGGCAATGCCACTCAGGCACAATCGATTATCATCCTCGAAGATGGAGTCGCTCAAGAACTGCTTTTTCAGCAATCGGTGACCGATATTGAAGTTGATGGCTCCAATAACAAATGGATTGCGACGGCCAGTTCAGGGGTTTTTTACGTATCGTCTAATGGGCAAGAAACCTTGCTGCGTTTTACCAAAGACAACTCACCATTGCCGTCTAATAATGTTCAGGATATCGCAATTGATGACAGCACCGGGCGCGTTTATTTTGCCACAACCAAAGGTTTAGTAGCTTTTGAAGGCACGGCGACCGAAGGCCGAGATGATCTGGCTAATGCGTACGTTTTTCCAAACCCAGTGCGTCCCAATTTCACTGGATCGGTGACCATTGATGGTCTGAGTTCTGGAGCAACCGTTAAAATCACAGATGTTGGGGGTAATTTGGTTCATGAAGCCACGAGCCAAGGCGGGAGCGTCTTATGGGACACCCGTGCATTCGGGCGGTACAAAGTGGCTTCCGGGGTCTACTTCGTATTGATAACGGCACAGGATGCCATTGAGACCAAAGTGCTCAAAATAATGATCATTCGCTGATGCGGGTCTCCACCCGGGCAATTGTTCTGACGAGCGTCAAATATGGCGAAGCAGATATGATTGTCAGCTGTTTTACCGAATCAACGGGATTAAAAACCTACATGCTTCCGGGGGTTTTTAAATCCAGAAGAGGCGCACTCAGGCCGGCCATGTTTCAGCCATTAACCCAGTTAAGTTTGGAGGCGATCCACAAAGACAAGGGTACTTTGGAGCGGCTCGTTGAAGCCAAAGTCATCGTTAATTATGCCACCTTGCACACGGACATTGTCAAAAGTTCATTGGTCATGTTCTTGGCTGAGATTTTAAAAATGAGCATCCAAGAGCATGAATCAAACCCCAGCTTATTTGGGTTTTTATCGGCCGTGCTTGTGAACCTTGACCAGGCGGAAAGACCAGCAAATCACCACCTCAAAATATTGTTGGAATTGACCCGCTTCTTGGGGTTTTATCCAGATTTTGACCGGACTGAAGGGGCTTACTTCAAGACAAGTGATGGTGTTTTTCAGGCACAAAATCAGGCCGACGAAATGGCCTCTTTGCCTTTGTCTCATGCCCTTTGCGTTTTGGACGAAACCACACTCGAGGCGTGTGTCCAGATGCCGATCACTAAAGCAGAACGCGCAGCTTTATTAGCGCTATTATTGCGGTACTATCAGTACCATATACAAGGATTTAAACAACCAAAATCACTGGCGGTTTTAACCCAAATATTTCATTAAGCCTTGTTGCCACTGGCATTGATATTGGGACAAAGCGATCGGGGGGGATCATTTTCTCATAAACCCCAAGGTCATGGGTGTTTTTGCCTGTTCGTTTGCTGTGTTTCATTTTTTAAGGCAGAGTCTGGGAACGTCCCTAGGGACGGCCATAATGCGGCTAAGTGGATTTAGGAAAAAACAACGGGGAGGAGCAACCAGGAGAAGCAGAGCAACAAGAGAATAGCGACCAGGTTCAATAGGATCCCTGACTTTACCATTTGAGGCACAGATACATAACCGCTAGCAAAGACAATGGCATTCGGTGGCGTGGCCATGGGGAGCATAAAGGCGCAGCTCGAGGCCAGCGTGATGGGAATAATCAAATGAAGTAACGGCGCGCCGAGGCCCAATGCGATACCGCCAATAACTGGGAGAAAGACCGTTACCAGGGCGACATTGCTCATGAGCTCGGTCAGAAAGAGCACCAAAATAATCAAGGCCACAGTGATCATCGGTACCGTCCATTGATCATTGGCGGCAACGAATTGTTGAATGGCCTCTATAAATCCTGCTTGTGACAAGGCATCGGCCAAAGCCAACCCACCTCCAAATAAAATAAGGATACCCCAGGGCAGATTTTTTGTGTCTTCCCATTGGAGCACGAATGGTTTTTTTTGCCCCCCTGCGGGCACCACAAAAAGCGCAATGGCAGCGACCATGGCAATCAAAGTGTCTGTCAAGTTTAATATAGGAAACCAATTGTTGAGTTGACTGCGCAGCATCCACAATAGTGCGGTGGTTAGAAAAATAAAGAGTACCGTACGCTCTTTTGACCCCATTTTCCCTAGGGTACTTAGCTCCTGCTCAATAACTTCTGATGAGGATTCGAGGGCCCCTAAGTGGCTTGGGTAACACCAGTGGACAATAACGAAATAGGCCCCGATCAGCAGGACTGTGGCAAATGGCACGCCAAAGGTCATCCACTGAAAAAACCCTATATCGATTTGATATTGTTGGTTCAAAAAGGCTAACATCACGCTGTTGGGTGGCGTGCCGATAAGGGTCGCCATACCACCAATATTTGCTGCAGCTGCAATTCCGAGCATAAGGGAAAGGGCAAACCGGCGGTATTTTTTTTGTGGCTTTTTCTTTTTCTTGGTGAGTAGGGAAATCACCGAGAGGGCAATGG
>ERZ891134.2585-NODE-2585-length-10336-cov-4.272444_pt1 | contig 10336 bp, 8 predicted proteins | sample MGYA00520888_ERZ891134 | MGnify/ENA primary metagenome ERZ891134 (study PRJEB32303, sample SAMEA104408692) | aquatic metagenome | biome: Brackish water; feature: Coastal; material: water | place: Baltic Sea | collected 2014-10-23 | depth 10 m ... | reverse complement strand
TGATGATGATCGCGTTACTGGTGGTACGAATGGTGCTGGTTTAAAGTTAACCAATGCGTTCTCCGACTATTTAACAATCACAACTGTCGATAAGAAGAAGCATTATACGCAAACCTTTCGAGAACGACTCACGATTATCGAAGAGCCTGTTATTCGAAAGACAACGGCCGATGAAACGGAAAGTTTCACAAAGATCGAGTTTCTACCATCGTACGAGGTTTTCGGATATGTTGGTGGGTATAAACCATCTATGGCTGATGATTTTGAGAAGTTGATTATTTCACGTGCGTATCAAGCAGCGGCATTCACAAAGGCCGATGTTTACTACAATGATTCAAAGATTGAGATCCCAGTATGTGAGGCAACGAGTAAGAAGAAGAACACGACGTTTTACAATTTCTCCAATATGTTCTTGACGAATGATATTTGGAGTACAAAGATTGTATCGACAGATCCAGCGTATAAGGAGTTCCCTTGGGAAATTTGCGTCGGTGTGTCTGATGGAAAGTTTAGACAGGTGTCTTTAATTAATGGTATTTACGTTTATGACGGTGGTACTCATATTAAACATCTCCAGAATCAAATTGTATCCAATTTGAAAAGTAATGTTGAGAAGCTCATTAAAAAGTCTAAGACTAAGTTTAATGCGAACTATATTATTAACAATTTGTTCATATTCTTCAAGGGCTCGGTTGTAAAGCCAGAGTTCTCCAGTCAGATTAAATCTATTCTGGGTGATCCAATTGAGAAATTCGAATCATATAATTTGAAGAAAAAGGATTACGATGAACTATGGGCAATGTTAGAGCCGCATATCATGAGTTTGTTCTTAGACAAATATAAGGATAAGAAAAAGAGTCGTGTTACACGTGGTGCTGTAACTGTACCTAAGTGCACCGATGCCAAATATGCTGGACACAAAACCAAGTACAAGCAATGTACTATGGTGGTATGTGAGGGAGATTCAGCAATGGGTACTGTACACGAAGGTATCACTAGCAGAACAACAAAATTAAGTTATGATTACTATGGCACATTTTCCATTCAGGGTGTTCCGATGAATGCTCGAAAGGAAGTGTCCAAGTATACTGATAAAACTACGCAGAAAGTTACACTTATTCGCAATGCTAAATTACAAAAGAACGAACGTATATCTAGTTTGGTCAAGGTTCTTGGTTTGGACTATGAGAAGTCGTATGAATTAGATAAGAAAGGCGATGAAGAATTCGCAACGTTGCGTTACACTAAGATCACGGCTGCTGTGGATCAGGATGATGATGGTAAGGGCAATATCTTTGGTCTACTAATCAACTTCATCATATTGTTCTGGCCAGCATTGGCCAAGCGTGGATTTATCACACGATTCAATACACCGATTATTCGAGCATACCCAAAGAACAAGAAAAAGTTTGTTGAGGAGTTTGAATCACTCAAGACATACGCTACGTGGGTTGAAACTAAATATGGTGGTGATGACGAGAAAGTTAATTCCGATTTCACGCTTAAATATTATAAGGGGTTGGGGTCACATAAGAAGAATGAAATTCCACAAATGTTTAAGAACTTTGAGGATCGATTGTGCGTTTATCAATTAGATAGCGAAGCTCTACAGAAACTAGAAGCATATTTCGGCACAAATACCGAATTGCGTAAGAAAGCCTTGTGTACGCCTGTTACACGTGAAGAAACTATTGGCAAATTAATAGATATTACAGAGCAGTTAGATAGAGATCTAAAGGCTTACCAGCGTGATAATATTATGCGAAAACTACCACATTGTATGGATGGAGCTGTTCCGTCTCGTAGAAAAGTTATATACACGGCTCGTAATGTATTTGGTAGTAATAACTCAGAGATGAAAGTTAACGCTTTCGTTAATGAAACAAGTAAATCGACAAATTACCATCATGGTGAATCATCACTTGCTGGAACAGTGACAAAAATGGCTCAGGAATTTCCTGGAGCTCGACATTTGCCGTTCCTACGACCACAGGGTCAATTTGGCACGCGGTCTAACGGTGGTAAGGATTCTGCTGATCCTCGTTATACGTTTACTCAGTTGAATAAGAAGCTATGTTTCGCGATATTCCCAAAGGACGATGACTTCTTACTGAAGTATGTATTTGATGACGGTGATCGTTGTGAGCCAGAGTTTTACGTTCCTGTAATTCCACTGGCTATCCTAGAGAACATGGAACTGCCAGCAACTGGTTGGAAAGTTAAGTTATGGGCAAGGGATTATAAAGAAGTAATCAAAAACGTTCGACAGTTAATCAACAACAAAATTAAGAAAGCCAAGGCTATGAAAATTTGGCTCAAGGACAACATTGGTACTATTAGAAAATATAAGGGGCGTGAATACTCCGTTGGAAAATATGTGTATGATGAAGACAAAAATGTAATTAAAGTCAAAGAGTTGCCATTGGGCAAATACAGTTCGTCATTTATTGGCGACTACGCATCGGATGATACAAAGCAATTATGTAACAAGCCTTACTTCAAATGTAAGCCTGATGATATGACCAACGACGACGGTGTTGATATTACATTTCACTTAACAGAAACTGGTTGGTCCGAAATATCTGCTAAATATGGAAACGAGACATTTGACTGCGTAGAAGACTTAATGAATCTTAGAACGTCATTAGACGACAACATTAACATGATTGCCGTAGATGGCTCAGTTCATGAATTTAAAAAATACGAACACGTAATTGATATGTGGTTTCCCGTGAGGAAGCAACTGTATGCTGATAGAATTGACAGACACGTCATTCTAACGAATCTGATGATTATCTATTTGAAAAATATTATCCGATTTACTAAATCACATCAAAAGTATAATATTACACCCAAAACAAGTATGGAATCTGTTAATGAAATATTAAAAGCAAACAAATTTGATACGTTTAATGCGGCATTGTTGCATAATCCAAAATATACAGAAATTAGTGAGTTGGGTAAATTAATTATTAATAATATTCCCTCGGGAACAAGTTATGAATATTTAATCAAACTCAGTTACAGAGACATGATTGATTGTTCGTGTAAGAAGCGTGAAAAACAACTCCGCGATTATGAAGACAAACTCAAAGAGTTAAGTCTTGACGACGGCAGTGGTGACATATTTAAGGGTGGTAAAACATGGCTTAAAGAACTCGACGAGGTTGAGAAAGTTATTGGAGAAGGCATTGACTTAGGATGGGCATACGGCAAGGATGTTGCCAAGTTCCGATAAATCGAAAGATTTGTAAACAAATAACCGTCATGAATCTATCAAATACATGTTTATAACTTCGTTAAAAATGTGTAAAATATGATATTATTTTTTTTATTCGATTTAAACCCATAAAGTATTATTTATATCAACAACTACCGTACATTTAACAGGCATCAGTTTAAATAAAGCAATTAAATGATGACATCAATTTTGCGACCTAAGGAGATTTCTCTTGGTGATGTGAAGTATTATAACGCAGATGATCTGCGATCATATGACTCGGCGTATTTTCATGGATGCTCCAGAACAGTTAGAAAAATCATCAAAAAGAAAACTATTGATGCGGACTAAAAGAAAACATAATTATTCATCAACACGTTGAAATTGAATTAAAAAATAAAATAATAAAATTACTTGAAGATAAAATGACAAATTCCCAATGATGTAGATATCAAAAAAATATTCAATATTTTTTTGTATATATACAATACCCAAGCAATGTCCCCCCGTCAGTTCGATTCTGATGTGTCTGGTGCGAGCACGACCCATGTCGTTCGCACCCCTGCCGATCTCTTTCACCTGGGAGAATTGGCACCCCCACAGCTCGGTCACCAACCTGCTGAGCATCGCGATCCGTGGGAGATCGCCATCGAGGTAGACTATATCCCGTTCACCGCCGCATCACTCACGATCACACTCTCATCTGACCTCATGGATGTCGACCTTCAGTATGTGCCGATCCGCCGTGGTCGACGCAGCAACCGCTCGTTCTCCCGCAGCCCGGTACCTGATCGATCGTTTCCCGAGGGGCATGTGTTCCCGCTGTTCCGTTCACGATCGTACTCCCGCTGAGTGCTGAACGATCTCTCTACCACGTAGAGATGTCAGAAATTGTTGTCATTCTGGTTAAAACCCAACAACACACCAAGTCTAGGACGTTGGGCATGAGAGTATACCATTTAAAGCAACTCTCCTGTATATACATAAACAAACAAATGTACATAGTATTTTTTTGTTAATTATATAATAATATATGAAAAATGTGTTGAATAGTATAATTGAGAAGGTATTATACTACTTTAAAATTTAACAGTGTCATTGTGGTTATATACAAAAATACACCAAAAGTAGTTCTTATATTACAAGAACAAAATGATAAAACATGTAAAATATAAGGATACAACAAATGACATTTCACATATTTATAAACAGATATATCTTAGCAATTACAAGAATGCGAAACGCATTAGTCTGTTAAATGCCCACCATATTGGGGCTGTTTTATATATAGGCAACCACCCTAAGAGTCCCGAAACACAAAAACTGTATGATGAAAATTCTATCAAACATACGTTTATTCATATGGAGGATACAATAGATGCAAATATTAGCGAATGTTTTGAAACAGCATGGAAATTTATTACTGAAAATGTAAAACATGGAAAAAATATATTAGTACATTGTCGACAAGGAATAAGTAGATCGCCTACTATAGTTGCTTATTATTTAATGCGAATGTTATACGAATACAAAAAAAAACACCACAGTAAAATACAGCCATTACTGAATGAGATTTTGGATTTAATACACTTGTACAGACCGTGTGCGAACCCAAATATTAATTTCATTTTACAACTTAAAATGTATGAAAATAAAATTCTAAAAGTATAGTATGAAAGTTTATGAAGTATTATTTCTTTTTAACAAGCATTTGGAAGAGTCGCGGGAAAAGTTTCCCAAAAAATTCAAGTATATTAAAATAGCTTATACAAATGTAGTTAACAAGATTAAAGAGAGTTATGAAATAGATAGTAATCTTAGCAAGTCCAATGTTAACCAATTGGATATTACGAATCATATGAAAACGAAACTAACGTTTATACTAACACAGAAAATCAACGCTGTTGATAAGAAGGAGCTTAAGAAATCGCAGTTGTTGGATGAATTAATTAATGTTGCTGGAATTGGTAAGAAAAAGGCTGATGAGTTAATTAACTTGGGACTTACAAGTATTAAACAACTTAATCAGAAGAAGTGGGAATCACATTTAAACAGCGGGACTATCCTACTAATAAAGAACAAACCCCTCCGTAGAATACCACACGAGACCATTAAAAAACTAGAAAAGAAGTTCATCTCATTTAAATCTGCCAAAACAAAACTTGTCGGTGGATTCATGCGGAAAAAACTATTTAGCAAAGATATTGACGTTATGATAGTATCAGACAAAAAAACAATAATAACTGACTATATTAAATATTTAAACAAACAATTCTCAGAAATTTATGTATACGCAAAAGGCAGTGATAAGGCATCACTTGTATTACGAAATCCTTTACAACATGCAACTCAATTCTTGAAGGTTGATATATTTAGTAGCCCCGTTAAATATCAACACGCAATGCTATTATACGCAATTGGTTCTAAAAAATCTAACATCAAAATGCGAGGCCTAGCAAAACGCAAGGGATACATACTTAATCAATATGGTTTATACAAACGGAAAGTTTCTGACAAATCAGAAAAATTCAATATTAAAAAAAGCGACATCCCCGTGCCAGTCAAATCAGAGCGAGACTTCTTTAAAATATTGGGTATACCATACGTCACACCAACTAACCGATAATTAAAAAATATAATATTTCAATTTTGAAATATGTACACACTATTTATCTCTTCTTCTTTGATTTTTTCTTCTTAGACTTTTTCTTCTTTGACTTCTTCTTAGGTTTTTCATTATATATGTAATACCCCTCATCAATTGTTTTTTAACATCTAATTTTTGCTCCTCCATTTGTTCTGTAATACGCTTTAATATTTTAGCCATTTGTTTATTCAATCCTTTTAATAATAATTCACCAGTCTTATTAGCATACTGTTTATATTTTTGCTTTAAATCTGGATAATACACAAACTTATACTCACTAGTATCATGGCAGCCCGATTCATCATCACTCGACAAGGTTTCTGGTTTTAACTTAGATTTTACCTTTTTAATTTTTTTAGCCATTATTTGAAAGTACGTTACTAAATTTACCTTTGTATTAGTAATTGTATTTCCAGCCGATAGTTACATATTAATGAAAAAATATATAGTCATATTCAGTTATCAAGGCTAAACCACACGAGTATGAAAGTTCCTCAAAATATTTTAACCAGTGATGTGATTCGAGTCATTTAGGATTCTTCTTGATTTTCAAAGAATTTGGCCATTAATACATCGTCCATATTCGCATTTCCCCCCGATTTCATATTAGATAGTGTTTTCGCGGGTGAATCATCTGATAAGTTATTGCCTCTGGACAATTGCGTGTTTCCCTGTGATGACCGTGCTGAAGATTTCAAACTACCAGGTTTGGCTGTTTCTGTATTTCTTTGCTCAAATGCCTCCTGAATCCTATGGTGTAAATTGTCACCAGCATCGGTGCTACCTTCGTCATCATCTGGTTTAATATTTCCAGATTCGTCAACCTCTATGTCGCCAATAGTCTGCTTCCAAAAATCATCAAGTTTCTCACCATCGGTCTTGCCTAGAACTTTGTTATTGTGTCGTTTAACACATATCTTCAAGTATTGTATAATTTTCTCGACTCCAGTGACGCTAGTCTGTTTATCGACTAGAACGGGGTAATTCTTGATACCGCGTTTTACATACGAATCAATTTCACCAGGGTGGGCAACCTCAAATTCAAACACCAGAGATGCTTTATTTAAACTTAACAAATTTATTTGAAAGAATTTAATAAGTTTTTTATTTAATGGACTTGATTTATTTGAAAATACTATATTTAATGTCATTAAAAATTACGTTATTAAAATTGGATGATTGTAGTATCTACAATAATTCGGTATGTTATATTTTATATCTTCATTAAAAATCAAAGTTTAAATTAATTATACCGAATTATTGTAAATTTGTTCTTTATTTAGTCATTTTTAAATAATTTTGAGCATGTTTCAGATACATGATTGCTATTAGTTACTATCTCACGTATCTCTTCAGAATTGTGAAACACATCCAGTAAAATGTTTAATTTTTTCATCAACACTGGGTTAGGCACGGGAATTTTAAACTCATTATACAGACTAGCAATTTTTCCAGATATGTCTTCTTTGTCGTTATTTGATTCGGCATATTTAAAAAATTCATTCATCTCAACCAGAGTGATGGTAACGCATGTTTTTGAATTATAGCAGCAGTAATGCTCCAATACATTGTGCAAAAGCCGTTCATATGTCTTTTTCTTTTCTACATCTTCGGGTGTTTTTGATAGTTTTTTATCGATGTTAGATTGATCAATATTAAACAACAAATCTAATATTTTAAAAGTATGGTCCTGTTTGTCCTGCTCGTCCATCGTGTAACACGGCTCTAAATCGTGTGTTGGAAATTCAGCCTTTAATTCCGCAATCGTTTGGTTATATTCAGTATTAAAACTAGACTCTCGTGCATTATTTCGTTTTAATAAAATATTTTGAATTCCACCGTCGTCGTCATTACCGACTCCTAGAAATTCATGATATGTCATACATTGATTTGTTGATGATGCTTCACCGAATAATTTACAATCGTCAAAAATATGGAAAAACTCACAAACTGATTCGGCGTAGGATTTGTCATACTTACTGTATTTGCCATATGGTTCGTAAAATAAAAACTTGCCGCGAAAATCTATAATTAACCCTGCCTGATGTAGTAAATTACTCCGACCGTAGTCAATGACCACTGGAATAAATATGTATTTAAATCCAGCATCCTTATAATATTTAATTAGTGTTGCTATTGTATAAACGCCAACAATTTTATAAATATCCAACGAGATATTTTGTTTTTTTAAATTTTCATATATTTTGGTCATTTCCCACGAAAGCACTTCATTATTGTGCAATTGGAGAGCTTCAGACAAAACTATATCATCACTATTAGCAAATTTAAAATGAGAACTTTTTACTGCGAACTTATCTTTGTATTTTCCATCAGATGGTTCTCGTAAAGTTATATGAAACGTGAAATAGTGCCTCGTCGCTACAGTTTTACTTTTTTCGAACTGTTTTGTCATTGCTGTCATAAATGCATCATTAAACTTATGACACGTGCATAATAAGTATGCAAGTTTTGCATTGAGAAGCATGCTTAATTAAGAAGTTATATTATTATAATTGTTCTTATATTATAATAACTTTACAATCATTCAAAATGTTATCAACCCTTGATGTTGAAACTTTACAAAACATTATTATATTGCTTTTTTTAACCGTTGTGATTCTTGGCTATATGCTTAACACATCAAACAAAAAATACACAGAATTGACACACGTTATAAATAAAATGTCCTTAACACCCCTAGGACCAAAAAAAACTGAATATTTAACCACTATTTTGGAATAATCGATTCAAAACAAACTCTCGTGTCCAATGGGGAACCCTTTATCTTGCAAGCGTAACCGCCAACCAGCCGCCCAACCAGCCGCCCAACCAGCCTTCTCCGTAGTCACTGACGACGACGGAAAATACTGGATAGGATTCGATTCGTTCGTTCCGTGTGAGGTTCGCGTTCACGGTCGCCGCTGCTGTTCTGAGTACTCGACCCAGAGCAATCTGGTGCAGTTCATCAAGAAACGCCGTGAGGGCAAGTCCGTGGTGTGCCCTGGACACCGGGAACAAGCAAGGTTGAATGGTTACATGCCGATGTAATATCAAAACTGACGGGGGCCGCTGCTCCCTTTTTTTTGATAAAAAATAGACATGCGGGGAATTGAACCCCGTCATCGGACTAATAAGATCCAAGTCAGCACCAGCCACACGTCTAAATATATACACTCATATGTTCATATGGAAATTCAATTTATGACACCGTCAATAATGAGTCAATGATAAATAATTTTAACGAGTCTGGATTAGTATGGTCGAATTGATGGGGGGTTAATATTAATTCGATGCCTTGTTCGCGGCAAATTTTATATTTTTTATGTCACGTTCGCGTTGAGCAAGAAAGTCTGATTCTCCGTTGCGGTGATAATGCGGGAAGTATTCGTAGTGCTGAATTCCGTTATATTCGAAAGCCATATTTAACTCGGGGCAATAACCGTCAAGTTCTAAACCTTCGAGGAACGCGGGTCTCGTGTTTGGAAATTTGTAGCCCATTTCTTCCTCAATAATATCGCGAGTCATCGACTCGGACTTATATAGACAATTTGGGCAACCAGTTCCATTATTTTTAACACTACTAAAAAAGGCATTCCATTCATGTCCATTAGAGCATCGCCATTTTAAATGCGTTAGACAATTAATATAAACGTCAGACAAACACTCCCAACCTTTCGCTTCGGCGAAATCGCGAACATGTTGAATGGTTAGCCTTCTCGGCATTTTGAGTTGTTCAAAATCCGCCTTAATACTTTATATAAGACTTATATTTAAGACTTAAATTTAATTCATTTTTACAAGAACAATCACAGGTGCTCCGTATTTGGAAACGTTAGCAATGTGTAAATAGGATTTTTTTTACTCCCAGTCTTCTCCATGGCTGTGATCGTGCAATTCTTACCCCGCGATTGATCACCCTTTATAATTTGCATAATACGCATAACATGTATTAAAATACTAGTTACTATTCCATCATGTGTAACAATAACAACGTTGGGTTTGTCCATTGGCAAATTATTAAAGAAATCTACAACACGCTTTTTAATCACGGCAATTGGCTCCACACCATACTTGGGATTAATGATATTTAAAACGTCGGTTATCCGTTCGCGGTTGTGTAAAGTGTCGCCTTTTTTCAATGCCTTTTCAATATCGTTACTGTATTTTTTATTTAATTTATCCGTTTTCGATAACCCACTTAAAATCCCCTTGTTCGTCTCCAGTAAACGTTCATCGGACTGCATTTTTAATTTTCTGTTAATTTCATTCTTAATAATAGTTGCAGTTTGGACCGCCCGCATCGCCGGAGATGTGTATATGACGCAGTTAGAGCCATTGAGTTTTCTAACCTTTTTCAAATATTCGCCTGTCTTTTTCGCCTGTTTTTTCCCCTTGGCATTAATAGACGTGTCGATGTTGGCATCGTTGATTTTACCGCTAGTATTCATATCAGTTTCCCCATGTCGAAT
>ERZ891134.2583-NODE-2583-length-10342-cov-4.727229_pt1 | contig 10342 bp, 12 predicted proteins | sample MGYA00520888_ERZ891134 | MGnify/ENA primary metagenome ERZ891134 (study PRJEB32303, sample SAMEA104408692) | aquatic metagenome | biome: Brackish water; feature: Coastal; material: water | place: Baltic Sea | collected 2014-10-23 | depth 10 m ... | reverse complement strand
CCAGCAGACAACCTTTGTTGCTTAGTGAGTGCTGGATCTAGGGTAGCATCAGGATTAGAAGAGAATGTACCTCTTGTCCTAGCAATAGCATCACCACCTAACTCGTTACCTAATGCTCTCTTGAGATAGAATCCTTTATCTTGCTGAGGCATTCCTGCCTCGTTTGCCATTCTTCTGATATCAGCAGCGCGCTTGAAAGCATTCTTAGTCTTATTGAATAAGAAAAGACCAGTATTTTCTGCTGGTTTTACGTTACGTGATTCTTTGTACGTAGAGTTAACTTTTGGTGTTACAACTCGTCTTATTTTTACGAGAGATTCTTTTTGTTTTCTTTGTTTTTGTGGAGCGGGAGCAGGAGGATTTTGAATGCTATCTACTAAAGGATTAAGAAGATTATTAGTAAATCCATCTGCCATCCTTTCAGCAGTAGATTTTTTCGTTGCTGTAGAAATTACACCACTTCTACGTGGTACTTTAATTCTTTTAGGTGCTGATAATTTTACCTCAGGTGTTGATTCAAAGGGAGCTTCAATCTTAATAACAATTGGTTCATCAACTGTTGTTTGCTCTACCTCTACAACCTCTACCTCAACAGGTATATTTTCTGGTTCTGGTTTAGGTTCATCATATAAGTAAGCATCTTTCAGGAATTGATAGTAATCAATCATCACCTGATAGGCTTCGCCACCACCAGGCATGTACATTTGAGGATACCCTCGGGGATCCTTTTTCATGTTAGAAATAATTTTGTCTGCTTCTCCAGGAGAGCAGTCAATTAATTTAGAATATGATGTACCACCAGCATCTGTACCACCAGTTAACTTCGCTTTCAGTCTATCGTACTGAGCATCACTAATCTTACCACGATACCATGGTTGATCTCTGTCTAGTATTCCTGATGGTGGAGTGGGAAGACTCATCGTTGTGCCTGCTGTGCTTTCCTTTGTTCTTCTTGTTCTTTAATCCATTGATTCAGAAGGGAAATGTACACTGTCCTCTCCCACGGCATCATATTTTCAAGCTCTGTCAAGCTATATTTATGGTGCTGCATAAGGGAGAAGTTTGTCCTATAATAGTTTTCTAAAGTATTATAGAACATGCTCACCCGAAAAAAGACTGTAAACCCTCCAACGTATAGGTCGATTCAACTTCTGTCTTTGGATTAATTACTTTGAACTCGTGCTTAAGTGACGGCATAGTCTCAAAGAAAGTTTGTACTAACTCAAACTGATTCTGTGTCATACCTTCTAAGAAAGCAACAACTTCAGATCGTTTCATGTCTGAAGCATCCCACACTTCTTCTTTCTCAAAAATTTGATCTACACAATCAGCAACCAGTTGAAATACATCATCAGTTGAATCTAAGTTGTCGTTGAGTAAAGTGATATTAACAAACTGTTTGAACCCAGGATATTTCATGACAATACCAACGTCATCCGTCAGCATAATTTTTCTGTCATGTCCCTCAGGTTTAAAAACTTGAATGTCATCAATACTAATATCAACCGTGACTTGTGTCTCCCCATCATCTTGACATGTTACTTTCATCTTAATCTCTTCACCAGCAGAGACTGCTCTAATCTTAAGAAATAGATACTCAAGATCAAAAGATGCTAAACTCTCCGCTTTTACTCCACGTGTCTGTATACAATTGTTTAAAGTTTGTTTTACTGCTGACTCAATTTCTTTGGCATCTTCAGATTCCATAGCGAGAAGCAAAACCTTCTCTTCTTTCACTAGGAATGGTCTATACTTAATTTTCTTTCCTGTCGAGGGGAGTGCCACGTCATACGTTGGCACAGACAAAGTGGGTAATGGCATAACGATAGATGATATGTTTAATTATTTAGATCAACTTTTTTAAGCAAAAAATAGCGGGAAAAATTTTTCGAGTTTTATGTAATCACCCAGCGAATTTTCTAATGTCATTATAAAGGATACTATACTTACTGTAGTAGAAGTTAGCAGTGACCTTAGTTACTTGGGATGCTCCATAGGATAATGGCACAGCATCAATAGCATAAGGGAAGCAATCAATCAATGTATACATCATAGATGCTCTACTATTAGCAGCACTCTTTCCTTTTTCTGTCTTTGTAATCGAAACATTACACTGATATTGATCAGGATATTTAAGACGAATAGATTTTTCTTTGCTTCCTAGAGTTCCAGTTTCTGATTTAAGACTAGAGAGAGGAGCATTTTCTCTTACATATTTTCCTGTTTGATCAAACACATCTAGACCAGCAGCATCAAATTCGTTAAAGATAAATCCATGCCAAGCATTCAAAAATTTAAGTGGTGTCATGTTAGCATCACACATCCATCCTAGTTGAAAATCTGTATACAACTTAGATGTAGCGTAATTAATCTGTCCTTCACCTAATCTAACACCAGTTAGGTTTCCTGTTGCTGCTTGTACGTTAGGAAGTTGTGCTTCTTCACAGAACATCTTAAGTACATCAGCAGCACTACTTCCTTTCACATTATCATCTGTGTCAGCAGCAGAAGTAGAACCCGTACCAAAATCTAGTCCAATTTGTTTAAATCTATCTCGAATATCAGTGTGTGCAGTTTTATTAAACTGAAAGACAACATCAAAGTTGTTACTGTATGACATACCACCCTGTTGGGCGATAACATCGATGAATTTTGCTAGTCCCTTTGGTGATGCCACGCTAAATATGGATAGTTGGTCCAACTATATTTATCATGGCATATTCAGGTGTTTATAAACCAACTAACCCACGAAAATATAAAGGAAATCCAACCAGGATAGTCTTTCGTTCTTTGTGGGAAAGAAAGTTTATGTATTTCTGTGATCATAATGACAGTATTGTGGAGTGGGGTAGCGAGGAAGTAATCATTCCTTATCGTTGTCCTACTGATGGAAGAGTACACAGATATTATCCTGACTTCTACATTAAAGTTGTATCTAAAACTGGTGTCATCAGTAAGTATCTCATTGAGGTTAAACCCAAAAAGCAAACCAAACCACCGAATGATAAACCAAAAAAGAAGACTGCCTCTTGGAAAAGAGAAGTCCTAACCTACGCTAAAAACCGCGCTAAGTGGGAAGCGGCAGAGGACTTCTGTGAGGACAGGCAGATGAAATTTATTATCCTCACGGAAGATCACCTAGGAGTCTAAAATGGCAACTGGATTTAAATCCATCCAACGTAACCAAGTAAATTCTGACACTGGTTACGAGACTTTGTTCGAGAAAATAACTAAGAAGACAGAAGGAGAAAAAAAACCACTATCGTGGTATCGTGCTGCTGTTAAATCAGAATCAAAAACATATGGCACAGATAGTTCACGATATATTTCGGCAGAGAAAAGAGATAGCACAGGTTCTAAAAATGAACAGGATCAGAACATGGTCCGCCGCTATGTAGTAGCAGGACACTTGTACATGTTTGAGTACAAGGCAAAGATGAGATGGTTACCATATTACGATAGGTTTCCTCTTGTATACTGTATTAAGTCTAATAAAAATGAATTTTATGGAGTGAATCTACATTACATGTCTGTCAAACGTAGGATTATGGCAGTTAATAAACTACTCAAACACAATCGTATTGAATTTCCTAAGAAGTGCTTCCATAAATACTTGCACTCACATGTAGACGGATTCTATCTTGATCTCGCCAGTGCTGAATGGGACACCGCCATTCTGTTACCCACCGAGGACTTTGTAAAAGATGTGAATGGTCGTGTCTTTCCCTATCCTAAAGAGGATGTATGGAAGGAAACAAATGATTCTTTCTATGATAACATCAAAGCACAACGAGTCATCGAAGGGTATGCCAAAAAATCAAGCAAAGAAATGGTAAAGTAAATGGCAGAGAAACTTAACTTTATTAATACAAAAAATCAGATTCAATCAACATCCCGTCTGACATATCCGTCAAATATTTTTAATAATTATACGGACTACATTAAGTTTGATTTTTATAATTACCAAGGACCTTTCTCTAGTGATGGTGAAGGAAAAATTACTGATATCAATGGATTGTCTCCCGACTTACAAAAATATAATCAGTCAGATGGTAAGCAATATACAAAATACTCAGGTGTCGAACCTATTCTGATGTACATGCCAGAAGATATCTCAACTGGATATCAAACTGACTGGACTGGTAAAGGTTATAGTAACATTGCTGCCAATATTTTGAGAGGCAGTGGAGCAGCAATGAGTGGAGATGGTGGAGGAACTATCGATGCCTTTGTGTCATCTCTAGGTACTGCTCTTGGCGCAGCACCAACAGCTGTTGCTCAACAAATTTCTACTGGAATCAATGCTCTTGGTGGCGATAATGTAACAACGGAAGATGTACTTCAAGGATCACTCGGAGTTGTATTAAACCCTAACACAGAACTTATGTTCCAGGGATTTAAACTAAGATCATTTGGTTTGAAATTTAAGATGTCTCCCCGTAATGAAAAGGAAGCACTAGAAATTAGAAAAATTATTGGTACATTTAAAAAAGTATCACTTCCTACATATGCACCAGAACCAGGAGGTGTTAGTGATTTATCTAAAGCATTGAAAAATGCTATAGGTAAGCAAGAAGGAAGATCAAATAATAACTACATTGGTGTTCCTGGACTGTGTACAGTTCAGTTTATGAAAGGAGCTACATTACATCCGTTCTTACCACAATATAAAGTATGTGCTATTACTGATGTTAGTATTAACTACACACCAGATGGTACTTATTCAACATTTGATGGTGAAGGTGAAGGTCTTGGTTCTCCAGTTGCTGTAGAACTAGCACTACAATTCTCAGAAACAAAACTTGTATACTCAGACGAAATCATAAGAGACGGAGCATCTTACTGATGTATTTTAATTTCCTACCATCCATCAAGTATGATGTCAAACCGATCAGTTATCCTTTTTCTGAGTCGGACTATGTTGTAGCAAAGAATTTCTTTAGGCGTTATAAAATAAGTGATACTGCTTTCACTCAAGCAGTGTACTTTAATAAGTATGCTCTTCAAGATGGTCAACGATTAGATCAAATTGCTGAAGCAGTTTATAACAACCCTAACCTTGATTGGGTTATCATATTAACCAACAACATGATCAATACAACTTTTGATATGCCTATGAGTGAGGCAGAACTACAAAAGCATCTTGAAAAACAGTATGATAATCCATACTATGACATCCACCACTATGAAATTAGAAGTGAAGAAGAACAGGTAGCAGAATTTGGTAAGGTGCTAATGCCACCTAAGACATGGGTTGATGAGTCTTATTACAATGGCAACACTCAATTAGTTCTTGATACATTTCCTGATCTTAGTTCTACACAAAAAACTATTACATATAACAATAGATATATCTTTTCTTCTGGTGGATTTGATAACTCATTTGTTGTTAACACACAGAGTGCTAACTTTGAGTCATATGGCACAGGTTTTGGGACTGATGGTGGTTTTGTTTTATACAGTCCAAAAAGAGGAGGATCTATATCAGATGGTTACCTAAGATTTAGAGGTGGAACTACTGGGGATAACCGTTTTGCTGAATTTTTCCAACTAGATGCTACTTACCTTACTCAGTTTACATTCAAGGGAAAGTTTGGTAATGATATTAATGGTGGAGAACTTCCAGATCTAACAGAAGAAATTCTAAAACTACAGTATAGAACATCACCTTCATCAGCATGGGTAGATATTGATATCATTGCTCCGTTAGGTATGGTTCAGTATTTTGAGTTTGATGGCACACCTCAAGCTTCACTAGGTTTTGGTGGTCCTGGTAGACCACAAGGTGTTTATGAAAATGTAGATTTATATTATAGTGTTAATAGTGCTCCAGGTACTCCCATGAGTACCAAGGTAACAGTAACGGTCGAAGCAAACGGTATTATATCTGACATAGCAATTACTGATAGAGGTATTGACATTCCATCCACTACAACTGAAGGATGGATTAGAAACCAAGATATTGGTAACGGATTCTATTATTCTGCTCCATCACAACTTGAAAGTGATAAATTGTACCAACCTGACGTATACATCAACACTCTTAGCACTAAGCAAACACCTAGTGGTGTACAGTTCGGTAGATATTCTACAGAACCATATGCTTTTGTTATTCAAGTGCCACCAGGAGCAAAGACAGCAACAACTGAGTTTAGATTATTCCAACCTAGTAATACTGGACCACTAATGGATCAATATGCTATTCAAGAAATCAAATATGATTTTGAACAAGTATACACAGTAGAAACTGATATAAACTACACTCAAATTGATGCCGACAACTTTGTTATTGAAGGTCAACGTTGGACTAGAGTTAGTGGAGCATGGTATAGAGTTGTACAGAATGGTATTAGATATAATGACAATGGTGTCACTAAAGTAACTAGTGGTGATAAATTATCACGACCTATAACTGAGTCTGAGTATGAATCATATGAGAATGAAAAGAAACGTGAGATCTACATACTCAAACCATTGTATGTGGAAACTTTAATTGAAGACTTTAGAAAGGCATCACTATACAAGAAGTCGTCAGACTACGTAAGTAATAAGTTGAAGCAGACTGGAGTCTGATAAACTTTTTTAGACAAAAAAATGGGGGAAAAAATTTCCCCCATTCATCATTTTGAAAAACCCAATTTGTAGCAAGTAGATGTTGCTATTTCTGGTTTCTTTTTCAATACTCTGTAAGCATGACCATGAACATCTGTTTCTAAAGTAAGGTGTGCTTTAGTGTGAACGATCTGAATCACCAGTAACATACCAAACAACGAAAGGTTGATCATAGTTACTGGATGAAGCAGAGCTTTACCAAGAGTTTTAATCACTTAGTCGTTAGCAAGTTTAGCGAAGTAGGACAGAGCATCATCGTCATCCGATGTGTTAGCACTCATCTTCTCCTTGAAAGAGGACTGAGGAGTGATGTCTGGATCGTTGAACCCACCACTTACAGGAGCGGGATCATACTCTTCATCATTGATGCTGACAGCAGGTGTACGACCTACATTCAGTACGGAATCAAGACGGGTCTTCAGTTCGTCATAGGACTTGAACTGATCATCAGCAGTGAATGCTTCCAGACTGTATGCTTGCTTCCAAATTGATTCAAGTTCGTCATCGTTAGATGCCAGAGCAGCAGTACGATCAAACTCAGCAGAGTCATAGTTCCAGTAACCAGCAACAGTTTTGATCTTCAGTTTGAAGTTAGCACCTTCCCACAGATCAAAGGGGTTCACTGGTGTTTCGTCTTGGAACTCAGGTTGCATAGCACCCATGATCTTGTCAAAGATCTTCTTACCATAACGATACAGGAAGACTTTGCCTTCGTTCTCGGGGTTCTTAGGATCTTTTACAACATAGATGTTGCTGTAGTAGGACAACTTACGTTTTTGCTTACGTGCTTGCTCCTTACCAGCTTCTGTACCGTTGTTCCACAGCACAGAGTTGTACTCAGACACAGGATCTTTGTCTCCACGGGTGGTGAGTGAGTTCTCAATGAACCAACCACCAGGACCTTGGAATCCGTGTGAGTAGAGTTTTGCCCAGGGCACTGTCTCCCCATCAGGAGCAGGCAGGAAGCGGAGAACGGCGTAACCGTTACCGCTAGCGTCAAGTTCGGGCTTCCAGAGTCTCTCGTCGGCACCAGACTTCTGTTCGGTGCTGGACTTCTCCAGTTCCTTCTGTAGGAACTGAAAATTGTTGCTGGACTTGCGCTTTAAATCGGAAAAGGACATTGGATACCTTGGATGTTTCGGATGTTGTTGTGTGACCCCGTGTCACTTAGACATAATAACAGGCACAGGGGCGGGTGTCAATCCCTTGTGCCACTTTCTAATTGGTCCTTCATCCTGGCAACCTTTGCCAAAAGGTCATCAAAAATTTCACCAATGGATAGGTTAGCATCGCCGCCGAGCATAACGGCAGCGACTTTCATGCTTTCTACCATTTCTTTTGCTTCAGGATCATCACTAAGACTCAACCTAGCATTAAAAATCTTTTGTTTTTCAATCAATTCTTCCAAGATGTTGAAGTATTCCATCTTCTTCTCTTCACTTAGAACAGGAAAAGCATGGGCAGATTGAAAGCAGAACCGCTGGAGTTCTGCCATCTCTTGCAGATCTCCACGGACCATTTCGGATTGAAAGAACTTACTACTCATACTAGCAACAGTTTAGCTCGACTTGTTTTTTTCATGAAGTTTAACTTTTGGGCATCGTACTTAAGTTTTTCCTTAAGTGGTTTGCTAATTAATTTAGGGACCGATTCGATCTCGATCTCGTTTTTCTCACAGTAAAATACGATAGCATCAATGTAGTTCATTGTGTTTTCACACGCTACCTTCTCCACTTCCTGCGAAAATCTCGCAGTAGTCATAAATTTATCCTCCAGTTCTTTCGGCATGTTTGTTTTGGTATTCTTGGATGTACTCTTGTAACAAAATTAGATATTCTTTTTTAGGTTTAACCACGCTCACTTGTGGTTCTCCCTCTTCTGTTGCTACAATAGTCACCAATTGCTGTACGGTAATACCATACAACTCCTGAAGCATACAAGCGTAGCCACACTCCTGAACATAATAGTCCATGAGATACTTTTCAGGTTTCTTTTCCGCTGATGTCTTAAAGTCTATGATGGATAGCACTCCATCAAATTCAGCGATACAATCAACACGTCCAGCAAGTTTCAGCACATCAGAATATAGTGCTGCTTCCTGTAGGTATATATTATTTATACGGTCCAGAACTTTTTGAGATTTGTTGAACATGAACCATGGCAGTGGCATATCATGGTACTTAGTTTTATCTAGTTGATTGTTGATGTAATCTTCAACCAGTTTGTGGTAACGAGTACCTCTAGTTGCTGAGTTAGTTGACTTTGCTTGTGCTTTATCTTTACCAACTCTTGCTCTCCATTTAGCAAGACCTGCTTGCTTCTTAGCATTGCTACCAATCACAGTGGTGATTGATGGATATCTGTTGCCTTGTGGGGTAACATAATATCTCTTCCCATCAATTGTAACGGTGTTCATTTCAATAGGACTATCAATCCCCACATGATTAAAGAGCATTAGAATCCTAAGTTAAGTTTAGCAATGAGATAGTTTTTGACAAGACCAGAACGAACGATATCTTCGATACCAAATTCAATCATAGCAAAGTCATCTTGCATACTTTGAACGATCTTCATAAAGTCAATGATACCAGTACGTTCGTTGGACTTAACAAGATCAGACTGGCGAGCATCACCACAAAAAATGATCTTAGTATCTTTACCACAACGAGTAATAATACTATCAAGTTCGTGGAAGTTGAGGTTCTGACACTCATCAATGATAACAATGGAGTTGTCCAATGTAGTACCACGAAGGAATGATGTAGACCAGAAGGAAATAGTTTCCTGTGCCTTCAAGTTTTCATACAACATCTCGAATGAGTTGTCGTCTGGCATCTCAAACATGTATTTTACCATATTCTTATAAGGAATTTGATAAAGAGATGCTTTATCTTCATGTGTTCCAGGAAGAAAACCAATCTCTCTTGAAGATACTAGGGAGCGAACGATGTATACTTTTTCGTAAGGAGTATACTCACTCAGTACATCTTTGAGTGCTAGGTGAAGAGCAACGAATGTCTTACCTGTACCAGCACAACCATAAGCAAATAGGTTTTTACCTGATTCATAAGCATCAAACATTACTGTTTGGTTATCAGTAAGAGGTTCAATCTTAAGAAGATAGTCTTCGTTAATAGGTTTCTTTCTCTTCATCTGCTTGGCAGACATCTTAGCTCCAGGAGCTTTGTTTCTTCCTCTAGGCATAAGTTTTTACCACTGTACTTGGGATCCAGGCATCTTTGCCATCTTGTTCATGTGTTCTGACCATCCAGGATGTGTCTTATTCATTTTGTTACGCCAGTCTCCGACTTCTCCGATACCAGCACAACCTTCTGACCAATCTTTATCCCATTCAGGATTCTCATCCTTCCAGGTACAATAATCTTTCACGGTCATGTGGAGAGTCTTAGTCTCTCCAGTTTCAGTATGTTTAACAGGATATGTAGGCATTAATTCCACTCCATAGCTTCAGCACAAATAGGAAATTGTTCTTTGAAAACATCACGACATGCTTCAGCAATAATCATGTGTTCTTTTTGGGTGCCATGAGCACTCCTCAAATCTATATAGTGCATCCAACTGCGAACTGAACCACTCATATAGATTTTGGTGGGAACTGCTAAAGGAAGCACCATCCTAGCACACTCTTTTGCCACATTGTGATCAAGCATAGTCTGGTATAGATCCATAGCAGAAGCAAAATGTCTCTCGATAGCAATCTCAAACTCTT
>ERZ891134.2582-NODE-2582-length-10344-cov-13.801341_pt1 | contig 10344 bp, 12 predicted proteins | sample MGYA00520888_ERZ891134 | MGnify/ENA primary metagenome ERZ891134 (study PRJEB32303, sample SAMEA104408692) | aquatic metagenome | biome: Brackish water; feature: Coastal; material: water | place: Baltic Sea | collected 2014-10-23 | depth 10 m ... | reverse complement strand
CACAACTTCTCCTAGTTAGCGTTATGTAAGGCCCATTTTAACAGTCGTGTTTTATTGGATATGTCCAACATTGTCAGAAAGTTTAGAATATTCCCATCAGAGTTCACCCATTTTGGGAATAAGTGGTCAGATAAATCTTCGAAAATTGTGTCACACAAATCTTTATTGAAATTACATTGCAGCGATAGTAATAGATTTGTATGATCAAACAATAATTCTACCCCAGTCACGTATTTTCTCGTATGCATTTATTTATTTAACAACGTCTTTTTAAGCTACCAAACATGATATCTTTGTTTGTTTTTCTCGAACCGGTTTATGATCACGCATTTATTTATAAATATAAGATCTTAGATTAAATAATGTCTGCACAAATACATGGTGGAGAAAATATCCCCAAGTCTCTGTTTGTTGGAGCTGGAACGCATAATTATTTAAAATCTAAACGAAACCTGTAGATATAGGTAAAAATACAAGAACAAGTAACAATTCACTTATGGGAATAGATTTAGATGAAATCAGAATAGGAAATAACGAACAGTACAAAGTTGTTATTGATATGTATAATATCACTACGTTGTATGGAACTATAGAACAAATTAGTCTCAAAATATTTGAGTTGGAGAAGAAAATAGATGACTTGGAGAAACAAGGTTAGTTTAAAGATTCCTTCTTACAATAAGAAAATGAGCAGACACGTTTCACGCGCAAAATATGAAAATTTAAAGTCCACCGCAACTAAATGGAAAAACGAGTGCGAGTCTTTAAGAGAAAAACTCGTTGTTGTCCAAGACATTGAAAATGATCTTGATCAATTGGAAGAGAAGAATGCAAGCTTGCAAGAAGAAAATGAAACACTGAAAAGAAAATTAAAGGAACGTCTACCCGACTCAGACCTTCTGGAAGAACTGGAAACTGAGAATAAAAATTTTCGTAAAGAAATCAGAGGATTGAAGAGAGAAAACAAGGAAGTAGTCGATAAGTATCAAAATAAGGTCTCTCATTTAGAGAGAGACCTTTTACTAAAGGATGGAAAGATACAGAGACTTGAAGAAGCTCAAAAAGACTTGAGAGAAAGATATAAGGAATTAAAGGAGGATTACCGAGAACAACAACGGTGGTCTAGACAAAAGAATTAAGATATTTTATTATAACATATAATAAAATGGACTTATTATCAGAAGAATATACCAATAATGGATGGGTATACTGTGACTAAAAAATCCGAGATATGAAAAAGATATTTATATAATATGAATAAGAGATAGCGTATAAAATGCGAAGTGAATTCTTTTATCAAAAAGCCATTAGTATAAGAGTATTTGATAAATACATCAAAAAACATCTATAAATAAATTTGGAATCTAAAAAGAAAATCAGTAAAAGAAATTAGAAATGTCTATCTCTCATTTTGCAACAGCTATGCCCTCTTCGGTAACTACCTGGAATAACGCAGTATCTCTAGCCACTCCCGACCCAACGGGTGAAACTAGTGGGCGTGTGGCTCTATTTTTCAAGTCTGCTCCAGGGCTGAATGTCCCACGTCAGTACCAGTATATGGCAGAGGCTGATCAGGAGAGTACAGTCGACGCCTTTCTGCTCGGGTTTCACATTCGTGATTGCCGAGGTGGAAAGGGTGAACGAGAGATCGGTCGTCGTTGTCTGATTTGGCTATTTATCAACAGTCCCCGTCTTTTTTCGAAGGTAGCTAAGCTCATTCCCGAATATGGTCGATGGGATGATCTTCTACGGTTCTTTCCGGGTGTCCTAAACCTTTCGGACATCGACTACGTCCGTGCAAACTACTGTTCAAAGGTTTCAGGACAAAAGCGTCTACGCGTTCTTCAGACTCTACAGCAACAGGTTGTACTCATTTTTGCTCGCAAGCTACAGGAGGATCGCAAGAAGATGCTTTCAGGGGAACCATGCTCACTCGCGGCAAAGTGGGCTCCTACCGAGGGTGATTCTCTCGATCGTCGCTCTGGTGTTTACAAGACTCTGGCGAGTGAGATGAAGGTTTCTCCTCGCGCACTCCGCAAGCAGTATCTCACTCCTCTACGTGCATACCTCAAGATTGTTGAGCGTTACATGTGCGACCGAGAGTGGTGTGAGATCGACTACAACAAGGTGCCTTCATGCGCGATGAAGCGTCTAAAAAAGTCGTTTAAGAAGCATGATGAGGCTCGATTCAGTGCTTGGAGGGAGGATCTCCAGAAGGGTGATCCCAAGATGGCTAAGGTTAACGCCGATCAGCTATCTCCACACGAACTGGTCCGCGAGATTCGTATCAAGCAAAATGCAGATGCAGTATGCGTCGCTCAGTGGAAGGTCATGGAGGAGGATATCCTTAAGCTGGGCACTCTTGAGGATTCTGTCGTGATGGTAGATACCTCTTGTAGTATGCATTCTCCTGACTATCTACCATTTGATGTAGCAGTGTCTCTTGGATTGCTCATTTCCCGGGCTACAAAGGGTAAGTTCAAGGATCACGTGATCACGTTCAACGACGTCCCTGAATTTGTCCTTATCAATGATGGACCTCTCTTCAACCGTTGGTGCCAGGTGACAGGTATTTCCTGTAGTAGAAGCACTAACATCCAGGGAACCTTCGATCTGATCTTAGAGCGTGGGAAGACTTTCGGTCTAACCCATGAGGATATGCCCAAGCGTCTGTTCATCATCTCAGATACACAGTTTAACCATATTAACGGTTATGGACGAAGTACCAACTTCGAAGTGATTGAAAAGAAGTACGCTGCTTCTGGGTATACTCGACCTCAGATTGTCTTCTGGAATGTCAACGGTGCATATTCTGACTTCCCGGTCAGTGTCGATGATCACGGAACAGTGCTGATTTCAGGATTTTCACATTCGGTGATGAAGGCGATCCTGAATGTCAAGGATTTCTCCCCGTACTCTGTCATGCGAGATGCTCTTGATAGTGATCGTCTTCGCCCAGTGCGAGTGGCTCTAGGAGTCAATGAGGAAAAGAAGATGGAATTTGATGATGTCGACGAGGAATAAGAAGAATTGGATATTATAAGGAAATTACTTATAATAATCTTAAATCTGTTACGTTAGTCAACCTACAAAGCTGAACATGTAAATTACCTTTAACCCAGGTATAGCTCAATGGGAGGAGGATGATCTCTATGTCATCCTCCTAGCTCTTTTACACCTTTGGACAATTAAAATGTCGATTATTTATAAATAAATTGAAAACCATAGACTATATAAATTTATAATTTAAATTACTAAATGGAAACAAATATATATCGTAATAAAGGTTATTGGGATATGATAAGAATTTCAAATAAAGATAAAGAATATCCTTCTAATATGGGAAAGAAATGGAGTGATGAGGAAGAAACATTATTGTTACAAGAACTTAACGATAATATAGATATTAAAATGATAACACAAAAACATAAGAGAACAATTGGAGGTATTAATGCTCGACGCAGAGAAATCGCATACAAAATGTATGTAAAAAAAATGTCTATAGAAGATATAATTAAACAAACTAGATTAGATTATAGTTGTATTGAACAAACAATACAGAAAAGACAGAACAATAATTCAAACAATAAAACTAAAAAAGTAGATAATGTATTTATTAGCATTAATAAAAATGATTATATGGAATTACAAAATGACGTAAAAAATACAAAAAATGATATTAAACAAATAAAAAATACACTTGGAGAATTAGTTGAAATGATGAAAGCAGTTTATGAATTTGAAGACACATAAATTTCGGCGTTTTAAATATCCAAAGGCATAAACGTTTATACCTTTGGATAGCGATATTTCTTGATTCATTAACATCACTGTCTACTATTAAAGCGCGACTACTACAACTAAAACATCTCTAGAACCTACATGTTTTAGGATGTCACAACGACCACAGGTTTTAGATGTATACTCATCAGCACAGATATCTAAAGAACATCCCCGGAGTTCACAATTCTCCAGTTTAAATAATTTAGTAGTTGTAGCCTTTGTACGAATAGTTCGTACAAAGTATTTTTTAGGTCATAACAAATTCAAAAGCCTATATCTTTGCAACCCCTTCTGTTTTACCCTTTACAACAAGAACGGATAGTTTATCTTATAAACTTGTAAAACCATCCCAAATTCAGGGTTTGCATATTCAGAGACATGATGTTTTCATACTGGATATCTCATAGGGGATAACATTTTTGATGTTAACTGCTTTTATTTTAGATCGAAATATGATTTAAGCCATTTAAAACAATAGTTAAAAATAGAATAAATGTCAAAGCTACTTGAAAACAAACAAATTGTTCATATTGCGACAGAAATTGTCGTCTTGATCGGGTTAACGTTTTATTTTTCGTCAAAGAATAAAAAATTATTAGAACACATCGAAGATCTTTCCCAACGATTAGAAGATCAAGAAGATATGATCCAAAAACATGAACAAATTATCAAACAATTGGTACAAGTAATAAATAATAGACCTCAACCCCCCGGGCATTCTCCAGGACATCCCCCTGGGCATTCTCCTCAAAAACCCCCGGGACATGACAATCACCCGTCATCTTCGTCTCATCCTCATCCATCACGAACAAAACATACCGAAGATCATAAATCTAGACATCGTCCTCGTCGAAAAAGATTGAGCCCTCCTCCCAGAGAAGAGGAACATATGTATAAAGAAGATGAGCAAATATATGAAGAACCTCACGAAGAAAAAATTAGTAGTGAAGATGATAGCGAGCTGGACGCAGAAATAGCAGATGAGCTAAACGAACTGAAAGGGAATAGTAGTTTAAAAAAAGAACAGTAGATAATTACAATGAGCAATCATGCGAAGAAACAATTATAAAAAATCCCAAAGTGGAAATACTGGAGGGTGGTCAACAGTCTCCCGAAAAAGATCGAGAAGAGGTGATCCAGATACGTGGTCAGCTTCTCCAAGAGAAGAGAAAAAAGAACATTCTAAGAACGAATTTTACCAAGAAGATAGAAAATGGTCCAGATCACGAGTTTTCAACCCTAACTCTAACAGACGAGAACGGAAACAAGATGAGCCCGATTTTCCAAGCCTCGTCAACGGACAAGTTTCGACACCCGTTTCAATTACATCTGGATCAAAGTGGGTCAATCTTATCAACAAGGACCAAGATGATGACAATACCGTTTCTACAACCCAGAAAAATACTGATAATGGGACCAATGCCGATGTTTTTCCATACCCCTGTCCAAGAATTAGAAGAAATAGAAAAATTGTTATAAACCAGGTCCCAAAACCCAACTATAATTTAAGTCACGGGGCATGGGAGTTAACATATTTCAGCCATATTTTGGAATTGCACGATATATTTACCGGGGGTATCAAGAAACTGGGTTTCGGAGACTTGGGAATGGATTCATTTGAGTTTTTGGAAGTTTTTAGCCACTTTATCAAAGACTCTTCATCAGGTAAAATAAGTCCATTTGTTGATAGTGTCGGCGAGGGTACAAACAGTAACTTGGAAGATTTGTATTTTGAATATATGGTTAAAAGAAATAATATCTAGTATAAAATGGGGCGAAAAAATCGTAACAGGATTAAAAAAGAACGTCAAGTGAAGGATGAGTCTTCTGATAACGATGACGATAATGAGAATGATTATCAAGAGAAAGAAAACACTGAGTTTATTAGACAAAATGATATTATATGGCAAACCAGAATAAAAATGATAGAATATTGCAATGAAACAGCCATCCCATTATGCGAATATCTAGATCAAGACACAATGATGGGTTTTATAGAGTTTCTACAGGAAAAATAATTATTATACAGTGTTTTGTATAATAATTAATATGGTTATTTATTTGGACATCAATCCTAAACATTTGAGAATACCTCTTTGAACTTTAGCAACTTCTCCTATCTTGGATCCTCCAGCAATAACATTAGCAAGAGTTGATTCAACATCTGGAATTTCAACGCCTTCATCCGGGCGAGATGATTCGTCATCAGAAGATTCCTCTTCGTCCTCGTCTTCCTCCTCGTCATCAGAAGATGATTCGTCGTCAGATACAGGAGTTGGAACTGGTGTAGGTGCTTGTTTGACCGGAACCTCCTCTTCGTCCTCGTCATCAGAAGATGATTCGTCGTCAGATACAGGAATTGGAACTAGTGTAGGAACCTCGTCTTCCTCCTCGTCATCAGAAGATGATTCGTCGTCAGGTACAGGAATTGGAACTAGTGTAGGAACCTCCTCTTCGTCCTCGTCTTCCTCCTCGTCATCAGAAGATGATTCGTCGTCAGATACAGGAGTTGGAACTGGTGTAGGTACACGAGGAGTTGGTTCTTTTTCCATTTCCATGATATACATGTATTGTTCATAAAGATCTTCATCAGACCAATCGGCAAATGTACTTGGAGTATAGCCTTCGGTCGCATCAATAATTGTTTGGATCATTACTTCTCGGCTTGGATATTCATCTATTCCTTCATCTCCATCCAGGTCGTCTAAGATAGCGATTAATTCATCGATAGAATATTTCTTATACTTTGATTTCTTTTCGCCAGTTATTTCAACGATTTGATTAATCATGGTTCGTTTAGATTCTCTCTCGTCTGCCTCAGCTTGTTTCTTAGACTTAGCAATCGCCATACGAGTTTCTATTTCTAGACCATCGAGTCTCTCGCGTAATTCATCAATAGACCAGTCAGAATATGTTGATTTTGGTCTTCCTGTTGCCAAAGCAATTTGGTTAATTAGTTTTTTGCGTATTAATCCTTCCACTGACCATGGATCGGGTAAATCAACCTTCTTACTCTTCTTACTCTTCTTACTCGGTTTTAGCGCTTTTTTAAGAGCTGCTATCGCATCAACAGTACCAGTTATCTTTTTATCTTGATAGTTCCATGTATCTATCGAATGATGACCAGTCTGAGAAGGAGAAACACAAACACCGGGAGAGTTACTGGCATCACATATAAATTCTCCGTCACACCATTCTCCTGCAACTGGGTCACAACGTCCATTTTCCTCAGTAGCGCAAAGATAATCAACAATTCCTTGCTTACTTCTCGGTAAACCGCTTTTAAGTCCCTTAGAGTGGAGTGTTTTTCTAAGTTCATTGAGAGGCATGGCCATAAGTTTTTTGTATTTTACCCCAGCACATTTCTTTTTCGGATAAGATACAGGAGTTTTCGCTAGTTTCTTGCTACTTTTCTTAGGAGTGGGAGTTTTCTTAGTCTTCTTTTTCGGTGTTGGAGATCTTCTTGAAGAAGCTGTGATGTCTTCCCCTACCATAACTTTTTTCCCTTTTTTCAGTTCTAGAAGAGCAATCGCAATAGATTGTTTTCGGGTGCTTGAGACAGATTTCTTTTTACCATCTTCCATGATATATACTAATTTTTTCTTTTTTGCTTTTTCCTTTAATTGAGGGGCAGTGTTTTTCATAAGTTTTTTGAAATCAGGGTCATCAGCATACGGATTCGATGATTTTATGCCTTTCCCTGGACCATCCTGCATACCGAACAAAGCAACACATTGATCATTTTTATTCATCTCATCAGTATCTAACCCACAATCTTCTGCCATTTTAGAAACAGCACTCGCAGATGTATGCTTGATACACTCGGTTTTGTTTTTAAAGTCTGGATTGCATCCTGATTTTTTCTTTTTACTCTTCTTTTCGGATGTAGAAGATTTTACTCTCTTTTTGGGAGAAGAAGGTTTTGAAACACCTGCCCTTTGACCATGACGAATAAGTTTCCTTAGCTTTTTGAGGTCCTCATTTGTATCTTTAAGTCCTGAATATCCTTTGATTGCGTATCCAGCTTGTTTAAGATTTTTTGCGTGCTTTTTTAATTCAGAAATAGACATCTTTCTAAGAGTATCGGATTCTAGTTCTTTGACCATTTTATTTACTTTTATATAATATTTTTAATTAATTTTATCGCAAATATTAGTTTTATTACAAAAAAGTAATAAAACTTCAAACAGAAATAACAAGACTTTTGTTATAATCTGTAATATTATCCTTAGGCTTACCTTTTTGATTACCAACCAAGCGTGTACCACCTTTCGTTATTTTGTCAAAATTAATGTGTATGTGGCCGCACACCCAAGTATGCACTTGATCTTTGGTTAATAAATCATCTAGGTGGCTAGCATATAGGGAGATATATTTATCGTTTTTCTTTTTCTTTGATTTAATGACAGAATATGTAGGACAATGATGAGTGATCACCAATAGTTTAAGTTCCTTTTTCTGACAATATTTGATCATCTTGTTTATGCATGCCAAATCTCCCTTATATTTTTGTCTGTACAAATGCGTATTCATACCTTGAACTCTCACGATAAATTTAGGAACACCAGAAGTTGCATTACTCCATAATGTACATCCTACTATACATACATCATCGATTTGCACGCTGGAGCGATTTAGGATATATAGATTATTAATACTTTTCTCTATTTTCATAAATTGTCCCAAGAGAATATTCATCTTGCAAGCTTGATATCCTGGTTGCTTGTAGTACTCATGGTTTCCTGGTACATACACAACAACCTTAAAATATGGGCAAAGCTTTTGTAAAAAAGCTTTCAGCTGATCGTACTTATAGAACGATCCTATGTCACCGGCAAGGATCAATACATCCGCTGATGGTGTAATTAACGTTAAAGGATCAGGAACTTCTTCGTTTTTATATTCAATATGCAAATCGGATGCGATTTGAAAGTTGGTCATTTTTCCTGATTGTATTCCTTTCTATTATATTATAATACATTTTCATTTTTAATTTAATTTTGGTAAATAAATGTCTAACCTGTTATTCTACACATTATTAACAATTAGACTGATAGCTCCTCCCTTTGTTTTCAAATACATCCACCCATTTTATGCAATGATTCTAGATGAATTAGTTTTAGACGGGTTTATTGCTCCACATCATATATTCAAACCTCACATAAATCCCAAATTTCATCCAAATCGGAAAAGGCATTATGATATACCTCTAGATTTATGGGGTTTTATATGCAGTGCAATACCATTAGTATGCAAAAAACATAAATACTATCCAGTGTTCAAAGGTTTTCGTAAATTTCTATTATTTCTCCTTGCATACAGGACCATTGGTATAATGTTAGTATATCCAACCCACAGCATGAAACATCTAAAATTTTTCCCAAATTTATATATAGGTGCTTATTTGGCTGTTTCTGGGTGTCATTTATTGAAAATTAAGGATAAAAGAGCTGTTATAGCAACTATGATGGTCTTTATGGTAATATTTTATGCAAGAGAACTTGTTCTGATTCAATTTAATAAAAATATGCCTAGTTCTCAGGAATATCATCAAGGTTAATGTTTGGTCCTCTCATCTTACGTTTACGTTCTGCAGGTCTTGCGGAACTGGTGTTCATGCCATTAATCATATTCATGAGATTGGCTCCTGTTTTCTTCATAATCATCTTACTAACTATAAAGAATGCTGCATTCATGATAATCAGGAACAACAGACGAAGCTCGACTGGCCATTTCGATCCCTTGGGCACATATGATTTTTCACCAATTTCTATCAGTAATTTTTCATAAGAATTCATAGAAAGTATTTGTTGTTGAGTAAATCCTTGCATATCAAATCCCAAGAAACTACCAAAAATGAACTCGACCAGCATAAACCCACCAATCAAATATGTTTTGTAATTTTCTACAGAAGAATCTAATGATAAGCGACGAACACTGTCGTCATAAGATTTATGCATCGATGCCAAATCTGAATGAATAGAAAATTCTGGTATAGACGCATTGGGGTATGATTTTTTCAATAAATCAAATTTAAACAACAATTCTCTTTTTCTATCCTCGTTTTCATGCTCTCCCATATTAACTTGATTGATATCTCTCAAATGTGTTTCTCCTCGATAGGTACCCCTCTGTTCTAATTCTGCCAGTGTAGGAGGAGTATCATTACCACGATCGTTGTGAACTGACCTATAAGATACAGATCGATGGACAGACCTATGGTCAAACTTACTTTCTCTATGTCTACTATATTTATCACCTCTGTCGACGCTTCTTTCTGTGCTTCTATCACTTTCATTATCCGTATCATTTAACAGTTCTTTAAGGCGTTCAGATAAATCTGACTCATTGCTTCTATCACTTTCATCATGTTTTTCTCTACCTTGATATCTGTTTTTATCTCTGTCCCGATCCTCATCGTACCTATCTCTGTCCCGATCCTCATCGTATTTATTATCACTGGTACTCATCGTATGACTATCACTAGCATTATCCTCATCAGAACGAATACTATCACCTTCTTTATAGGTATCGTCATGTCTATCGTCATGTCTATCGTCA
>ERZ891134.2581-NODE-2581-length-10347-cov-17.078313_pt1 | contig 10347 bp, 8 predicted proteins | sample MGYA00520888_ERZ891134 | MGnify/ENA primary metagenome ERZ891134 (study PRJEB32303, sample SAMEA104408692) | aquatic metagenome | biome: Brackish water; feature: Coastal; material: water | place: Baltic Sea | collected 2014-10-23 | depth 10 m ... | reverse complement strand
TGCTTGTCGCGGCGATAGCCGAAGTTCACGGCGAGTGCCATCGAACCCGAACTCGTGATCAAGATAAAAGTCATGATCGCGATCAATACGAGCGGAATAGACTGGCCGAACAACGTTAGTGCGAAGATCTCTGTCTGCAGAGGCCAAGGCTCTGTCGTTGTGAGGCGCACATTGAGGTAGCCGGTAAGAAAGCAGGTAAAGATGAAGGTATCCGATACTAAGAATATCCACATCATCGCCTTGCCCCAAGGCACATTGTAGGTCTGCTTATCGCTGGCCCAGTCTTCGACTAGACCTTCCACCCCTTCTGGGCTTCCTTGAATTGCTGCAGTTTCACTCATCCTTATTTCCCATTAACTCTATTTTTAAATTCTGTCCCTAGAAGGGCGGTCTCCCGCCCTGCCAAATTAGGTGTTGGCAACGACCGCGAAGATCACAAGCCAAACAACCAATAAGAAGTGCCAATAGACCGTACAAAGCTCGATGCTCAGGCGTTGTTCCTTCGCTTCTGCTCCGGTAACCATTCGGAATACACACTTAATCCATACGTACAGGCCGCCTGCGATGTGGATCGCGTGCAGGCCAGTAAGTAAGAAGTAGAAGTCAGCCGCTGGATTGCTCGAGAGATAGACGCCAGCTAGCTGGAGCTCTTCCCAAGTTTGCAGCTGGGCCGCGATGAATAAGATGGCGAAAACGCCACCGCCGAAGAACGCAATCTTCACGTTCTTCGAACCGCCGTTACCTACGACGTTACGCGCCCACTGAAACAACACGCTGCTCATCACGAGTAAACCCGTGTTGAACCAGAGTGATGTTGGCTCAGCGATCGGTAACCAATCCGGCAATTCCATGCGGATGTAGTAGCTAACCCCAAACAGAGAAAACACGATAGAGGCGGCGGTTAAGAAGAAGTTTAATGCCACTCGCTCCGCGGGTGACTTAAACGTGCCTTCTGGTTTTAGGCCGCCGATGATGCCTTTGCGTTCCCAAGGCTTCTCGGTAATCTGTTTGAATAAGCTCATTGATTACGCGCCTTTCGCTGCTGAAGCTTCCATTTCTACGTCTTCTTCAGCCATGTTCTGTGGAATGAAGTCAGACTTCGCACCCGGAACGCTGTAGTCGTAGGCCCAACGGTAGACAGTAGGAAGCTTGTCGCCCCAGTTGCCGTGAACCGGTGGTGTATCAGGTGTCTGCCACTCGAGTGAAGCCGAACCCCAAGGGTTTGGATCTGCTTTCTCACCGTTGCGTAGGCTCCACAGAATGTTGAACAGGAAGATCAACTGCGCCGCGCCTACGATCAGGGCCGCGATAGTGATGCTTTCGTTCAGTGTCTGTGCACTTGCTGGGATGAAGTCAGTCTCACCGATCGCGTAGTAACGACGGGGAACACCGAGGAAGCCCAGGTAATGCATTGGGAGGTAAATTGCATAAGTACCAAGGAAGGTAATCCAGAAATGCGCTTTGGCAAGACCTTCGTGGTACATGCGTCCAGACACTTTCGGGAACCAGTGGTAGATAGAGGCGAAGATCACGAGAACCGGCGAGACGCCCATTACCATGTGGAAGTGAGCGACCACGAAGTAGGTGTCTGACAGCGGCAGATCGATAACCACGTTGCCCAAGAACAAACCAGTTAGGCCGCCGTGGATGAACGTGAAGATAAAGCCAATCGCGAAATACATTGGGGCGTTGAGGCGAATGTCGCCTTCCCACAGTGTGAGTACCCAGTTGTACACTTTAAGTGCTGTAGGGACCGCAATGATTAGCGTTGTCGTGGCGAAGAAGAAGCCGAAGTACGGGTTCATGCCGCTAACGTACATGTGGTGAGCCCACACGATGAAGCTGAGTCCGCCGATCGCGATAATCGCCCAAACCATCATGCGGTAGCCGAAGATGTTCTTACGCGCGTGTGTGCTGAGAACGTCTGAGACTAGACCGAACGCTGGGAGCGCAACGATATACACTTCTGGGTGACCGAAGAACCAGAACAAATGCTGGAACAAAATCGGGCTGCCGCCTTGGTAGTCGAGAGCTGTACCTGACTCGATTACCGCTGGCATAAAGAAGCTTGTACCAAGCAGCGTATCAAACATCATCATGATGCAAGAGACGAGTAGCGCTGGGAAGGCGAAGAGACCAAGAACCGTGGCAACGAAGATGCCCCAGACAGTCAGCGGAAGGCGCATTAGCGTCATGCCGCGTGTACGGAACTGGAGGATTGTCGTCACGTAGTTAAGGCCACCCATCGTAAACGCAACAACGAATACTGCCAGCGAGACGAGCATCAGTACGATACCCATGTCGTGGCCCGGCGTACCGGCCATTGTGGTTTGCGGTGGATACAACGTCCAGCCAGCACCGGTTGGGCCGCCCGTCACGAAGAAACTCGCTAAAAGAATGAGTACCGACAACAGATAGAACCAGAAGCTCAACATGTTGAGGAATGGGAACACCATGTCACGCGCACCGATCATGAGCGGGATCATGTAATTACCGAAGCCGCCAAGTAATAGCGCCGTCAGCATATAAACCACCATGATCATGCCGTGCATTGTGACCGACTGGTAGTAAGCGTTGGGATCGATAAGATCAAAAGTCCCGGGGAAACCGAGCTGCATGCGCATTAATAGTGACAAAACGAGAGCAACCAATCCAACGAGAACCGCAGTACCGCCGTATTGAATAGCGATAACTTTATGGTCTTGGCTCCAGACATACTTCTCAACCCAACTATGGGGATGGTGAAGTTCCTGTTCGTGATCTTGGTCAGCCAGTGGTACGTAGGCCATGTAAACCTCCTAACTTGTTAAACTTCTAATTCTTGCTTGGCGCCGCCCTGTCCTAGCGGCAGCGCACATCTACTTGGGACTAACTACTACCTAGACACTAGCGAATAGTGTTTAGGTAAGCAGCAACATCTTCCATTTCTTTCGTGTCGTCCGTGTTCTTGGCGGCCATCGCTGTGGCCATAGACACCATCTGCTCGCCATACGGGTCTGCTGCGTGCAAACCGCGGATGCCACTGCGGAAGTTCTTAATCTGGGTAACGAAATACCAGTCGTTCATGCCAGAAAGCTTCGGTGCATCCGTGTACCAAGTACCGTTGCCGTTATCGAGGTGACAAGCAGCGCAGTTACGGTCGTAGATGTCGGCGCCATTGGCGATGTCGCCTTGAATTGTTGGCTGAGCCGGCACATCTGGAAGAGAAGCGATGTAGGCTGACATATTGCGCACTGCAGCGTCGTCGACGAGCATGTTTGCCATGCCTACCATCGATGCGCCGTACTGGTCGCCTTCTGTCTGGCCGCGAACGCCCGTCTTGAAGTGGTTGAGTTGACGCTCGATATACCAGTCTTGAAGACCAGAGAGCTTCGGCGCGTTAAGCGCTTGATTGCCTTCGCCGCCAGCACCGTGGCATGACGCACACACCGCGTACTGAGCTTGGCCAGCAGCGAGATCAGGCGCTGCCATCGCTTGTGTTTCAGCGAAAGTAGGCTTGCTCGCAATCCATGCGTCGTAGTCTTCTTGTGTGTCGATAACGACGGCGCCGCGCATAATGAAGTGGCCTATTCCGCAGAGCTCTTCACACAGGATGTCGTAGCGGCCAGTAACTTCTGGCTGGAACCAGAGATAGGAAACAAGACCTGGCACCATGTCCATCTTCACGCGGAACTGGGGAACCGTGTAGTTATGCAGCACGTCGTTCGAGCGCAGCAGCGCTTTTACCGGCTTGCCGATCGGCAAATGCATCTCAGGGGCGTTAACGACGATGTCGTCCATGCCGTTTGGATCTTCTGGGTTGATACCGAAAGGATTGAGTTCGCTTATGAACTCGGTGTCAGCTGTGCCGAGCTTACCGTCGGCGCCTGGATAGCGGAAATTCCACTGCCACTGCTGCCCCATCACTTCGTATTCGGTTGCTTCTTCAGGCACAGTCACGAAGTCTGCCCAAACGAAGAGGCCAGGTGCGAGCATCGCAATAACACCTACCGTGGTGATCGCAGACAGCCAGCTTTCGAGCTTGTGATTTTCTGGCTCGTAAACCGCTTTATGTCCTGGCTTCTGGCGGAACCTGTAAACGCAGTAGGCCAAGAAGAGGTTGCACAAAACAAATACCGCGCCTGTTATCCAGAACGTGATACTGATTACACCATCGATGCTGTCCCACTGAGAGACGATGTCGGTGAACCACCATGGACTCGCGAAGTGAAAGATTACCGATCCGATAACCAGCGCGAAAATAACGACCGCTAAGATCATACCCAGTTTTCCTTGTAGAGATTTCAAACGTTTTCGACACGAAACACGGCGAGCGAGTAGGGCAATCAATTGCCAAACGACTCACTAAGATCCCTGTCGAAAGATTAACTAAAGCTGCGCGTTCAAAACCGGCGCGAGGAGCATACGACCCTCTTTTCGATTTCGATTAGATAACTGCTAATGATTGCTAGAAAGAGATCTGAGCCAATCAGAAAGTTATCTAAAGTTTGGTAATGCTGGCGAGGAAAACATTGACTCGATGATGTTGCTTTCCTGACGTGACATTATCGAATTTTTGCTGACCCTCTAGCGCACCGGAATGCTATAGAAAAACCCGTTAAGCCGCAAGTAAATGAGCCTGTAAAAACCCTGAAACTTGCGCAATATCAACCGTTTTTGACAGCGTTCTGTCGGTTCTACTTTAACTGAGAATGATTCGCAAAAACTCAGCCGAAAGAGTTTCTTTTTTGAGTGCGATCCGAACTCGGCTAGCGACCGTTTAAGTTGAGATTCGCGCGTAAATATGATCAAATGCGCGCGCTTAAGCGCTGGCTCAAACGATAATTCCAACAACAAGATGTTGTGCTTTGCGGACGAAATTTCACTACCCGTAGTGACTCACGAAACGAGCCCGAGTGGCGACGAAATTCATCACGTATTCGCTAAGAAGTTAATAGCGCAAACGAGAACCCCACAGTGACTGAAATGACCAGCAGCACCCCAGCAAGTTGGCACGACTATTACGAGCTTTGTAAGCCGCGCGTTGTGTATCTGATGATACTGACCTCGCTTGTTGGAATGTTCCTTGCCGTGCCCGGCATGGTTCCCGTCGATATTCTTATTCTCGGCAATCTCGGCATTGCGCTCGTCGCGTCGTCAGGTGCCGTGGTTAACCATCTGATCGACCGCAAAATCGACATAAAAATGGCGCGCACTCACAATCGACCCGTTGCACAGGGGCGCGTAGAACCTATGCAGGCGGCGATGTTTGCGCTCACTATCGGCGTAGCCGGCATGGCGATAATGATGATTTGGGTGAACGCCTTGAGCGCATGGCTAACCCTGGCATCATTTATCGGATACGCCTTTATCTACACAGGCTATCTGAAGCACGCAACGCCGCAAAACATCGTTATCGGGGGGCTTGCAGGCGCAATGCCGCCGCTATTGGGATGGTCTGCGGTGAGTAATACGATTGACCCCGACGCGCTAATTCTCGTTCTCATCATTTTTGCTTGGACGCCCCCTCATTTCTGGGCGCTCGCGATTCACAGAAAAGACGATTACGCCAAATCGGGCGTCCCTATGCTGCCAGTTACACATGGCGAGCACGTCACCAAAATTCATATATTGGTCTACACGGTGATTCTGGTCGGCACGACAGCACTGCCGTTTTTCTCTGGCCTGAGCGGCCCGTTTTATCTCACCATCGCGATGCTCAGCGGCGCTGGGTTTCTGTATTACGCCTGCAAACTCATGTTTCGGCCAAAGGCGTCTACGTCGATGGACACGTTCCGCTTCTCGATTATCTACCTAGCCATACTGTTCGTGGCGTTAGTGATCGATCACTATCTAGTTTAGGAATCGAATGAATAAGCGTCTGCTTATCGCCTTTGTTATTGTCGATATTTTGTTGGGCCTTGCGGTGTACAGGGGTTACAAGCTCTGGAACGCAGGCGAGGAAGCGGCAGAACAGACAAGCGAATTGCGCGAAAAAGGGACAACGCTTTTTCCTGAACCCAGACCTCTCTCAAGCTTCTCACTGGTCGACGCACTGGGAAACGATTTCACTAGCGCGAACCTAGTGGGCAAGTGGAGCCTTGTGTTTTTTGGCTTTACTCACTGCCCCGATATCTGCCCGCTGACTATGAAAGAATTGGCAGAGATGGCGGCACAGCTCACCCAAGCCGAACGTGCGCAGTTACAGGTTATTTTAGGTACAGTCGATCCAGAACGTGACGATTCGGCGACGATGGCGGAATATGTTGCTAAATACAGCGATGACTTCGTCGGCCTCACCGGCTCGCGCGTCGCGCTTAGCGTGTTAACCAAACAGCTCTATGTGACGTATTCGGATCCCGCTGAATTGGTAAACCACGACAATCACGATGACCAAGCCCCCGCGCAAACAGCAGACGGTTCATCGCAGCACGCGCCCTCGAGCGATGGTGCGCATTCGAGTCATACAGGGGCAGGCGAAAGCGCGGCTGATGATTACCTCATCACCCATAGCGGGCATATTGCCTTAATCAATCCCCAAGGCGACTTTCACGGCGTCATTCGTCCGCCACATCGCGATAGAGACCTACTCGCGGTGGTCAGAGTGTTGCTCGGTACCGAGTAACATGTCGGCCTAGAGTTTGCCGCCTCGCGCGAGTGTGAGGACGAGAAATATCGCGGTTGCGCACACAACGATGCTTGGGCCTACTGGGACATCGACAACAAACGCGCCAAACAAGCCAATCACCACAGCCACGCAGCCAATCAGGCTCGCGCGCACCGCCATTTGTTCGGGCGTCGCTGACAGTAGTCGTGCCGCCGCAGCCGGAATCACTAACAGCGAAGTAATCAATAAAACGCCCACGATTTTCATCGATACAGCAATCGTTAGGGCGATCAAAAGCACCAGAAGAATATTGAAACGATCGACTCGAGTGCCTTCGATTTCGGCAATATCCGGATGCACGGTAATGGCGACGAACTCGTTCCAAAACCGCAGTAATACTCCTCCAACCCCTAGCGCGACGACAACAATCCAGACAAGATCGGACTCGCTAATTGTGAGCAAAGCACCGAATAAATAGGCTTCTAGATTAACTCGAACCGAATCGGCGAGTGCGAGAACGACAATACCCAGAGCCAGGCTGCTGTGAGCGAGAATACCTAAAAGCGTGTCGGTAGATACTTTTGGCGATCGATCTAGAACGGTCAATATAAAAGCAAAAAATAGACAGCTGACAATAATACTGAGCTGAGGATTGGCATTTGTAAGCAAGCCGATCGCGATTCCAAGCAGTGCAGAATGAGCGAGCGTGTCGCCAAAATAAGACATGCGTCGCCACACGATAAACGAACCGAGTGGTCCTGCAACGAGCGCCAGTGAAAGCCCCGCCGCTAGGGCATAAACAATAAAGTCTGTGGTGAGAAGGCCGAGAAAATCGCTCATGGGTGATTACACTCGCCTTCGCCAACGATATTGCCCTGAATATCATGTTCGTGTGTGTGGTGGTGTGTGTATACCGCCAAGCTGTCGGTTACGCCTGCGCCAAAAAGGGACAGGTAGGCGGGATCAGTGCTCACCGCTTCGGGCTTGCCGTGACAACACACATGATGGTTTAAGCAAATCACCTCATCGGTAGATGACATGACCAGATGAAGGTCATGGCTAATCATCAGGACACCACAGCCCTGGGTCTCGGCAATCGTATCGATCAATGAGTAGAGCTCGGCTTGACCCGCAATATCGACGCCCTGTGCAGGTTCGTCCAGCACCAGCAAATGGGGTTTACGAAGCAGTGCGCGTGCGAGTAATACGCGCTGCAATTCACCACCCGACAGGCCGGTAAGTTGGGCCTGCTCAAGGTGCGGAATCTGCAGGAGGCTCAGCGTCGCCACAATCTCTGTGTTATCGAGTGGCTTGGGTGCCCCCCTTAGCGCTAACTGCAGGAAGCGGTATACCGTAAGCGGGAGGGTCGGCTCTACGTGCAGCGATTGTGGCATATAGCCAAGCCGCAGGCCCTCGCGACGCGTGATCGTTCCTGTGTCCGCTTCGAGCAGTCCCAGAGCGATCCGAACGAGCGTCGTCTTCCCCGCCCCGTTAGGGCCGATTAACGTGACAATTTGGCCCGAGTGGATCGCAAAGCTCACCCCTTCAAGCACAAGCCGATCGCCAAAGTGTTTACCTATCCCAACTGCGCTCAAGAGCGGTTGTTGCGCATTGCCACCGTGGCTGTCTGTCGTCGTCCCTTCGTGCGAAGCCATGTTCGATCCCGTATGGATGCATTTCTCTACTAAGATAAGGCGGTGAGTATAATCGCATTCGCTTATGTTCGCTGCAAAAGCGCTGTTAAGTCGTGGTCCTGCTATGGCTAGCTTCGCGCATTGGGTATGATACACCACTCAGTTATCTCACTCGCTCGCGTAGAAATACCCGCGCCAAGGGTTTGCATGAAAAACCTAGCCTGGCCAATTGAGCCACTAGTACGACTAGCGCAAAAGGCACAGAAAGCGCAGAAAGCACAAAAAGTACTTTGGTGTGCAACGGCACTTGCCTGTGTGTTTTTGCAACCTCTTCAGGCGCAGCCCGGCAGCCAGCAGGACTCAGTTACCGGTGCCGGCCTTTCGGTCGCCACCAGCATTTACCCTCTCGCGCTCATCGCCAATGATATTTTGGCGGGCCACGGAAACGCCGTTGCCTTAATCGCAGCAGGAGACTCGCCGCATCACACAACGCTCAGCCCATCGGCGCGCCTCAAAGCGGCGAGGGCTGACTTACTGCTGTGGATTGATCAAGACTTCGAGGTTACCCTTGGGGCACTATTCGGCGAAGACCCGCGCACGGTGACTGTCTCATCGCTCAGCGACATCAAACTCTATGAGCTAGACCGCGGAGGACTCGTCGAGGCGCATGACGATCAAGCGCACGCTGAGCCGCATTCTATCGACCTTCACCTCTGGCTCAGCACCACCAATGCCGAAATAATTGCGCAGGCTATTTCCCGCGCTGCCAGCAACTTAGACCCGAGCAACGCTCCACACTATCGCGCTAGTCTCGCTCGCTTCACCGTAAAGCAGGCGCAGAACAGAGAAGCGTTCGAAGCCGAATTCGCCGCGCTTAAGCGCACTAAGTCAGACTCGCAAGATTCAGGCTTACAAGACACCCCGCCCTACGCGGTCTATCATGATGCGTACCGCTATTTTGAAAGTGAGTTTGGCTTAAGCCATCGCGTGGCGCTTTTAGTCGACCCCGAGCGCGCGCCGAGTATTCGTGAACTGAGTGAGGTGAGAGCATCGCTTGCCTCAGCGCAGCCACAGTGTCTTCTTACTGAGCCCGATTCGGACGCCGGTCTAATCGCTACGGCGATAAAAGGACTGGCGCAAGAAACGACACTGCGTCGTGTCGAAGTCGACATCCTTGGTCGAAAAATAGACGAAGGGCAAGACGGTTACACGCGGCTCATGCGCGCAGTCGTTGCTGATTTTGTCGAGTGCTTAGAATAGCGCTCAGTTCCGTCGATTAGTCACAGGATAAACATCGACGCTAGAAAGCGTAAAGATAGCCAAATAAATAGCCAAATAAATAGCCATATAGAGAAAACCGACGTGACAACAAGCAAGCAACTCATTCTAGTAGACGGTTCTTCCTATTTGTTCCGCGCATTCCATGCCCTGCCCCCGTTGGTGAATAGCAAGCAGCAGCCAACCGGCGCGGTTAAAGGCGTGATCAACATGATCCGCAGCCTGATAAAAGGTCACCCCGACAGCAACGTTGCAATCGTCTTCGATGCCAAAGGGAAGACTTTTCGTAGCGATCTGTATTCGGAATACAAAGCAACTCGTCCACCGATGCCCGACGAGCTTAGATCGCAGATCGAACCCATTCATCAGATTGTTCAGGCGATGGGTTTACCCATGTTGGTTATTCCAGGTGTCGAGGCCGATGACGTAATCGGCACGCTCTCCAAGCAGGCGACAGCGCAGGGTATAAAGACGCTTATCTCCACCGGCGATAAAGACCTTGCCCAGCTCGTTGACGAGCATGTGACACTCATGAACACGATGAATAATGAGAGGCTTGACGTGGCCGGCGTCGTCGCGAAGTTCGGTATTGCGCCTAATCAAATTATCGATTTTCTCGCTCTCACCGGCGACAAAGCCGACAACATTCCTGGCGTTCCAGGGGTCGGGCCAAAGACTGCGGTCAAATGGCTTTTGGAGCACCAATCGATGGACGGCGTTATCCAAAATGCCGACGCGATTGGCGGAAAAATAGGCGAGAGGCTGCGCGAAAACATCGATCTTCTTAGACTTTCTTACGAGCTTGCGACGATTAAGCTCGACTGCGAACTCGATTTAACAATCGACGAA
>ERZ891134.2577-NODE-2577-length-10370-cov-8.816190_pt1 | contig 10370 bp, 9 predicted proteins | sample MGYA00520888_ERZ891134 | MGnify/ENA primary metagenome ERZ891134 (study PRJEB32303, sample SAMEA104408692) | aquatic metagenome | biome: Brackish water; feature: Coastal; material: water | place: Baltic Sea | collected 2014-10-23 | depth 10 m ... | reverse complement strand
ATTGAACATGGCAACGCACATGATGCTATTGGAGATGTATTAGCAACAATTGGTATCGCAAAAATTATTTCAGATAAAGCTCCGGCTGTTTGGAAAGCAAGCTTGATGACCACTAGTAAAGCAGAAGTAAACACTATTGTCCAAAATGAAAAATTATTTTGTTTTAATGAGTATTTTTATGGAAAGGCAAGACCCTATGTAGTTACTTTTTTAGGCTTTCATCCAAAATATAATTGGCCTCAATGTTTTGATCTCAAGGAAGATCCTAATACCTATTTTAATATGAGTATGGAAGACTTGAAAAAAGCAATGAAAAAAAGTCCTAAAATAATTAGGTCTGTCAAAAACAATAAGCATCCAATTATTATGAATCCAAAATTTGGAGAAAATTTTGAAGGATACAAACAATTAGGGATGGCTAAATTAATAGAGAGGGCAGAATTAATAAAAAATAATGAAGAATTTAAAAATAAAGTGGCAAGAATCTTAGAAGAAGAAGCGCAAGAAAAAGAAGATTTAGATTCCCAATTAGACGTTCAGGCAGAAGAGTCTATTTATTCTGGCGGGTTTGCATCAGAGCAAGACAAGTCAACTATGAAAACATTTCACCAGTCTGACTGGAAAGATAAGTTATTAATTGCAGATAAATTTAAAGACCAAAGATTTAATTATTTTGCAAAACGTTTAATGTATGAGGAGAATCCATCTATTTTACCCAAAGATATGCATGATGAAATTCATCGTGCAATAGCAAAGCAAATCTTAAGTACTAATGATGAAAAATGGAATACTATTCCAAAAGCCTATAATGAACTTGATAATTTAAGGGCAAAATATGAAGAAGAGAATGACACAGAGCGCTTAGCTATGATGAATGATCTTAACAACTTTCTAGAAGAGATTGAAAAAAAATATCAAGACGCATAGTTGACAAATTAGGGTAGATGCTTAACTTTGTTTTTTTAACCTTAGGAGATTCTTTATGGCAACAAAACAAGTAACCGATGATAATTTTGAAAACGAAGTACTAAAATCAGAAAAGCCAGTTTTGGTAGATTTTTGGGCAGAATGGTGCGGACCTTGTAAAATGGTAGGTCCTGTTTTAGAGGAACTGTCAGATGAAATGGCAGATAAGCTTGTTATTGCAAAACATAATATTGACGATTCTCCCAACACACCAACAAAATATGGAGTTCGAGGAATCCCAACTATGCTTTTGTTTAGTGGTGGTCAATTAATTGATACTAAGGTGGGTGCCGCTAACAAGTCCAATATTAAAGAATGGTTAGATAGTAAAGTAAGATAATTATAAAGTTGGTATTCTTGCTAACACTTTAAAATTTTTATCTGTTATCACCATCTCTCCTGATGCAACAGTTTCATTTATAGAGTTGCTGATAACTACTTGGTGGGTGACAAACACTAAGTTTTTGGTGCTGTTCCAATTTTTTACAAAGGATTTTATTTCTGCAAGCTGTCTTTTTGCATCTGCTCCAATTCCTTGTCTAAAAAAAGAATTAAGAGCTGGAAAGTCTTTGTAATCTCCAAAAGCATACTTAGCTGTATCGCGACATCTTTCAAACTGACTGCTCAACACTTGATCAATCTGAATACTATTTTTTTTAAACATATGGCCAATTTTTTTACTTTGTTTTATTCCTTCATTGCCTAAATTCCTTTGAGTGGATCTATCGTTAATCTTTAGATTGTCAGGATCTCCACAACAAGAAGGAGTGGTGATTGCATGTCTGATCCAAACTATTTTGCCTCCATTCTTTAAAAGATTCCAACCCGCAGTATTTTCATTGGCATTAGAACTTGTTGGTACAAAAAGTAAGAATAAAAGAATAATTATTTTTTTCATAAATTTAATTCTAAAGCAGAGCCAGATAAATACAAGCTACCGCAGACTACAATAATACTTTCTGGATCTTGGAGTGCAAGTTGAGCTAGCCCACTTGCGACATTTTTGGTTGGATTGGCATGAATGCCCAATTCCTTTGCTACTTTTAGAACATCTGCTGTTTCGTAGAAATTTTCTCTTAGTTTAACTACTTTGATTTCAGTTATAAGAGATGAAAAATTTTCTAAATAATCTTTCAAATTCTTTGAAGTTAACATTCCAAACACAAAATAGATTCTTTGTTTTCCTTGAATTTTTGATAGAAACTTGGCAAGTTCTTTGCCACCTTCTTTATTATGAGAGCCATCAATGAACAATCTATTTTCATCGTGGACATGATTTCTTAAATTGCCTTTGGTTATTTCTTGAATGCGCGCTGGTAACTCTGTCTTGCTGATTGCATCAGAAGTTTTTTTATTATGTAAATCCAAACCTAAAGACCTCAGGGTTTGTATGGCGACTGCTGCATTCTCTAATTGAAATTTTCCTTTCATTTTAGGAAGGCTTAAATCCATTAGCCCTATATTGTCTTGATAAATCATATTATTGTTTTCCTCACTTACCTGAAAGTCTTCCGATAAAATAAATTTTTTAGATCTATTCCTTTTTAACTGCTCATCTATAAACTTCATTGCTTCCGATGATTGTTTGGAAATTATAATATTTGTTTTTTCTTTGATGATTCCACATTTATTTCTTACAATATCCTGAAGAGTTGGACCTAGATATTCTAAATGATCTAAAGAAATCGAAGTAAGCACTTGAGCTATTGGCTGCTCAAATACATTGGTACTATCTCCAATTCCTCCAAGCCCAGTTTCAATAATATGATAATCTGCTTTATGCTTTGAGAAAGCCAAAAATGCTAGCGCTGTAGTAAATTCAAAAAAAGTAATATCTTGATGGTTATTAGCTCTGTCCACTTCATAGACTAGTTGTTCAAATTCATCATCACTAATAAAATTTTCATTTAAAAAAATTCTTTCATTAAATTTTACTATATGAGGGCTCGTATAAACATTTACTGAATAACCATGTTCTTTTAAAATATTTTTTAAATATTCGCAGGTACTACCTTTGCCATTAGTTCCAGTTACAGTAATTACATTAGATAGTTGTTGCTCTGGGTGCTTAAGATCTTTGAGTAATCTTTGTATTCTATCTAAAGTTAGTTCAATCCGATCAGGCGGGTTAAGCTGATATAATCTGTTGAGGAGAAACTGTATTTTGTTCGGCTGCATCTGTTGTATCTTCTGCCTTTTTAATTTCTAAGTTGAGCAGTATCGATAACAAATTACTTAACTCTTCTCTATGATTTTTTCTATGAATTATTCTATCTACAAAACCTTTTTTTAACAAATATCCCGCAGTCTGAAACCCACTTGGCAGATCTTCACCAATAGTTCTCTTGATAACACCAGGACCAGCAAACATAATTTTAGTATTCTCTGACTCTGCAAAAACAAAAACGGATGGGCCGTAAAACCAACTTGCAGTAACCCCGCCTGCTACTGGACTCGTTGCCATTATAATGGCAGGAAGCCCTTTTTCTTCCAACATCTGCAAACCAATAATAGACTTTGGCATCTGCATCAAAGCAAATGCAGAATGTTGCATCTTTTGACCCCCTGTCTGAGGAAATGCAATAAAGGGTAGGTTATGCTCAACTGCATATTTGCAAGCAAATACAAAAGCTTCTCCCTCTTCAATTCCAACAGATCCTCCTAAAAATTTTTGATTCATGCAATACACAACCGCTTGCATTTTATTTATAGATCCTACAGCTACTAAGGCTGCATGTCTTTGATTGAATTTTTTTCTGGCCTTTTTTACCTTGTCTTTATAAGAGCTAATATCGGACCAGTTTAAAGGATCAGAACTTAGCCTTGGTGTTTCCAGCTCTTCATATGTTCCTTCATCAAATAAAATCTCAAATCGTTTACGAGGAAGAATTTGCTGAGGTTCTTGGCAGTTAGTGCAACAATAAAGATTATTTTCAATATCTTCTCGGTAAATAATATTAGAGCATGAAGCGCAATTAGTCCAAAGGTTGTCTGGCAAAGTAGATTTTTTATTAAATAGATTCTCTAACTTTGGTTTAAGTTTCTTTGTGAGATCTTTGATCCAATTCATATAATTTTAGCCTTTAATTTTTTTACCACGTTCAGCACACCCTGAACAGGGTTCTTTCTCTGCTCTAAAGAGCTTGATATTGCTTTACAAAGTGCCGAACCAACTACTAATCCATCCGCTTTTTTTAAAGAACCAATCGTTTTTTCCGTTATTCCAAAACCAATTACTACATTTTGTTTTGGAATAATTTTTTTAATTTTAGAATAATTTTTTAAGATTATTTTAGGAGATACCTTTAGTTTTCCACCTGTCGTAGACAACATACTAATGTAGTACACCATGTCGTGCGAATCTTTTAAAATCTTTCTCATCCTTGTAGCTGATGTAGTGGGAGATAAAAGTTGAATAAAATTGATTGATTGTTTTTTGCATTTAGTAGAAAAGACTTTATTTTCAGGCCAAGGCAAATCAACAACGATCAATCCATCCACACCCGATTTTTTGCATTCACGTAGAAAAGTATTTTCTCCTTGCTGGTAAATATTATTATAATATCCCATTAATATTACAGGTTTTGTGTTTTTGTTTTTTTTAAACTGTTTTACGATTTGAAAAATATCTTTGATTTTAATCCCATTTTTAATAGCTCGGTAGGCACTACTTTGTATTTGTCCACCATCTGCTACAGGGGTGTTATGCGGAATTCCAACTTCAACAATATCTACAAATGGTGCGATGGCATTTAAAATTTCTAATGATTTTTTTTTAGTATTGTCACCTGCCACCGTATAAGTGAGTAAAGCAGGCCTTTTTTCATTTTGGCATTTCTCAAAAGCTATCCTTATATTTGATTTCATTTAAAAAACCCAAGTCTCTTTTTAATAATAGCCCTATCTTTTTTGGCATCTCCACAGCTATTTACACAAATAATTGTATTTTTATTTAGTTTGGGAGCAATTTTAATTGCTTCTGCGAAAGCATGAGATGGTTCTAAAGAAGGGGATAGATTTTCTAATTTTGAAACTAGCTTATAGGCCTGGAGTGCCTCTTCATCTGTTGCGGAAGTATACCTTGCTCTTTTGGCGTCTTTTAAAAAACAATGCAGTGGTGAAATACCAGGGTAGTCTAGACCTGCACTTATAGAAGATGTTTCTCCAATCTGCCCATCTTTATCTTGAATTACATATTGAGCAGCGCCATGCAAAATTCCAATTTTAGAACCATTGGTGAGAGGTGCTGCGTGAAGCTTACTTTTCTTTGGGCCACCAGCCTCCACCCCAACAAACTCTACTTGTTGTTTGTTATAGTCCATAAACTCATTCCAAAATCCAGCAGCTGAGCTTCCACCACCTACGCAATTAATTAATTTTAATTTTTTTGGAATCTGTCCAAATTCTTTATTCATTTGAATAATAAGTTCTCTTGATATTTGAGCCGTGCTCCAAGCGCATATTTTAATAAAAATATTAGGCCCAACGGTGCTTCCTACTGCCATATGTGTAGTGTCACAATTAGAAACCCAATATCTCATACACTCGCTAACGGCATCAACTAATGTCTGGCTACCTGAATATACTGGAATTATTTCGGCACCATTTTTTCTGATAGCATCACAGTTTGGTTTTTGACGTATAATATCCTTAGCTCCCATAAAGATTTTACATTTAAGACCAAATTTCTTTGCAGCCATACTAAGCATTTTCCCGGCATACCCAGCACCAGTATCTCCAACAATATATTTTTTACCAGCACGTTTACAAATAAGAGCATGCACTACCGCATTGTAAATTTTATGAGCACCACCATTCGCTTCAGAAACTACCTTTGCATATATTTGAGCACCACCTAGATGATTTGTTAAATGATTTAATTTGACAAAAGGAGTAGGAGCACCAACATAATTTTTAAAATAAAAATCCCGCTCTTGAATAAATTTTTTATCATAACGCAGTTTTGCAAATAGTTTTGTAAGATCTTCAACAGGTTTTTTTAAAGTTTCTGGTATGAAATTTCCACCAAACTTTCCACCATACAAATAATGCTTATCGTGTTGATCTATGAGGGGAATTTTTTTTTTTATTTTAAGCATATTTTTTAACTTCTTCCATAAACTTTTCAATTTTCTTCAAATCTTTTATTCCTGGTTCAGATTCTAACCCACTTGAAATATCTAATTTAGATGTAAATTGCAAAGCTTGATGGGCATTATGAATATTAATTCCTCCTGCTAAAAAATAAGAGGTAATATTTCGATTATCTAATAAATTGAAGTTGAATAATTCAGAATGCTCCATTGCAGGGGTGTCCAGTAGTAAGTCATCTGCATCCGGGTACGAGTCAAGTTGTTGTAAATCTTTCTCTGCTCCTATCTTAATTGCTTTAATTATTTTTAGATTAGATCTCTTTTTTATTTCAAGAATTCTTTGATTGGTTTCAGATCCGTGTAATTGCAAAAAATCGATACTACCTTTGATAATATCAATTACAGTATCATCCGGATTAACTGTTACCGCAACCTTATATGCATCGAAATGAGATATTTCTTCCATTAATTCTACTAGTTTGTAGGGAGAAATATTTCGGGGGCTTCTTGGATAATCACAAACAAATCCTAAATATTTTGCACCAGAATCTACAGACATTTTAATCGCGCTGTAATCTCTTAATCCACATATTTTAATAGTGGCTGTCATTTATTTTAGAGATGCAATTAATTTTTGAATATTTTTTTTGATGTTACCATTGGTTATACTTCTTCCAATTACAATTCCTGTTGCACCATTTTGAAAAGCTTGAGAGGGTGTCATAACTCTTTGTTGGTCTCCCTTTGAATCTCCCTCTAATCGTATCCCAGGAGTGATAATCTGCATTTTTTTACAGATAGTTTTTATAGATTTTGCTTCATAGCCCGAACATACAATTCCATCTAGTTTAGCCTTTTTGGCTAGAGACGCTTGTTGTATGACAATTTTTTTAATTGATTTGGTGTGCCCTGTTTGCTTAATGGATTTTTCAGAAAACGAAGTAAGGACAGTAACTGCTAAAACTTTTAATTTTTTATTAGTTTTTGCCGCCGCTTGTTTTGCAGCTTGCATCATTTCCATTCCACCTGAGGCATGAATAGTTAAGTAGCGTACATTAGTTAAATCCTTAAGAGAGTGAATAGAGGATGACACAGTATTTGGTATATCTTTCAATTTTAAATCTAACCAAACCATATGCTGCTTTGGTAATTTAGAGATAAAGCTTCTTCCATGCTTAGAATTAAAAAATTCAAGACCAAATTTATAGCCAATATTTAATGGGCTATTTTTAGTTAATTTTATTATTTTTTTTATCTTAGGCAGACTGGAAGTATCGCAGGCAACAAAGATAGTATTATTTTTTCTAGTCAATTATTAATCTTTTCGTTGATATTAATGTTTAATAACTTAGAGCTTTTCCAACTTATCTTTCGTTTAGCAGGGACTTCAACAGATTCTCCAGATTTAGGATTGCGTGCTGTCCTTGGCTTTGTAGTTTTAGTTTTTAACATTCCAAAACCTCTTATTTCCACGTTGTGTCCAGAGGCTAATTGATTGGACAAATATTTAAAAATACTTTCTACAGTTTTTTCAATATCAGCGTTTAAAATTTTTGGGTATTTAGATTGTAACTCTTGAATGAGTTCTTTTTTAACAAAAGTCTTCTTTTCCATCAGGACTAGAATAGCTTATTGATTATAAAGAATAAAGTAAGAAAAAGGATATTGGTTAGGAAGCTTACTTATCTTCTTTTTTCTTAAGAGCAGTTCCAAGAATATCCGCAAGAGAACTTCCTGAAGTAGCTGATCCATACTTTTCTACGGCTTCCTTTTCTTGCTGCTTTTCAAGTTCTTTAATAGATAGCTTCACTTTTCTTTGACTTAAATTAAGGTCTAGAATCATTGCATCTAGAGAATCTCCAGGAGCAAAACGGTTTGGTCTTTGATCTGCCTTATCTAAAGCAATGTCTGCTTTTTTGATAATAGTTTGAAATCTTTCTTCTCCAACATTTACTTTAATGGCATTGTCTAGCACTTCAGCAACACGAACAGTAAGAACATCTCCTTCTTTCTTGTCATCAAAGAAATTAAAAGGATCTTTTTTGAGAGCTCTTATGGAGCCATTTATTTTATCGTCTTTAATATCTATAATTTTTACTTTAACCTCATCCCCTTTATTATAATCATCAAGATCTTTAGAGGTTTCAGCAAATGAGATTTGCTTATAGTGTACAAAAATATCGATATCATTATCTCCTGTATTTAAAAACAAACCAAAGTCTTGTTTATTTACAACTTTTGTATCAGCAATAGTCCCAACTGGATATTTAGAAAGAAAGCTTTCCATCGGATTTGGCTGTGTATCTTTATAGCTAAAACTAATTTTTCTCTTTTCTGTATCTACTTCTTTTAATCTAACTTTAGCAACATCACCCACTTTAAACATTGATTTTGGATTTACGTTTTTTTGCATATGTTTCATTTCGCTAGAATGAATTAAACCAACTACTCCTTCGTCAATTTCAGCAAAAGCTCCAAAGTCAGAAAGTTTAGTAATTTTTACATCGTAATCTGATCCTACTTGGTATTTTTCACCGATAGTTATAAATGGATCTGGCAACATTGCTTTAATGGAAAGACTAATTCTTTTTGTTTCTAGATCTATTTCAATAATTTGAACCTTAACTGTATCACCCACATTAAACATTTCATTTAAGTTTGATATTTTTAAATGACTAACTTCACTGGAGTGAAGTAAGCAGTCTAAGTTTTCAATACTAACAAATAGTCCGTAAGAAGTAATTGCTTTAACATTTCCTTCAACGATATCATTTAGTTTGTATTTTGAAATAACTTGATCTTTATTTTGATTTTTAACTTCTTCTAAGATAGCCCTTCTGGAGCTAATTACATTCATTCTAACGTTATCAATTTTAATGATATAAAATTCTAAAGGTTTATTAATAAATTCGCTTGGACTTTTAATTGGTCGGTCACTTAGTTGAGAGGAAGGACAAAATGTGAATATTCCAAAAATCTCTACAATGAATCCACCTTTAACAGAATTTTTTACTAAGCCAGAAACTTTCTCTTTATTCGTGAATGCATCTTCAATTTTTTTCCACGCTTTGGCTCTTCGAGCTTTTTCAACACTTAATACAATGTCTCCAACTTTATTTTCTACTCTTTCAACATAAACCTCTAGCTCCCCATCAACTGCCAAATTATCCAACTCTTCCCTAGATAGTTCGGACTTGTCAATCATTCCAGAAGACTTTCCTTTTACATCAATGGTAATAAATTTATCTTCAATTTTCTCAACTCTACCTTTTATAATAGTGTTTTCTTGAACAGTTCTTTGAGATAGGTCATCATTCAGCAAGGCTTCTAATTCAGCGTTGCTTTCGTTATAAACTTTTAGCGGTTGTTGTATCAATATTTTTTACTCTGAACCTTTCTTATTAGTCTTTGTATTTTTACAAAGGTGGATCTTATATTGCTTCCTGTATTATTAATCAAGACAGAGTCTTTAGTTTTAATTAAAGGACTGTTAGACCTATTTTTGTCAAGATAGTCCCTATTAGCAACAGTTTTTAGCACTTCCTTAAAAGTAATATCTTTGTTTTTTGATTTTAATTCTAAAAATCTTCTCTGAGCCCGTACTTTTAATGGTGCATCTATATAAATTTTCAGATCTGCACTTTGGGCAACTTTCGAGTTAATGTCTCTGCCGCTTACAAATACATATTGGTAAGGATTGTTAAAAATTATATTTCTTTGAACAGGTAATAGAGCGGACCTTATTTTTGGTATTTTTGCGATTGTAGATACAAGTTTATTTATTTTTTGACTATGTAAGCTGGAAGATTGTAACTGCTTTAGTGTTATTGTTTCAGCAATTGCTATCAATTTTTTTACATTTATTGTTTTACTTTTTTGATCAAGATGTTTTTTTGCAAGAAATCGATATAGCAAACCAGAATCTAGAAATAAGCTATTTTTTATTTTAGAAACTGCATATTTTGCTACAGAAGTTTTTCCAGATCCTACAGGTCCATCTATACCAATAATAATTTGTTTAAATTTTTTATCTTTTATTTTTTGAATATCATTTAAAAAATTAGGATAGCTGACATTGGCAGAATCAAAATCTTTAATTAAAATTCTTTTTGCAGACACCATGGCCATGACAGCAAAACTTAATGCAATCCTATGGTCTTTGTAGCTATCAATTGTAATTAGCTTATTCGAGTAAAACTCTTCGCCCAGACCCAAGATGGTCATATCGTTATTTTTTCTTTTGGTTGTTATGCCAATTTTCTTTAAATTATTTTCCATAGCCAAAAGCCTATCTGACTCTTTAATTCTTAA
>ERZ891134.2576-NODE-2576-length-10372-cov-6.631385_pt1 | contig 10372 bp, 4 predicted proteins | sample MGYA00520888_ERZ891134 | MGnify/ENA primary metagenome ERZ891134 (study PRJEB32303, sample SAMEA104408692) | aquatic metagenome | biome: Brackish water; feature: Coastal; material: water | place: Baltic Sea | collected 2014-10-23 | depth 10 m ... | reverse complement strand
CCTTGAGTGCAATGACCGCCTGCGCAGTCGCCAACGCCAACATGTAGCACGCGCTCGAGAACGCGAGGAGCGCCAAGGTCCGCCCGGACAGTTCCGCGTCATAGACAATCTCGATCACCCATGGGCCGAGCAGGAACGCCCCTGACGTGCCGACCACGCCGACGACCAGCACGACGTACATCAGTTTCTTCAGCCCAGATCGGAACTCATCGAGTTCGCCACGAGCGGCAAGTCGGCTCAGGCGCGGGAGCAGCGCGGCCTGGACGGCTTGGAACAGGAAGAGCGGAATACGCGCGAGCAGCACGCCGTAGCTGAATTGCGTGACCAGCGCAGCCTGATCGTCGTCAGCGAGCAGACTGGCGGCAATCGGGCCGGCGTTGAGGAGGGATGCGGCAAAAATGGAGCCGAGCAGCAGCCACCCCAGGTTGGGGGTGACTTCGATCCAGGATGCGGGTGGACCGTCCTCAGTGTGTAATCCGCCGCGGATGTAGACGTAGCCGACAGCAAACAATGGCGAGACGGCAACAGCCAGCCCGTAAGCGCCGGCTGCGGTGACCCCGACAACGGCCAGTGCAATACAGAGCACGATCCGCACAACGCCGTCAGAGGCCAAGATGATGCCGTACTGGCGGAAGCGACCGCTGCCCGAGCAGATGCCGCGAGCGAGGTGCGCTGGGGCGTATGCAGAGAACGCCAGCACGAGAGCCAGGACCATGAACATGTTGCCGTCAAACAGGCTGTCGGCAAGGAGTTGGCTCGCTGCGGCAATAACGAGCACCACCAGTGCGGTGAGTCCGGCGCCGAGCAGGACGATCTTGCGCACGACGGGTCGTGTGCCTTGACCGATTGCGCGGCGGTGGGCCAACGCCCGACCAAGTTCCTGCTCGAGGGGCAGAAAGAAGCCGGGCGCGAGGGCGAAGGTGGTGAACCACAGGGAGGTGATCGGCTCGAATTCCTCATCGCCGCCAACTGCAGCGACACCAACTTTGAAGAAGGCGTACGTTGCAAAGCCCGCGATGAGGAGGGCAATGCCAACGGGAATCGTGCCTTCGGGTAGCGGGATTCGGTCTCTGGGGGCCGTCGGCGTCGCGTTGGCGGAGTCTGAGGGGGTCATGAACGACGAGGTGGGCAGTCAGCTACGCAGCGCGCGTTCGATTTCTCGTCGCTGCACCTGCGCGCGCTGGAACGCGAGTAATCCGAGTCCAACGCCGACATAGGTCGCATCTTTAGCGACGTCGGCAGCTCGCTGAGCAACGGAGTTCGACACGCTGCGAGCGCGACGGGCAGCGGGAGCGACGTCGAAGTTGGTCAGGTCGACCGAGTGCCAGGGCGTCATGTGACAGAGGCTACCCCGCCGCTCCCGGGCATGACCCTGGCACGGCAGAGAGCGCAGCTAGCCTCGCTCCATCGTGGAACTGGAAACTCAACAGGCGCCGCCCGTCGTCGCGGTCGTCGTCGTGCATGAACCGGGGGAGTGGTTCGACGAGACGATCGACGCGCTCGCTGATCAGGACTACCCCAATCTTCGGTTTCTCTTCCTGACGTCGGACGCAGACGAAGAGTTGCAGACGCGGATCAAGATGCGGATGCCAAAGGCATTCGTGCGCACTGTCGACGCTCATCTGGGGTTTGGAGCGACCGCCAATGAAGTGCTGCGGCTCGTCGAAGGCGACAAGGGATTTTTCCTGTTCTGTCACGATGACGTCGCTCCAGAACCCGACGCGGTTCGCTTGCTCGTCGAAGAGATCTATCGCTCGAATGCCGGCATGGTGGGGCCCAAGATCGTCGAATGGGACGACCCGGGAGTGCTCCAGACGGTCGGGCTTGGCGTCGATCGCTTTGGGGAAATCGACGTGGGTGTTGAAGTTGGCGAGATGGACCAGGAGCAGCACGACGGTGTTCGCGACGTGTTTGCGCTGCCTTCGGCATTCCTGCTCGCACGTGCCGACCTGTTCCGTGAAATCGGTGGCTTCGATCCGTCGATCTCGTTCTATGGAGACGACATCGACTTGTGCTGGCGCCTTCATCACAGCGGCGCCCGCGTCATCGTGGTGCCAACCGCTCGTGTACGCCACCGCAGTGAGCTGGACAAGCGGCGACCCGATTTACACCACGGCATACTCAAGGCCAAGCACCGCATGCGAACTGTCGCGACATTGACTGGGCCGACGCGGCTGCCCGGTCGAACCCTGGAGTTGGTGTTGCTCACGCTCGCCGAGTTGGTGGGTGGGATCTTCACCGGACGCCTCAGAGAAGCGTGGGCGTCCTTGCGTGCGCTGGTCGGTTTGCTGCCCCGCTCAATGTCACTCCTGGCTCGTCGCCGTGCAGTCAAGCCATTGCGCCGAGTTCCCGAACGTGAAGTGCTCGGTCTGCAGATTCGTGGCAGCGCTCGGCTCACTGGATTTCTTCGCACCCGCGAGACCGCAACGTTCGTTGGTGCAGATTCGAGCATCCGACGGTGGAAGGACAGCACCACCGCACCGGTGCTGGCCTGGGTCGGTGTACTTGCGGCGATTCTGATCGGGAGCAGGCAGTTCATCTCGAGCGGGGTTCCCGCCGTCGGGGAGTTTCTGTCGATGCCCGAGAGTCCGCGTGATCTGCTGTCGTCGTATACCTCCGCCTGGAACGGCAATGGGTTCGGAGCAACTTCACCCAATCCGACCGGATGGGCCACGCTCTCCGGCTTGTCGGTGTTCACCCTGTTCCGGATGGGTGCCCTGCACACCGGGTTCATTATCGGTCTGGTGCTCGTTGGACTCATCGGCGTCTGGAAGCTCGCCACCCTGTTCCCATCGGTCCGAGCAAGAATCGCTGCGCTGGTCGTCTACGCAGCCAGTCCGCTCGTTGTCGGGGCAATGTCGACCGGTCGACTGACGGTGCTCATTGCCTTTGCTTCGGCGCCCTGGATCGTGCACACGATCCGTCGGGCGGTCGGGGTCGAGACAGCCGACCCGCGCAGTGCCGCACTTGACCTGGCCGACGGTGTCGTTGCGCTTTCCTGGCCAGAACGCACCCGTCGGACGGCCGGCGCGGCGCTTGTCATCGGACTCGCCACAGCGTTTGCCCCGGTGATGGTGTTTGTGGCGCTAGCGATTGCCATCGTGCTCGGAGCGGCGACGCTGCTGGCGCTCGCCCCATGGCGGACCGCGCTGCTCTACGTTGGCGTCGGCATCGCAGCGTCCATCGGTGGGCTCCTCCTGAACTTTCCCTGGTTTCCCTCCTGGTCCTGGGAGCAACTCGTCGGTCCGCCACCGATTGGTGACCCAGGTGTCGGTCTCGCCGACCTGGCGTCGTTCCAGATCGGGATTGCCGACTTCGCGTTCCTTTCGTTGGCGTTGTACCTGCCCGTCATTGCTGCAATCGCGCTCGGACGGGCTTGGCGCCTGACGTGGGCGGTTCGCTCCGGATTGCTGGTTGTCGTCTTCGGCGCGGCGGCGATATTGGCCGACAGCGGATCGCTGCCGTTCAACGGACCGGAGGCTGGCGTGCTGCTCGCTCCGGTGGCGGTGGGACTCGCAATCTCGTCGGCTGCAGCGTTGGCGGCATTCGACCTGGACGTCCGCGGTGGTTCGTTCGGGTGGCGTCAACCGCTCGGCCTACTCGCAAGCGTCGGCGTCGTCATCGGAGTGTTTCCTGGTGTCGTTGCGTTGGGCGATGGGGCATGGAACACCCCGACGACACCGCTGTCGGTACTGATTGAGGCGCAACTGCCCAACGACGCTCAGGATCGCGTGCTCGAAGAGAGCAATGAGAATGGACCGCTGATCGATCCCGGTGTTGGTGGTTACAACGTGTTGCTGGTCGGCGACGCGAGGCTGCTGCCGGTTCCCGCAGTCGAGTACCGCGATGGCGTCTCGTACGCGGTGATTGGCGACAGGCCACTCGACATCAGAGATCGTTGGGCTGCACCTGACAGCGATGCGGCCGATGCGGTTGAGATGGCCCTAGACCAAATGGCAAGTTCTTCCACGTTGCGAGCCGGGCGACTCCTCGCCCCGCTTGGAGTTCGTTTTATCGTGGTGCCGGAGTTCGACAACGTCGAGTCGACGACTGCCGAACCGCTGCCGCTGCCTGGTGGCCTGATCTCTGCACTCGAGGACCAGCTCGACCTGACTTCGGTGACCGGGCTGCCGACGCTCGAAGTCTTCGCGAACACGGCGTGGTTGCCAGTGGTGAGTCAGTTGACCGGGAGCACGGCGGAGGCGAGTGAATCGGCTGGGGCAGGTGCGCTTGTCCGGGCGGATCTGTCCTCGGCTTCACCGGCGTTCCTCGGCGCAGATCAGACCGCAGCATCCTCCGACGAGGTTGTCCCTGGTGTGATTCACCTTGCGGTGCCGTTCGACGAGAACTGGTCGCTCACCGTTGAAGGGGAGTCGATCGAGCCTCGCCGGGCGTTCGGAGTGACCACCGCGTTCGATGTCGAGCGACAGGGTAATGCCGTCCTCGAATACTCGAGTCCGTCATTGCGATTGCTGCTGTTGCTCGTGCAAGTGGTGCTGTGGCTCGCGGTGTTGTTCGCAGCGACACGGGTCAGCATTCCGTTGGCCCGGCGCCGGGGCACGCTCGTCGCCGACGAAACGTTGATTGATTTCGACGATCTCACCGGAGCGGTCGCGTGGCCGGTCCTCGATCCGGGTCTTGACATGTCTGGACAGGTTGCCCGAGCCAGGCTGCTCCCGATCGACGACGGTGACGGCAACGACACCAGCGATATCGGCGGCGAAATCGACGAGGCCAACGATCACGATGATGACGACATGGGCGACGAGATCGAGTCCATTGATGCCGAGCAGGTGGACGCCGACCTGCCTGACGGCAGGGTCGATGAGTCGGCTGGGGATCAGAACGAGGGCGACCGATGAACCGCCGCTCGATTCCTGCCTTCATCATCGTGTTGGCCGGCATGATCGCCCTCGTCGTCGTTGGGCGAAACACCGAGGAGCGGCCGGCTCCGGTGTTCTCATCGCCGGCAGGTACGTGGATGCCATCGGTGACGGACATCGGTTCGTTGACCGGCAGCTGGTTCTGTCCCGGAGTGCCGGCGACTGCCGAGGACGGCGTCGGCGGCTCGGTCGTGATCTCCAACCGCGCCAGCGATGTGCTTGAAGGTCGGTTCACCGTGCTCAGTCCTGAGGGACTTGCAGCCGAGCAGAGCTTCAGCGTGGGCGCGTGGTCCCAGAGCACGATCGATGTCGATGCGTTCGTCACGGCGGCGTTTGCAAGTGTGGTCGTCGAGATTGATGGCGGGCAGGGGTTTGTCGAGCAGGTGGCCAATCATCCCGCTGGCGACTCCGTGACCCCATGCGCGGATGACACCTCGAGCGAATGGCACCTCGCCGATGGTTTCACGGCAGGGGGGAGCACCGAGACGCTCGTGCTGACCAACCCGTACGACGACCTCGTTTTGACCGACCTCACGTTTTCAACCGAGTCCGGCTTCAGTGAGCCCAACGCGTTCAAAGGATTCTCGGTTCCACCGAAGTCGGTGAAGGTGATCTCGATTGCGGAGCTCGGAAACCGTGACGAGCCGATCATTGCGGCGAGCGTCACGACTCGGAGCGGCCGTCTCGTTGTGGGTCGAGCACAACACTTCACGGGCGCGGGCCGCCTTGGCTACGACGTCTCGTTGGCGGCACCAGCGCTGCGCGACCAGTGGTGGTTCGCCGATGGCGAACGCGGCGAAGGCATTACCGAGACCTTCTCGATCTACAACCCGACCGACAACGACGTCTCGGTCACGCCGTTCTTCTTAGGGCTCCCTTTGGAGTTTGATGGCGGCGGGTTCGCCCCCATCGAGGTCCCGGCGCGCCAGGTGGTGGTGTTCGCGCCGTTCGAAGGTGCCGACGACGCCGCTGATGCCGCTTCCGATTCCGGGTTCTTCGCGACGCGCATCCCGAATGGGCGCCATGCGATTGTCTTTTCGACGTTGTCGGACCCCTCGGTGGTTGTGGAACGCGTCCTCACGCGACCGTTCGGCGAGACCATCGCCACCAGCGTCGTGCAAGGTGCACCGCCACGGCCCGATGGGTTTGTGGCAAACCGCTGGCATGTCGGCATCGGACCGACCGAGCCCACCGAGGCCGCCCTGGTCGTCTACAACGTCGATCAGGAACAGGCGACGATCACGATCGAGGCGGTTGGCCCTGGTGGCCCGTCGGCAATTCCGAGTCTCACCGATATTCCGCTGGGACCTGGCGCCGTGCTCACGATCGACCTCGTCGCACCTGATGCGCTGGGGCAAGAACTCATCGTGAACGCCTCGAATCGTGTCTTCATCGAGCGGTCGCTCGAACGGGGCGGAGAGCTTTCGGGACGTTCGGGTTCATGGGCGCTGCCCGCTTCTGATTTCTGACCTCATCTCGCCAGGGCGCGGGCCGGTCGGAGAGGATCCCGCTGCAGAGGTACGGTCAGTGACGGTGAGCGAACCGATGGTTGACCCGAACGCGATGCCCGAACCGGGACGCGACGCTTGGATGGCCGTCGGGGTGACGACCTTGGTCTTCTTCCTTGTCGTGATCGATGTCGCCGCGGTCAACGTTGCGTTCCCGTCAATTCGTGATGACTTTGAGGTGTCAGACGCGACGTTGGGGTGGGTGATCTCCGGTTACAACATCACCGTTGCATCGTTGCTCATGGTGGCAGGTCGCTACGCCGACAGCCTCGGACGCAAACGGCTCTTTCTTCCCGGTGTGGCCATTTTCATGCTCGGATCGATGCTGTCGGGTCTGGCACCGAGCGCAGGGCTGCTGATTGCGGCGCGCGTCGTGCAGGGCGTCGGTGGTGCGATTATTTCGCCGACGGCAATCGCTGTGGTGCTCCCTGCGTTTCCGGCGCACAAGCGGTCCACGGTCATTGGAATCACCGGAGCGACGGGAGCATTGGGCGCAGTTGCCGGACCGGCGCTGGGCGCGTTTATCACCGACGCGTGGTCATGGCGAGGGATTTTTCTCATCAACGTGCCGCTCTGTCTCATCGTGCTGGTGATTGCGCCGAAGCTGCTGACCGAGTCCAAGGACCCGGCCGCAACCGGTCGTGTTGACCTGCTCGGCGTGCCGTTGGGAACGGCCGGTGTTGCAGCAGTCATGTTCGCAATCGTGCGGTCCGAGTCGGCTGGCCTCACAGACCCCACCACCGTCGCGTTGTTCATCGTCGGCATCGCCCTGATCGCGGCGCTGGTCCGTCGCTCTGCTCATCAGGACGAACCTCTGATCGAACTCGACCTGTTCAGGCATCGATCGTTCTCGAGTACAAATCTCGGCCTAGCGTTCTACTCGATGGCCTTCACCTCGGGCTTCTTGGTCAACTCTCTGCTCCTGCAGGAGCTGTGGGGCCAGTCGTTGGTCACGACCGGCGCAGCGTTGATGCTCAGCCCACTCATTGCTGCGGCGGTGTCGCCGTTTGCCGGCCGGTGGGCTGATCGTGTCGGCCATCGCTGGATTCTCACGGTCGGCAGCCTCTGCTGTGCTGCCGGCTACCTGGGGTATCGACTCGTGCTCACGGGCGAGCCAGCGGTGTGGAATCGATTTGTGCCGCTGTCCGTGCTGGTTGGAATCGGTGTCGGGGCCACGATCGCCACTTGGGCGAGCGCTGGGCTGGCGGACGTTGAGCCCGCCAAGTTCGGGACGTCCAACGCGATGATTCGAACGACGCAGCAGGTTTTCTACGCCTTGGGTATCTCGGTCGCGATCGCCATCATCTCCAGAGGGGCTGGCGACACGGTCGTTGCCAACTATCACCTGGCGTGGTGGTTCGTCAGCGGCTGCTACGCAGTAAGCGCGCTCGTCGTGGCGATGACGTTCCCTTCGGGGTCGAGTCGGAGCCGCGTGGCCTGATCGGCGGGGTTTGATGCGAACTGCATCGGCCGCGCTCGCACCTAGCCTGAAGCCTCGATGGAACGTCTCATCATTGCCGCAGTAATCATTGCCGTTGTGGGTGCTGTTGCCCTGGTCAGTCGGCAGCGGCGGACCGCCGACGCCCCAACCCAGCGCGAGTACAACGTGCCACAACAACTCGACCGCGCCGACTTCGTCCGTCCCGAAGCGCCATGGTTGGTGGCGGTCTTCAGTTCGGCGACGTGCGACGTATGTGCGGGCGTGGCCGAGCGGGCTGTGATCCTCGAATCCAGTGAAGTGGCTGTTGCCGTCGTGGAGTACGGCGATGCACGAGCGCTGCACGAGAAGTACAAGATTGACGCTGTGCCGACACTGGTCGTGAGCGATGCCGATGGCGTCACTCGCAAGCACTTTCTCGGTCCGGTCAACGCCACCGATATGTGGGCAGCCGTTGCCGAAGCCCGGGAACCGGGTTCAGCACCTGGTCACTGACTGGCGTCGTGCATCACTTGGCGATGTCTGAGTGACGGCTGGTCCCAACCCCGGCGTCACTGGGGAGTTAGCGGACGGGGACGTTGTCGGGGAGGCCCTGCTGAATCAGTCGGGCGACCTCGGGGCCGTCGATTGTTTCGTGCTCGAGCAGTGCTTCGGCAATGAGTTCAAGGCCTTTCGCGTGCTGGCGAATGATCTCGGTTGCACGCGTTTCCTGGTCGGTTAACACGCGAGCGATCTCTTCGTCGATCAATTTCGCGGTGTCATCGGAGTATTCACGGCCTGAGGACATGAGATCGTCGCCGAGGAACGTGGCCTGCTGGCTGCTCCAGGCCTGCGGGCCGACACGGTCGCTCATACCCCATTCGCGCACCATACGGCGAGCAATTCCTGTTGCCTGTTCCAAGTCGTTGGCTGCGCCGGAGTTGAGGTGTCCGAACACGATCATCTCGGCGACACGGCCGCCCATTGCCTTGCAGATAGTGTCCTCGAAGTACTCCTTCGAATAGGTGTGACGCTCCTGCGGAAGCGACCAGGTGACACCGAGGGCCATGCCTCGGGGCAAGATCGTGACCTTGTGGAGTGGGTCGCCGTGAGGGAGCACCGTCGCAAGAAGCGCGTGGCCGCCTTCGTGGAACGCTGTGGCCTTTTTCTCTTCGGCGCTGAGGATCATTGACTCGCGGCGCGCGCCGAGCATGACGCGGTCCCGGGCATTCTCGAAGTCGATTCGCTCGATCTCTTTGCTGTTGCGACGAACGGCGACGAGTGCAGCTTCGTTGACGAGGTTGGCGAGATCGGCGCCAGACATGCCTGGGGTGGCCTGGGCCATCGTGTCCATGTCGACGTCGGGCCCCATTTGCTTGTCGCGGCTGTGGACCTCAAGGATTGCCTTGCGCTCGCTCCACTCCGGCAGCGGCACGATGATCTGACGATCGAAGCGACCAGGGCGCAGCAGCGCTGGGTCGAGGATGTCGGGGCGGTTGGTGGCAGCCAAGATGACGATGCCTTCGGTCGCTTCGAAGCCGTCCATCTCGGCGAGCATCTGGTTGAGCGTTTGCTCACGTTCATCGTGACCGCCACCCATGCCGGCGCCACGCTTGCGGCCGATCGAGTCGATCTCGTCGACAAAGATGATTGCTTTGCCCATGCGCTTTGCCTGCTGGAAGAGGTCACGGACGCGGCTTGCGCCGACACCGACAAACATCTCCATGAAGTCGGAGCCGGTGACGCTGAGAAAGCCGACGCCCGCCTCGCCGGCGACCGCTCTAGCGAACAGGGTCTTGCCGGTGCCGGGAGGACCCACGAGGAGGATTCCCTTGGGCACGCGCGCCCCAATCTCGTGGAAACGCTCGGGCATTCGTAGGAAGTCGACGACCTCGGTGATTTCTTGCTTCACGCCCGCGTATCCGGCGATGTCGTCGAACGTTGTCGACGGACGGCTCGAATCGTAGGCCTTCGCCTTGCTCTTGCCGATCGACATGACGCCACCCATTTGGCCTTGGGCACGGCGCTGCATCCAGACGAAGAACAACACGATGAGGCCCAATGGGAGGATGATCGACAACAGTCCGAACAACCAGTTGTTGCTCGGCGGGATGAACTTGAACTTGACGTTGTTCTCGAGCATCAAGGCTTCGTCGGCCTCCGACACGCCGCGCTCACCGCCACCCGAGGTGTTGTAATTGTCTTCGTTGGTGAATTCGCCGGTGATCTTGCCACTGCCGGTGTTGATCTCAGCAGTGGCGATGTTGCCGTCGATAACCTGCTCGCGCCACTCAGAGTATTCGAGTGATTCGCCGTTGTCGCTGGGCCACAACGTGGGCACGAGGATGACAGCAGCGAGCACGCCGATCATTGCCCAGATCGTCCACTTCGGCCATGTTCCCGGCCCCTTTGGAGTGGAGCCGTCAGGATTCAGATCATTCCCCGGGTTATTGTTCGGGGACTTGTTCGAGTTGGTGTCCTTATTACTCTTCTGCTGGTCGCGGCCGCGACCAGGAGGCGGCGGGGGCGGAGGAGGGGGCAGGTTGCTCATCCCACCATGATAC
>ERZ891134.2575-NODE-2575-length-10374-cov-7.609749_pt1 | contig 10374 bp, 10 predicted proteins | sample MGYA00520888_ERZ891134 | MGnify/ENA primary metagenome ERZ891134 (study PRJEB32303, sample SAMEA104408692) | aquatic metagenome | biome: Brackish water; feature: Coastal; material: water | place: Baltic Sea | collected 2014-10-23 | depth 10 m ... | reverse complement strand
AAAGACTGCTGCACAAAAGGCAGCAGAAGAACGGGCAAAGAAAAACAGAGAGGCTGCTGATAAGATTACCTCTCAAGCACTGTCTGATCCCAGTTCATTAGTAAAGAAAGCAGAAGTAGAAAAGATTGACCCTAATGCAAGTGGAACTATAATAGGATCAGATGTAGGTCAGGCAACTGGTTCTCTTGGTTATGATGCAACAACAATAAATAACACTAATACTGTAGGTCAACAACCTAACATCAATGCCAATACCTATCAAGCTACACAGGCAGCAGACTCAGTAAAAGGTGCCACTGATGGTATGAAAGAGTCAAGGGGAGAAGTCTCAGACGACTCTGTTCCGAATGCTGCTACACAAGACCCTATGACAACTGATGTATTAAGTCAGACTGCCTCACAAGGTACTGCTAATGTAATGGAGAACCCAGTACAGAGGGAGATACAACAGGGGGAACTAATCTCTGGTGTGGCAGATGCAGAGAAGGCTGCTAAGTTTACTGAACAAGTACAGGCAGTAACTGCTGAACCCTCTAAGAAGGCTACAGTACAGGGTCAGCTAGAAGATTTGATGGCAGACTTTGAGGGTGGTAAGACACCAGCTTGGGCTGCTGGTGCTATGAGGGCAGCTATGGGACAGATGGCAGCTAGAGGTTTGTCTGCTTCGTCACTGGCTGGTCAGGCCACTATACAGGCTGCTATGGAGTCTGCACTACCTATTGCTAGTGCTGATGCTGCAACACAAGCAAACTTTGAAAAACAGAACTTGTCAAACAGACAGCAAAGTGCTATACTTGCTGCACAGCAACGAGCACAATTCATAGGTATGGAGTTTACTCAAGACTTCCAAGCTAGGGTAGCTAACTCTGCCAAGATTGGTGAAGTTGCTAACATGAACTTTACTGCTGAACAGAGTATTGCCTTAGAAAATAGTAGGGCTGCTAACACTATGAACTTAGCTAACCTAAGTAATAGCCAAGCAATGACAATGGCTCAAGCTTCTGCTATTGCTAACCTAGAGACTTCTAACTTAAGTAATCAGCAACAGGCAGCAGTACAGAAGGCACAGGCATTCTTAGGTATGGATATGCAGAACCTAAGCAATCAACAGCAGATGAATATGTTTAAGTCTCAGTCACTGGTTCAATCATTACTTACTGATCAAGCTGCTGATAATGCCTCTAAGCAATTTAATGCTACTAGTCAGAACCAGACAGATCAATTCATGTCTAGCCTGAGAACACAGATTGATCAGTACAATGCCAGTGCATTGAATGCTACTAATCAATATAATGCTGGTGCTAAGAATGCTGCTAGTCAGTACAATGCTGGCTTAAGGGAACAGAGGAATCAGTTTAATGCTACCAACAGACTTACAGTAGCACAAGCTAATGCCACTTGGAGACAGAATGTTGCTACTATCAACACTGCCCAACAGAACGAAGCTAACAGAGAGTTTGCTAAACAAACAAATGGTATAACTAATAAAGCTTTAGACGAGATATGGCAGAGAGAAAGAGATATTATGTCGTTTGCTCATGAGGGTGACCAAAAGAGACAGGACAGAGTTCTTAGTTTGATGTTAGCAGATAAGGATTTAGAGTCTGTGAGGAGCCAACTTGAGTTTAAAGAGAATGAAGGTAAGTCAGAATTTTTACTGAATGCTTTCGATAAAGTAAGTAGCTTTTTTTAAGTAGGGTACAATAATAATGGATGGACTAAGAGAAGAAAGAATAGGTATGACAGACTCTGTAGTACAGAGAAGTTCTGGCAGCATACTGGAAAAGTATAAGAAGGCAGAAGAGTTTACTGAATCTAATCCTATCAACAGATACCAAGAGAGGATTGACCAAGAAGACTTCGGCTCCCCTACATCAACTACAGAATCTGTTCGTCCCATGTCAAGGGGTACAGCCCTTGGTGTGGATGATATGATTAAGTCTGAAAGCTGGGAGGGTGTGACATCTAATGCACTTAAAAGTTTTGAGGGCTTTAGGAGTAATGCATACTGGGATGTGGATGCTTGGAGGGTTGGTCACGGTACAGATACTATCTATGACCCTAATGGTAAAAGAGTAAAGGTAACTAAGGATACAGTGGTCACACCAGAGCAAGCATTAAGTGACATGGAGAGGCGGAACAGAGAAGATTTTATACCTGCTGCACAAAAACAATTAGGTGCTGATACATGGAACTCTCTTACAAATAACACTAAGGCTGCTATTATATCTCTTACTTATAACTATGGTAATGTACCCCCTCGTATTAGAGGTGCAGTAAAGACAGGTGACAGGTCTAAGATAGCTGAGGCTATTAGAGGTTTAGCTGGGGACAATGATGGTGTAAATAAAAACCGTAGGTATACAGAAGCAGAACTAGTCATGAGAGATGATTGGACTAATAGGACAGCAAATAATAAACCATTAGTAGAGAGGCCAACATCATGAAAGATGGAGCACCCTTAATGACTGCACCAATTCCAGGTCAGTCATTAGTATCTAATCCTGGTAATGCTGCTTGGGAACAACCAGCAGAGATAAGTGATCCAGAGCAAGCACTGATGGGACACTTAGAAAACATAAATGATGTTGATAGACTTGAGGCATTCATTGAGGTAATTGAGTTTGGCTTTGACATTGAGACTGTAGTTGAGGGTTACCTACGTTCAGCAGTGATGGAGGGTATACATACCATAGATGTAAGTCTGTCGGTAAAGAAACCTATCATGTCGTTTCTTGGTAAGGTAATGGATGCAGTAGGTATTGAGTATAGTATGACTGAAGCTGACATACCTAAGGAAGAAATAGATAAGTCTATGGCTGAAATAGATAAGGCACTTAAGGCTGCTAGAGATGGTGAGGATAAGAGGGACGTATTCTTTGAGGCACTGGATGATGCTGTAGAAGTTGAGGGTGAAGTGTCTGAAGAAAAGATACCACTAGAAGATACTAAAGAGCCTAAGGGAAAAGAACCTAAAGGCTTAATGGCAAGGGACGGTTAATATGGGATTAGGTTTTTGGAGTGGTGCTAACAAGTACATGAACAATAAAATTGAAAGGGAAGAAAGACGTGAAGAGTTTCTAATGGAACAGCTTACTCGTACTAAGGCAATGGTACTCCCTGAGATTATGAAACGTATGGACGAGAAGAGAAGTAGGGTAAAGACTAGACAGGACAGAGTAGCTGCTGCAACTGACTACGGGTTCTCACCTATTACTGCACTTACACTAGAGAAGACAGGCCAGTTAGAATTTGAACTCAATAAGTTAGATAAGCTAGGCCCAAGTAAGGTAGACAGGGGTTATATAGAAAGTTTAGATGCCTATATTACTACACACTTAGACCCTAATGATCCTAACTTTAATGAGAGACTAGCTAAGTCTGTTCGTTCTGGATTGAACGTAGATACTACAAGTGAGTCAGGTCAGCTATCTGGATTGATGAGGGCTGCACAAGCCACTACTCAAGATGATCTTAACTCTGCTATAGCTAGTATGTCTGTAGGTATTAATGATTCCGTACCATACTCAGGTGCAAGCATAGAGTATAATACCTTAAGAGGTGAGAAGGTTTCAGACACAAGAAGAAAACAAATTAAAAATTCTATTGCCCAATCCATACAACCACTAATAAAAGATTCTACTTTTGCAGCTAATAAGACTGATGGAATAGTTGCACTAAGTTTTACTAATAAAGAGCATCAAAAAATATTAGATAGTGTCGTTGATAGTGTCATCACATCTTACATTGAACCAGAAGTATTCAGTAGTGATCAATTAATAATATCAGAGGCTGTTGAACTTGTAGGAGACTACTATCAAAACTCAGTAGATAATACTGATGGTAGTACAGATGCTAATCACTTCAATGACTTTACTGTTTTGCTAGATCAAAAACTGACAGAAGAAACAGATGGTGCAGACTTATGGAAAGAGTATCTTAGTAAGGTTCCTAATGCCCAGACACCAATACCCCCTAATACCCAGACACAAACATCCTCTGCTGTACCCACCACAATAGAACCAACAGTTCCACCAGCATTACAATTTGACGACCAAGACGATGTACAACAATAAAAAATGAAAGTTACTTTATGACTCAATACATTAAAGACTCTGAAGATAAAACATTTATGGAATTATCTGGTGACGAGACATTTAGAAGTGACCTAGAGAAATTCTTTCGTGGGCATGAGGGTAGTAGGTATAACTACACTAAGTCAGAGATAGACGAGATGGGTTATGATAAACTTGCTAATGAGTTTGTCGAACATATGAGGTATCAATCTACCAATGAGACTACAGCAGTTAAAGACTTACTCTATGCACAAAGAAACTTTGGTACTAATGGTCAAGTAACTGAGTCTAAGAACAGAGACTACACATTAAAAGAAGGTCAGAAGGCTTTCGGTAGGCTGATGCAAGCTTACGACAGGAGTACTGGTGGTGGTACTGGTAAGCTTGAGGGTGCTTGGGACTATGCTACAGCCTTTGCTAGTTCTCCATCTACAGTAGCATCAGTAGCTACACTAGGTTTTGGAGTGGGTAGTAAGGTAGCTGCTAAGGCTACTGGTAAGGCTATACAGCTATCACTTAGGTCGCAGTTAAGTAAGATGATAGCTGAGGGTGCCACAGATGTAGCCATAAAGGAGACCCTTAAGAAGGGCTATGGTGGTGCAGCCTTAAAGGGTGCAGCTATCACTGCCGTACCTGAGGCAGCTATAGGGGCTGGAATGGGGTACTCTGGATTAGAGGCTAGGAAGCTAACTAATGGTGAAGACTATACTAAGGGTCAAGTAATAGCTGAGGGTGTCCTAGCTGGTGTGCTAGGGGGTACAGTAGGTGCTGGTGCTAAGATGTGGGACACTAGGTCAGCTAATAAGGCTGTCGATATAACTCAAGCTAATATCTATGCGGGTATGCAGCAGAGGGCTAAGTTTAATAAGGAAGCTAAGAAGCAGATAGCTGCCACACCTAAAAGGATACTAGAAGAATCTAAAGAAGATGTAGCAGATATAGCTAACATGCTTAGGGCTAACATGATGGGGGAGAAGTTAAACCCATTAGACGAGAAGCAGGTTGCACAGGGGCTTGAGATTAAGAAGAAAATATCTTCTGATGGTGGCAATGAAATGCTTGAGGCTGGCTTAGATACTGACACACTTAAGAGTATCCTTGCAGCTACCACTGAATTAAAGACAAGCCTGTTAAAAAGAACAAACATACCTAAGGGTGAAAGAATTACAGCTACTATTGCTAGAGGATTAACTGAGAATGAAAATGGTGTCACACCTATAAGTCCACAGATGGTTATGGACATAAGAGATAAGTATGGCTTATCTAAAGAAGAGTTCTCATACATATTCCTAGCAGAGTTTTCTAGGGCAGGTAGATTACTGGGTGAGGCTAGTAGGATTAAGAAGGCAGTAGCCAATGTAGATATACTAGCTGCACAAGGTATCTCTACGTTCTCTGACCGTAGGGTTAAAGAAATATTTGAGGATGCTGGTGGATCACTGAAGGATGATGCTAAGGAAAGCATAAGTGATGGTTACAATATACCTAATAAGATAAAGAGTAGTTTAGCTGATGCAGACCAACTGAGGATTGCATTCATGACTACACAACTAGGTACTACTGTAGCTAACGCAAGTACTCAAACATTTAATACTGTCGTAGATGCATCAGATAAGTTCTGGACTAATGTTCTTGGTAGTACGTTAGGTAGGAAGATGCCTGACGGTTCTGTAAGTAGGAAGTGGGTGGGTGGTACACTCAATACCCTTAAGGGTCTCACAACAAACAGATCAGAGGCAGCAGTAGCTAAAGATATGCTAATGAATGATGCCCCCCTAAAGTATAGAGACCTATTCTATGAGACAACTAAGACACTTAACCAAGCAGATGATAACAGTTTTGTATCTAGGTTAGGTAGGGGTATAAACATACTGAACATTGCAACTGACTCAGTGTTTAAGGAAGCTGCATTGTATTCATCAATAGACAGACAGCTTAGAGAGGTGGGTACAAACTGGTCTGAGTTTGTTTCTAGGGGTGGCAGTGTACAAGACTTAGAAAAAATAATAGTACCTAATAAACCAGAAGGGTTTAATATACTTGACTCTGCTATAGATGAAGCTAAGAGATTTACATTCCAGAAAGATTATAAGGGTGACAAATCTTTATTCGGTAAGACTGCATCTAAGGTACAGAAGTTACACAGGGACTATCCATTCTTAATATCAGTAGGTTTAGACTTACCCTTCCCAAGGTATATGGCTAACCATATAGAATACATTAGTGACTACACTGCCGTTGGTTTAGTGCCAGCAATAACTGATAAGATAGATGGTGAGACAGGTAAGATTTTTAATAACATACTTACAGATCAGTATAAGAGTAGTCACGGTAGGTTAGCAAAACAACTTACTGGTGCATCAATGATAATGACAGCCTTTGGTATAGCTGCATCAAAGAATGGTGAGATAGAATACGACAAGTTCAAGACTAAGGAAGGTGATGCGGATATGTCTCGTATTGCTGGACCGTTTGCTATGCACCTACTTATGGGTGATGCACTCTATCGTTACACTCAGAATATGCCTGTCATAACCCCTGCATTTAAAACTGCATTCGGGGATGTTATGGGTGGTGTACCCGACTTAAAGTCTGGTGTGCTTAGTGCTGAGTTCCCCTTCCTAAGGGAACTGATTAAGTCTGTAGGTCAGGGTGAGGCTACAGATAATCTTGAAAAGTATTTAGGTAATATTGTTTCTACCTTTACTTACCCAGCAACATTCGCAAAAGATATTATATCCCAGCTGGATTCTAAATCTGCTGGTAGTCCATACACTAGGCCATTTAATAACGAACAGGAAGTAAGTAATATAGGAGAGAGGAATCTTCTTGAGGATATTGCAAACAGTAACCTATTTATTAACCAAGCAACTAGGTTTCTATATGACTCTGACTTATTCTCCTATACCCAATCCTTTAAGGGTGGACCTAATAAGGGTTATGACTATAAGAAGTATAGTATCTTTAACCCTTACCCAGTGGGTAGCTACAGCCCTATAACTAAGTCGTGGGGTAGGGTCACTGAGCCACCAAACACTGCCATACAGAAGGAGATTGTAAGGCTAGGTCTTAAGCCATACGAGTTGTACACCAACAGGAGTGTGGCTAACAGTAGCCTAGCACATCAAGTGGAATATAACTTGTCGCAGAAGCTTAGTAAAAGGTTCTCTGTGTGGAGAAAGCAAGCTATCCTTGGTGGTAAGGGACAGTACAGAGACTTTACCTACGATGAAATAGATTCAATAGCAGGTAGTGATGCACAGGGTTTAAAAGAATTATACCTCAAGACTTTCATAGATGAACACGTTAAGGCAGAGACAAAATATGTTGAAGCTGCATTTGAAGCAGCCTTAATGAGTGATGATGTAAAACTTAAACGTAAGGCAGTGGGTTACATTCGTAACGTCTATGAGTTGGAGACTTCTAACCCTGACAACCCCAGTGTTGAGGCAGTCTTTGAACGGTACCCAGAATACTTTAACAACAAAAAAACTGCCAGTGATTTTTTACTATCATCTGGCAGTATTGAAGAAGAGATTGAAAGAAGGCAATTAATATTAGAGAAGATTAAAGAGTATAAGGATGCTAATTCTCCAGCACCAAATGTGGATGTAGGGAGACTTTAACTATCAAACTCTAACATCTTATCAGCCCACTCGTAACATTGAATAATAATATCTGTGTTATGTACAGCCCCTCTACTGCTACCAATTAAACCTGACAAGGCTTGCCCTGCTAGGTATTGTCTAGCAGTGAGGGGCTTTATTGTATTAGCCTCACTGTCTGAAGGTGTAGTGGGTACCTTAGGTCTACGTTTCTTTTGGGTAAAATGTTTAGCCTCTGTTTCTAGTTTTATTTTTTTCATTCTCTTTTACCCTCTTTAAGTTTACAAAATAAGCATTGTTAAATCCTAACTCCCAACTCCTATAATTATTAGAGTAGGCTGAGTATGGGTTACCCAACTTACCCTTCTTAAATGCTTCCCTACCTAGATCGTATGGACTCATTTGTGTTTCTCCTCCATTGCTTCTACCATACGGTTAGTGTACCACTGTGCCTTCTTTGAATCCTCAAGAGGGTTACCCTTGTATGCTGCCCTATGGTTGTACTTCATTATGTTACCCTTACAGTAGGCTATGAAACCATCAAGGCTGAGTACCTGTCGTATGTAGTCAATGCATTCAATGCCATCCTTTAAGTTATAGTGTGGGGGTTTGTTTACTGGATCGTGATTAGTCTTTTTCATAGTGTTATTAACTCCGCATCTTTAGTATTAATATGAAAGAACTTCTCACCCTTAGGTATGAACCTACCCTTAGCTTCCCTTAAACATTCATCAGTCAGGAGAGTGTCTTTAATTCTCCACATTTGCTTTAAGTCAGCCCTAAAGATATAGAAATTAAGTACCCCCTCTTGTTCTTTATACATTTTTACTAATCGTTTCTTACGTTCTGGTAGCCTAACCTCTGACCAATCACTAGGCCATTCTTTCTTCCAAGATATTTTTACTTCAGCCTCATTGAAATAGGTAAGCCCTAACTTCTCTGAAACTACATCAGCATTATAAGTCTCCTTCACATCTAGTATTTCATGTCCCTGAGTTAGTAAGTAATTGCACAGTGCATCCTTACCTACTGAATCATACCTGTCATAGAGGTGTGGGTTGAATTTTCTTTTTATCATATCATAGCCCTTAAGCTGAGGTGGGAATCTGTAGACAGTGTAAGTCTACGTTGGCATCTTCTTGTGGCTTGTTAGCCATAAGCTGTTCTTGGACAGTCTTACCTACTAACATACAATCTTTATAAGTAGGAAGTAAAAACTCTATGGTCTCTACCCTAGTCATAAGTTCTACTGTCATTATCAATACTGCTACATACATACTATAAACCCTAGTTGAGTGATTGTAGCAACCGTAGCTGCTACAATCTTTATTAGTTTAATAGACGAATGATACGCCTACAATTACATCCTGATAGTCAAAGTCCTTATCAAACTCTAACTCAGCATAGGCTGATACATTATAAGTCAGTGCATAATCAATACCAAAGTTAAAGGTATCGAAGTCTGCCTCTTCATTATCAAGCTTAAGAAAGTCTACCTCTCCATATGCTATCAACCTATCAGTAATAAAGTAGTTCATACCAATACCAGCATCTGCTGTATCAGTCTCTACTCCATACTCAGCCCAGCCATAGAACTGATAGTTCTTACTGTCGTCTTCCACCTGACCCATCTGAGCAATAAGACCTGATGGTGCAAGCCCCTCTGCCTGACCAAGAGTTGGTGATGACAAGAGTAAGGCTGAAGCTGCTATAGTAGTTAGTTTCATAGTATATCCTTTATACTGTTAAGGTTTAGTGGAGCCAGAGTTAACAAGCCCCACCAGTTTTTAAGTACTAATGTCTACGAACTCACAAGTATCACCAGTGCAACTTAATGTCTGACTACCAGAAGTGTTATCTTCCTGTTCGTACTCAGATAGTTTACTCCAATCAATTTGTTTCGGCATAGCTAATAGTACCGTCTTATACATATCCTTGTCCACCTCTTGATAGGGTGCTTGTTGATATGTATGTTCATGGTATGGTAAAAAAGAGACACCTGACATCTCGTCAAAGTGTTTGTACACAAAGGCACCTACTTCAAACCATTCATACTTCTGGACGTTAATAGTTACACTTGGCTTATGCTCACAGAAATGTCTCTGATAAACTAACCAAGTCTCTAGCTGTTCAATAGCTGTCATATCACTGGTAAACACTGAACCTTTAGGTGCTTTAATAGGGAAGCTAAACACTGTAGTCTGGTCAGGCTTCATTACACAAGCCTCACTAGGGATACCCTGATCAACCATGAACTGTGTCATTGGGTCTTTGTTATCACCCCGTACTGTACGAATGTAATAGGGAGAGTGTCTAGCATGGATGCCAGATGAACTATCAACAAGCTGGCTTACTGTACCACTAGGCTTAACACAAGTGATGGCAGTAGCTTGTTCAACACCCAATAGCTTTGACCAGTGCTCGTTAGTGGACACTGCTATACTCTTAAGGTGTTCTAATGTTTCTGATAGCCCCTTATTCTTTTTAGTCATTAGGGGATTATCCATTATCCCTGTGAGTGACACACCCAACAGTCGTTCTTCTGAGGTATTTGTAGTCCACACCTTTCGCAAGTATGGAAACTTTGTGTAGGTTGCCTGTATCGTACCAAGGATCGTAGCCAATCTAATCTTTCTCTCAATATCTTCCAGACTATCTGTAGAACGTACCACCACCTCAGTGAGATTGCAAAA
>ERZ891134.2569-NODE-2569-length-10397-cov-12.930768_pt1 | contig 10397 bp, 7 predicted proteins | sample MGYA00520888_ERZ891134 | MGnify/ENA primary metagenome ERZ891134 (study PRJEB32303, sample SAMEA104408692) | aquatic metagenome | biome: Brackish water; feature: Coastal; material: water | place: Baltic Sea | collected 2014-10-23 | depth 10 m ... | reverse complement strand
TAGCGCTGTTCAACTGCCGGTGCGCCATACGGTGCATCGGCAGTTGTGCTGCGGCGCGCCATCGGGAACTGCGCCGCGATACCGAAGAGTGTGATCGCAACCACCGGGATGCCCACCAGCACGACGGCGCCCAGAATCCCGGGGTCCATCGACTGAAACATGAACGTGGTTGCTGCTTCGACCATCACGTACTCCCTCCCGTCTAAGGAGGGTGTCACTCAGCTCGTACTCAGCACAATGCTGTGAGCCGGACAATATGGTCAAATTTGTCTCACGCCATCGCCGGTCAGGGAAGGTGAAGGGGCCCAGCAGGGGGCTTCGACAGCGCAGTTTCCCCCACATATTCCCCACAGAAGCGGAGCAGGGGCGTTCCTTTCAGAACGCCCCCGCTCCCACGGGCCTATGGAGCCCGCACGGGTCTTTGTAGGCCGTTCAGTAGCGCTCTTTCATGTAGGCAAGCGCCTTGGTCGCGAGATCATCGGAGTCGGTCCACAGGTTCCGCCAGATGCGCAGTGCATCCGACAGCGCCGGATCGACCACGGCGGAGGAGAACGACTCGAACGCGATGGGTCCGGTGTAGTTGATCTGCTTCAGAGCACCGAAGAACGCATCGAAGTCGACGTTGCCCGTCCCCAGATAGCCGCGATGGCTCTCTCCTACGTGGACGTAGCCGAGGCGATCACCGGCTGCGAGTACGCCCTCGACCATCCCGTCTTCCTCGATGTTCATGTGGTAGGTGTCGAGGTGGATAAAGACGTTGGGGCGGTCGACTTCCTCCAGATAGACCATTCCCTCTTTCGCCGTATTCATCAGGTTCGACTCGTAGCGGTTCACGATCTCCATGTTGAGGCTGACACCCTTGTCGGCTGCGTAATCGGCCATGTCCTGCAGGGCGTTGACGGAGTTCTGCCGGTTCTCCTTGGATGCCGGCTGCTCGAAGGGTTGAAGGCTGGCGGTGATGGGGCCGTCGATAATCGTTCCGCCCCAGGCCGCGACCACGTCGATAGCGCGGCGACCACGATCTAGACCTGCGTCAACCTTTGAGGTGTCCGTGCTGGAGATGTCGGTGTCGCCGTTGAAGACCAGACACCCGGTGGCGGTCAAATTGAACTCTTCGAGGAGGTCCTTGGTCATCACCGGATCGACCTTCTCCGGCTCGGCGACCAGAATCTCGATGAAGTTGTAGCCTGCGCGACTTGCGCTGCTCGCTGCGAAGCGCGCACTCTCGGGTGACCAATCGCCGGCCCAAACGAGCGAATGCCCGCCGAACTGCACGTCAGTCGAATTTTCACTGTCGGCCATCGAATGTCCTTTCCGTTCCCCGGACCCTGCGTCCGGGGATGTCAGCTGTCCTGATTCCCCCGCGGATAAATATATGCATAAAGATTGACGTATGAATAGAAATGCAGTAAAAATTGTCAAAATTGTTGATGATGCCGTGCCCTCTTTGGGCGGCGGTAGAAGAGGAGGCCCCGATGGGCGTTGTGTCGCTCGATCAGATCACCGCACCAGCATTCGAGCAGCGCTACGGCGTCCCCGCCATCAACATCTTCAACGACCTCACCCTCGAAGGAGTCCTCGCCGGAGCGGTCGAAGCCCGCTCGCCGATGATTGTGCAGACCTCGGTCAAGACCGTCCGCAGTATCGGGGTAGAGGTGGTCGCCAGCATGTGGCGGTCGATGACCGCCGGTATCGAGGTTCCGGTCACCCTTCACCTGGATCACTGCCCGCACCGAGACGTCATCACCGAATGCCTGGAGCACGGGTGGAATTCGGTGCTGTTTGACGCATCGGAAATGCCGGTAGCCGAGAACCAGAGACAGACAATCGAGGTCGTCAAGGAAGCGCACGCTGTAGGCGCAGCCGTCGAGGGGGAGATCGAGGCCATCACCGGTGTTGAAGATGATCACGGCTCCGACGACGAGGCGCAGCGCGAGTCCCTCGAAACCTCACTGACCTTCATCGAGGAAACCGGGGTCGACGTCTTCGCCCCGTCCATCGGCAACGCACACGGCTCCTACAAGACGACGCCGGTCATCGACTTCGATCGCGTATCGGACATCGTGGCCCGCCGGCCCATCCCGATCGCGCTCCACGGCGGCAGCGGGCTGACCGACGAGCAGTTCGCCGAACTGATCGCTCGAGGGTGCGCGAAGGTGAATATCTCCACTGCACTCAAAGAGCTCTACATGAAGTCCACGCTGGCGTACTTGGTGGAGACGGAGCAGAAGAACAAGTGGGATCCGCCGTCCTTGTTCAGAGATACCCGCGCGGCCGTCGTCGCCATGGTTGTCGATCTCGCCGAGCAATTCGGCAGCGCAGGGAAAGCGGCGTAGACCATGCCAGCGTTGATCTTCGACTGTGACGGTGTTCTGGCCGATACCGAGCGCGATGGGCATCTGCCCGCTTTCAATGCGACTTTCAAGCACTTCGATCTGCCCGTGTGTTGGAATGAAGAGGAGTACGCGCAGAAACTGACCATCGGCGGTGGGAAAGAACGACTGAAGAGTCTGTTGACACCCGAGTTCATCGACGCGGCCCACCTTCCTACCGATCCCGAGGGCCTGTCGGACGCCGTCGCTTCCTGGCATGCGCACAAGACCGGCGTCTACACCGACCTGGTCGCCGACGGTGTCATGCCAGGCCGCCCCGGAATCACCCGAATCGTCACCGCGGCTCACGATGCCGGATGGACGCTCGCCGTTGCCTCCACGTCACACGAAGACTCCGTGCGCGCAGTACTCGAGCATGCTGTCGGCAAAGACATGGCAGCTCACTTTTCGGTATTCGCCGGCGACATCGTGGCCAAGAAGAAGCCCGCACCGGACATCTACCTACTCGCCCTGCAAAAACTTGCCATCCCCGTCGATGACGCAGTCGTTGTGGAAGACAGTGCAAACGGACTGCGCGCGGCCCTCGCAGCACAGTTGCGAACCGTGGTAACCGTCAGCAGCTTCACAAGCGAGGAAGACTTCACCGGAGCATCCCTGGTGGTCACGTCCCTCGGTGATTCCCCCGAGCCGGCGGCGTCGGTCCTGGCCAACCCCCACGACGTCAGCGTCGATCACGAGGTCACGCTCGACGTTCTCACCCAGATTTTGACAACACCCCGCCCATAACAACAGCGCACGCGAAGTGAGGTAGTGACATGACCCGTTTGGTGAACGATCCCGTCGAATTCTCCGCTGAGCTCGTCGATGGCTTCATTCAAGCCAACACCCGCTACGTCCGACCCGTCTACGGCGGCGTCGTTCGATCTACCGAGACCAAACCCGGGAAGGTCGCGATCGTGACCGGTGGAGGGCTCGGCCACTATCCCGGCTTCGTGGGCTGGGTGGGACCCGGGCTCGTTGACGGGGCCGTCACCGGGAAGGTCTTCGCGTCACCGGCGGCGTCCCAGGTCCATAGCGTCGCTAAGGCTGCCGATCACGGCGGCGGAATTCTCTTGGCCTACCTGAACTACGCCGGTGACATGCTGCAGTTCGGCATGGCGGGAGAACTCCTGAAGGCCGATGGCTTCGATGTCAGAAGTGCTGCAGTCACCGACGATGTCGCCTCCGCGCCGGTGGAAGAAACAGACAAGCGTCGCGGTATCGCCGGCGGACTGGCCGTGTTGAAGGTGACGTCCGCTGCCGCGGAAGCCGGAATGACCCTCGATCAAGTCACGGCCGTCTGCCAACTGGCCAACGACCGGACCCGGACCTGCGGCATCGCGTTCTCCGGGTGCACGCTGCCCGGGGCCGATGAGCCGCTGTTCGAGGTGACCGAAGGCAAGATGGCCGTCGGCCTCGGCGTCCACGGGGAGCCCGGAATCTACGAAACCGACCTTGGAACCGCCGACGATGTCGCCCAACTACTCGTCGACACGTTGATGAACGAGGTCCCGCAAGGCGCAGACACGCGCGTAGTCGCGATGCTCAACGGCCTGGGATCGGCGAAATACGAGGAACTGTTCGTCACCTTCACATCGGTCACCAGCAAACTCCGCGACGCCGGACTCGACATCGTCGACGGGCAGGTGGGGGAGTTCATGACATCACTGGACATGGGTGGACTCTCGCTGACCTTGATGTGGTTAGACGACGATCTCGAGACGTTGTGGTTCGCTCCTTGTGACAGCGCCGCGTACTCACGCCCCGCGCTGCAGGACCCGCCCCTGGACGCAAGCGTCACCTTCAACACCGAACCCGAGCCGCTCACCGTCCAACAGGAAGGCAGCGCATCCTCGCGAGCCGCCGCCGGTCTCATCGCCGATGCGCTCGACCGCGTGCGCGATGTCCTGAGCGCGAACGAGTCGATGCTCGGAGACTTGGACGCCGTCGCCGGTGACGGAGACCACGGGGCCGGAATGGCGCGCGGCTCCGCGGCCGCCGCGCACGCCGCCCGTGAGTTGGTCGCCGAGGGCGCGGGAGCGCAGACGACTCTGGCGGGCGCGGGAGCGCGATGGACCGAGCATTCCGGTGGGGCGTCGGGTGCGCTGTGGGGCGCAGCCCTGACGGCCGCGGGCAACTCGCTGGGCGACGATCGTGACGTCGACAACGCCGCGGCCGTTGCTGCGGTTCAGGCCTTCGTGGACTCGGTCATCAATTTGGGCAAGGCCAATGTGGGTGACAAGACGATCGTGGATGCTCTGGTTCCCTTCACGGAGGCCTTCGGGGCGTCCGTTGAGTCCAGCGGTGATGTTACGCAGGCGTGGCAGAGCGCAGCGGCGGTATCGGAAGAAGCCGCCGCGGCCACCGAAGCGCTGGTGCCGCGCATGGGTAGGGCGCGGGTCCTCGGTGAGCGCTCGGTCGGTTCCCCCGACCCCGGCGCCGTGTCGTTCGCGATGGCCGCCAAAGCCGCCGCAGCGACCGACTAGTCGAACGACAAACAGGCAACGAGCCAACCAACGCAGGTTTCTCCGAGCGAGAGCGAACAAAGAGATGAGTAGGTAATGCCGAAGACGCGTCAGTTATCCATGGATGCGCCGTGGTCGCAGGTGCAGGTCTCGACGAAGGACTGGGACGCCGCTGATCCGGCTCTCCTGACCACCATGTTGACCCACATGCACATCATTCGTGCATTCGAAGAGACCGCCCTCGAGTTCGCCGGCGAAAAACTAGTGAACGGACCGTTGCACTCCAGCATCGGCCAGGAAGGTGGCGCCGCGGGCTCGGTACTGGCGTTGGCTCCGTCGGATCAGGTGAACGGTTCCCACCGAGGTCATCACCAATTCCTGTCGAAGGCGCTCGGCTTCATCTCGCCCGATGGCCTGGATCCCCGGGCTGATTTCTCCGACGACGTGTCGACGGTGGCGCAGCGGGCTCTTGCGGAGATTTGCGGCCTGGCGCAGGGCTACTGCGCTGGCCGCGGAGGGTCGATGCACCTGCAGTGGAAGGAGGCCGGTGCACTGGGCACGAACGCCATCGTTGGTGGCGCCGTGCCTTTCGCGACGGGATTCTCCTGGGCGAACAAGCATTCGGGGAGTCAGGCGGTCTCGGTCTCCTACTTCGGCGATGGGGCCATGAACATCGGATCGGTCCTGGAGTCCTTGAACCTGGCGGCTGCGTGGAAATTGCCCGTGTGCTTCTTCGTCGAGAACAACCAGTACGGGGTGTCCACCACGGTCGAGGAGGCCACCGGTGAGCCACGGCTATCCGGACGAGGTCCCGGCTTCAAGATCGCGAGTTGGCAGGTCGACGGCATGGACCCGCTCGCGGTGTACCTGACGATGCAGAAGGCCGTTGAGCACATGCGCTCGGGCAACGGCCCCACGCTCGTCGAGGCCGACGTGTACCGCTACTTCCACCAGAACGGACCGTTCCCCGGGAGCGCCTTTGGTTACCGCGATAAAGCAGAGGAAGCTGTGTGGCGCGATCGAGACCCCATCAAGCAAACCCAGTCCCACGTGGTGCGCCGCGGGATCATGACCGACGACGAGATCGCCGACCTGCGCAATCGGTGCACCTCGTTGATGTCCGACGTGGCGAGTCGACTCGTGGAGGACAACCCGGACGCTCCCGGAACACGTCGCTTCATTCCGTCGTTGTGGCCGGACCCGACAACCATCAACGACGGCATCCGCAGCGACCTCGCCGAGTTCGAGGGAGTCAAATTCAAAGAAGAGCAAGACTTCGTCGGTCAGACTGTCGAGCGGAAGTTCGTCACTGCGATCGCGGACGTGATGCTCCGCCGTATGGAGGAAGACAACTCGATCGTGGTGATGGGCGAGGACATACACAAGCTCAACGGAGGACCGCGTGGAGCAACCAAAGGACTCAAGGACGCCTTCCCCGATCGGGTGCTCGGCACCCCGATTTCCGAAGCCGCCTTCACCGGTCTGGCCGGTGGCATCGCCCTGGATGGCCGATACACCCCCGTGGTCGAATTGATGTACGCCGACTTCATCTGGGTTGCCGCCGACCAAATCTTCAACCAGATCGGCAAGGCGCGTCACATGTTCGGCGGGCAGCACGACATGGCGCTGGTGATGCGGGTGAAGATTGGAACGCGCACCGGATACGGATCCCAGCACTCCATGGATCCAGCCGGAGTGATGAACACGTCCCCGGGGTGGCGCATCGCTGCACCATCTACTCCGCTCGACTACATCGGCATGATGAACAGCGCCCTGCGCTGCAAGGACCCTGTGGTTGTTCTTGAACACGACGCCGATCTGTACAAGACCTCGGGACAGACGCCCGAGTCCGATCTTGATTTCCACATCCCCGTCGGCCGAGCCGCAATCCGCCGACAGGGCAGCGCCGTGACGATTCTGACCTACCTGTCCATGGTGCAGCAGTCCCTTGATGCAGCGGAATCCAGTGGGGTGGACGCCGAAGTCATCGACCTGCGATGGCTGGACGCTGCGAGTATCGACTGGGACACCATCGGAGAAAGCATCCGCAAAACCAACAACGTCATGATCGTCGAGCAAGGTAGCCGTGGAACGTCCTACGGAGGGTGGCTGACCGACGAGATTCAGCGTCGCTACTTCGATTGGCTCGACTCACCGATCCAGCGGATTTCCGGCGCGGAATCCGCGCCCACCATCAGTGCCGTGTTGGAGAAGGCGGCCCTGCCGAACGAGGACACCGTCGCCCAAGCGCTCGTTGACCACTTCGCGACACCGCACGGGAGTCGATAAATGCCTCGCCTGCTGCGTATGCCCGGCATCTCCGCCGATGCCGAAGAAGTCGTTTTCCTGGAATGGTGTTCGACGGTGGGCAGCACCGTCGCCGCGGGCGCGGCCATCGCCACGGTGGAAACCGAGAAGGCGAATGTCGACATCGAAGCCGAAGAAGAGGCCGTGCTGTGGCGGACCCTGATCGAACCCGGTGATGCGGTCGCCGTGGGTGCGCCGATCGCCGTGCTGGCCGGCGTCGGGGAGGACGTGTCGGACGAAGGCGGAGTCCTGGACTCGCTAGGGCTCGCGACCACAAGCACCGCCGACGCTGCCGAACACCAGGTCGCTGATCACGACAACGTGGAAGAACGCGACAACGTGGAAGATCGCGACGCTACACCGAAACCAACTGAGGCGACTGCCCCGAGTCCCGCAGCAGACATCGGGGTCGGCGCGCCACGGGCCAACGGTCGACTCTTTGCATCACCGCTGGCACGTAAATTGGCCCGGGACAACGACATCGCACTGGCCGGCGTGATGGGCACCGGGCCCGGTGGACGCATCGTCCGCCGAGACATCGACCTCGCGCGGGCAGGTCGAGCCGAGGATCGTGTGTCGCAGTTGAGTGCCAGTCAGCCACGTGAAGCCATAGGGCGTCAGACTGCGGGTGCCGCGGAATTCGTGGACATTCCGCACTCGGGAATGCGGCGGGCGATTGCGCGCGCGTTGACGGCGAGTAAGCAAAACGTCCCGCATTTCTATCTGGAATCCACCTGTCGGGTCGAATCGCTGCTCGAGATGCGCGAAACAATCAACAACGACTCGCAGGTGCGGATATCGATTAATGACTTCGTGCTGAAGGCCGTCGGCAAAGCGTTGATGGACGTGCCGGAGATGAATGTCGTGTGGACGGACGATGCGGTCCGCCGATTCTCCACAGCCGATGTGTCTGTGGCCGTCGGCGGTGATCACGGCTTGGTGACTCCCGTCCTGCGATCGGTTGAATCCTTGAGCCTGTCCCAGATTTCCGGGCACGTCCGAGACTTTGTCGACAGGGCCAGTCGCGGGCAGTTGAAGCAGGGCGAACTAGAGGGCGGATCCTTCTCGGTGTCGAACTTGGGCATGTATGCGGTGGAGAGATTCGCGGCCATCATCAATCCGCCGCAGGCCGGGATCCTCGCGGTGGGAGCGGTACGGGAGGAACCTGTGGTCACCAACGGCTTGGTCGGCGTCGGCTCGGTCCTCACCGTCACCCTGTCTGCCGACCATCGAGGTGTCGATGGGGTGGTCGCGGCGACATGGCTGAAGAGATTCACAGCGCTGATGGAGAATCCGGCATTGCTGCTTGCGTAGCGCACGCACGCGTTCCTGTGTGTATGCGGGCAGGGCGCTGTAGGGCACATAAGTTGAGGTAGAAGGCGGCAAGGGAGACGCGGTGGCACCACGGGTAAGCATGGAGACCTTGGCCAAGGCCGCCTACTGGTACTACGTCCAAGACTTGAGTCAAAAGGAAGTCGCGCGGCGCCTGGGCACGAGCCAATCGAATGTGTCTCGGCTGATGAGGTCGGCCCGCGAACTAGGCGTCGTGACGTTCGACATCTCGTATCCCATTCACCGCGAGCTGGACTTGGAAGACGAGTTGCGGTCGGCATTCGACGAATTCGGAGTGCGTGACGTCGTCGTGTCGCAGGCGTTCTCGGACACCCACGCTCCAGGGGACAGCCAAGCGGCAGTGATGAGCCTCGCCAGATCGGGAGCCGAGTGGATCCAGGACAACGTCGTGGACCACGACACTCTGGCTCTCTTTTGGGGAACGACGGTCAAGGCCATGGTTGACGTGGCCCGCTTCGATCGCAGGATCGACGCCCACGTTGTGCAGCTTGCCGGAGAGTGGAGCGTTGACCCCGGACTGTCGGGTCACAACCTGGTGCGGGATCTGGCAGACAAGATGGGCGGTCGGTACTCCTACTTCAACGCCCCCGCGGTCGCCGCCAGCGCTGAGGAAGCGGACGCGCTCTTATCTACTCCCGAAGTGACACGGTCGTTGGAGTTCGCCCGGCAGGCCAACGTTGCCTTCCTCGGCATCGGGTCGTTTCCCACAGACACCACACGAACGTTCCTCGATCTTGCAAGAGCGACAAAGGCGGAAGTGAGCGAAGCCAAGAAGAAGAAAGTCGTGGGGCAGTTCGCCGGTCGCTTCTACGACGCCAACGGTGAACAGGTGAACCTCGCGATCCACCGACGCCTGGTGTCGCTCGATCTCGCCGATGTTAGGCGTATTCCGACGATCGCGGCTATCGCCCACGGCAAGGGAAAGGCAGCGGCGGTGCGGGCTGCCATCCACGGAGGACTCATCGACGTGCTCATCGTTGATCCAGACCTCGGGCGTAGCCTGCTGACCTAGGAGGTAATGACGTGGCAGTTACTGCCGATCGAGCCTCGTATTTCCGTTGATCGACAAGCGCTGGTTCGTCCGCCTGCTCGCACTGGGGTTGGTGCTTGCGATCAGCGGTTTCGCGCATATGACAAGCCCGCAAGAAACCAGTGCGCGGATGACGTTCGCTCACGAGATACCCGCGCAAGCTGACGCAGACGCCACGGTGACGGTCGTCAGCCGAAACATCTACCTCGGCGCCGATGTCGGCTCGGCTCTTGAGTTGCTGCCCGATATGCCTGCAGCGGCTCAACTGATGTGGGAGCAGGTGGCGGCCACCGACTTCTCACGCCGGGCACCCCTGCTGGCAGCGGAGCTGGCAGCGGATGCTCCCGACGTCGTCGCCATTCAGGAAGCAACGACCTGGGAGTGCCGACCAACATTGTTCGGATCGTCCACGGTAGTTTTCGATTTTCTTGGGCAATTGCTGGAAGCAACTCAGGACACGGCAGTGGAGTACGTCCTCGCATCGGCCGGTGACCGGACAGCCATGAATCCTGGCTACTCCATTCCTGTTCTTCCTTATCTGACAACTGTCCGCGACCCGCAGACTTTCCAGCCATTGTTTGGAACGGACTCTGCGGCGTGTGGGTTCACCATCGGTGATGCGCTCCTGGTGCGGGCGGATCGCGCAGACGACGTGCGAGACGTCGGTCAGGGTGACTACTCGACCATCTACCGAATTGTTCCGGTGCTTTTCGAGATCGATCGCGGCTACGTGTGGATCGATCTCGCGGTCGGCCCAGGCGAGGTTCGCTTCGTGACCACCCACTTGGAATCGCTGTGGAGCGAAGGAGCGACGCCGGTCAATGCGTTGCAGGCGCAGGAACTTGTGGAGGTCGTCGACGGGTGGGGAAT
>ERZ891134.2567-NODE-2567-length-10411-cov-4.693125_pt1 | contig 10411 bp, 7 predicted proteins | sample MGYA00520888_ERZ891134 | MGnify/ENA primary metagenome ERZ891134 (study PRJEB32303, sample SAMEA104408692) | aquatic metagenome | biome: Brackish water; feature: Coastal; material: water | place: Baltic Sea | collected 2014-10-23 | depth 10 m ... | reverse complement strand
AGCACGCCGGCCAAATGCCAATGGGCATCGGCGTAGTCGGGCTCCTGCCGCAACACGCCCTCGAGCGCCGCGAGTGCCAATTCATGGTCGCCCAGTTCTGCGAGCACGCAGCCGAGGCTGGTGCGGGCCTCGACATGGTCGGCGTCGAGTTCAAGCACGGCGTAGTAACGTTCCCGTGCCGCGGTCAGATCACCTGAGCGATACAACAGCTCGGCCAGCATGAACATCACCTGGTGCGATTGCCCCTCGGCCTGCAGAAACGCCCGCAGCGCCTCGGCGGCCTCGATAAACTCGCCCGTCGCTTCCAAGTCGGCGGCGAGATCGAGGAGCTCCGTGCCGGTCGGCTGATCGAGGGATTCGCTCGCGATTCCCTCGGCCGCCACGTCGCGTGGCCGCACGATCTGAGGCGGCTCCGCGTCGTGAGGCGGCGCCGCGCCCCGGAGCCCATCGGTATAGAAGCCAAACTGCATCTGGCCGCCAGAACCGAGGAGTCGGCCACCGCGGTGGATGCTGAGCCGCCGGCCGTCGACCACGATCCGACTGCTGTGGCGGGCTGCCTCTCCGGCACCGCCGGGCACGAGACCGGCCAGCTTGGCATCGATCTCGCGCAGCGACAGGCCGCCCGCCAGCAAGCGTGCCAGGGCGCGGCCAACCACCAACTGCTGAAAATCAAACCACTCAAGCGCCCCGGCTCGCTTGGTGGCGACCAGCAGGCCACCCCGCACCCAGTGGCGAACGGCTGCCGGCGCCACGCCCAGCACATCGGCCATCATCGCCACCGTGTAGAGTCTGCTCACTCCTGGCTCATCGTGCTCCCGGGCGGCGGCCATTCCCGCCTCCGCCGCGGACCGGTGACCGCCGTCGGGGGCCGATCGTCGCCGCGCGGGTGAAGCCGACGCAGCAAGCGGCGGCACCACGAAGGGCAACACAGGATGGTCGTCCGTGACCGTGGGTGGCATACGCGTAACTCCGAAGAATCGGCGAAATCTAACGCACGCGCGGCCGATCGTCTATCGTCGGCGGTGCGGGAGCCTCGGAACGGCCTCGGAAGTCGGAGAGGTTTGATCATGTCGCATGGGATACGCGACTTTCACCACCGTCAGGCGTTTCAGACTTCATGAGCATGTGGTCCATGGATGATTCGGCAAGGCTGCCCCGGGTGGCCATCGTGGGCGGCGGGCCCGGTGGGCTGTTCACAGCCTGGCATCTCGAGCGGATGATGGCGACGCCCGTGTCGCTGACGATTCTGGAAGCCAGCCATCGGCTGGGAGGCAAGGTCTGTACGGCGTCGTTTGCGGCGGCGCCAGTCACCTACGAGGCGGGCGCCGCCGAACTCTACGACTACTCTCCGGTCGATGACGACCCGCTGCGGCAGCTGGTTCGGCATCTCGGCCTCCCGACGGTGTCGATCGGCGGGGCTGCCGTGTTCGTCGCCGGCCGGCCGATCGCCAATCTCGATGATCTCGCCAGCGCCTGCGGGGAAAATGCCCGCCACGCACTCATGAGCTTCGATACCCGTGCCCGCTCCGCCATGACGGCCGGGGAGTTTTACGAGTCGGGAGCGGATCATGCCGCCGACGCCGCGGCCGGAGGGCCGTTTGTGGGCCTGCTCGATGGCATCACCTGTGCCGACACGCGGCGGTATGTCGACGTGATGATCCACAGTGATCTGGCCACCGAGGCAGAGGAAACCAACTGTGGTTACGGCCTGCAAAACTATCTCATGAACGACCCCGCCTACATGCGGCTCTACTGCATCGCCGGTGGCAACGAGCAACTGATGCGGGCCATCGCCGTCCGGCTGGCCGCCGCGGTGCGGCTCGGCACGGCTGTCACCGAGGTCCGCGACGGGCCCGACGGGGCCATCCGGCTACGGCTGCAAACGCAGGGGCAGGCCACCCATGAGGATTTCGACGTAGTCATCCTGGCGCTGCCGATGGATGCCCTCGAGCGAGTGAGGTTTGTCGGGGCATCCCTTGCCGACGCGCTGCGGCGGCATGTCGAGCATCATGCTCATCCGGCCCACTATCTCCGGGTGAGCGTGCTCCTCGATCGACCGGCGCCACCGCTGCCGGGCGACGATGCCTACCTCATGCTTGATGCCTTTGGCGGGACGTGTCTCTATGTCGAATCGGCGCGTGATCCGTGCGCCGCGCATGGCGTGCTCGGGTGGCTCCTCGGCGGTGCGGCGGCCGTCGAGATGGCGGGGCTGCCCGACGAGGCGGTTGTGGCAGCCGTGCTCGCTTCCCTGCCAGTGCCGCTGGCGGCCTGTCGGGAGCAGGTGCTGGAGACGCGGGTGCATCGCTGGACGGGGGCCGTGAGCGCGCTGCCTGGCGGCTGGACGCGGCTTCCGGCCGACCGCCGGCATCGCCCGTCGCCGGCCCATCCCAAGCTCTTCGTGGTGGGCGATTATCTTTACGACTCGACGCTCAACGGCGTCCTCGACTCGGCCGAGCATGTGGCCGGCTGGGTCGCCGCTGAGCAGATGCCCGAGCGGTTGGCTGCCCCGGCAGCCTCTGTCGGGAAGACCACGGAGGCGTCGCCATGATCGTGAGCGACAATGATCAATGCGATGAAGGCCGGCAGCTTCCCGCAGGGTTGCCGGCTGAGGCGGTGCTGCGTCGGCTCCTGTTGCCATGCGGCGAGGAACTGCTGCTCGTGGCCATGCCGCAGGAGCATGACGGCGACGGGCAACCTCCCCACGGCACGCCGCTGTTGGCCGAGGCGGCGACGGCCTGGGTCGCGGCAGCCACCCCCGCGGCGACCGTCATCTCAGTGCCGCTCTATGGGTGCCACGTTGTGTGGGCTCCGGGGCGGGCCGCCGTCATCGGGGCCCCTTCACGGCTCGAGGCGCTGGCGACCGCCGTGACTGATTTTGCTGATCGCGAAGCAGATCTCCGCCACCTCGAGCAGCGTTGCGCAGAACTGCTCGAATCACTCGATCGCGACGCCCCTCACGCCTTCGCGGTCGACGAACGCACGTTCGATCAACGTGATGCCCTGGCAGCCCGGTTTCGGGAGGCGGTGGCTGTCCGCGGCCGACTGGCTCGCGCGGCGCCGGCCGTGCATGCCCCGCCGGTGCATCCGCCCACGCTTGCCAGTCAGCTGGGGGAGCGGCTGCGCGACCGCACGCGTCTGGCCGAGCGGCATGAGTTTGCCGTCGATCGGGCGGAACTCGCTGAGCGGCTCTACGAGGCGTGTGGGCAGCGGGCTGCCGAATTCGGCATCGCCCGCCGGCAGCAGGGCCTGGAGTGGGCGATCGTCGTGCTCCTGGTGATCCAGACGACGTTACTCATCGTCGACCTGCTGGCCCGGGGGGCCGCAACGTGAGCCGACCGACGGCATCTCGGCAGGCCTCGATCGACGTGCTCCGGGCGGTGGCGATCGGGCTGATGGTGGTCGTCCACTTCGTCGAAAACCTGTCGGGCTGGTATGACGGCGGTAGCGGACCGTTTGAGGGCGTGCACCGAGTCTGGTGGCTGCCGACCGGATTCGCCGCGCCGCTGTTCACCGTTCTTTCCGGCATGAGTTATCGCCTGTGGCTTGGCGTGCAGATGCGGCGGGGCGAGTCTGCGGAGACGATTTCCAAACGCACTGTCCGCCGAGGCCTGTTTCTGATCGGCCTCGGGTTTGCCTTCAACGTGTTCGTCTGGCTGCCAGAGGATGTCTTCAATTGGGATATCCTCACGCTCATCGGCCTCGGTTTGCTCGTGCTCGACGTGGCGCGGCGGATGCCCGATTGGGTGGTGGTGCTGGCAGCGGCATTGGTGCTCGCGGTGAGCCCGGCGCTGCGGGTGGTGGCCGACTATCCCGCCTTTTGGCAGGCTGGCTACTTCGACTACGACTTCACGCTTGTCGACGTGCTGCTCGGCTGGCTCGCCGTCGGCTACTTCCCGGTCTTCCCCTGGCTGGCGTTTCCCTTGCTGGGGCATGCCCTGGCCGCGTGGCTTTTTGGTGAGGAGGTTGATGAGCAGGTCGACGTGCGGGGTGAATCACGATCAGGCCGCGTCGCGGCGAGCGGTATCGCCGGCATTGCGACCGCCTTCGCGCTGACCGTTTCCTGGCCCGCGCTGCCGGCCGCCATCACCGGCGAGGCGGCGCTCGGCTGGACGATGTTTCCAGCCTCGACAGCCTATTGCCTCGGGACGCTCGGCACCGTGACGCTGGCGGCTGCGGCGCTCCATCGGGTGCTCGACAGAGGCGGGCAGCGGTGGGGCTGGCTGCTCGCCTGGGCGACACCGCTCAGCCGGCATGCGCTCTCGATGTATCTCCTTCATCATGTCGTGCATGTGTGGCCACTGTGGGCCTGGGGCGTGGTGACCAGCGGAGAGACCACGGCGCTCTGGCAGGTAGTGATGCCACCGGCGGCATCATTCGCGCTGGCCGCTGGATTTCTCGTCGCGGCCGCTTGGTTGTTTCGCTGGCTCGATCAGCGGCGGATGCCATCGGCAGAATCGCTGATGCGGTGGGTCTGCGATTGAGGCGGCCGCGGGATCACGACGGCACCGAAGCGATCCAACCCTCGAGCGGATCAAGCCCCCGGGGTAGCCCATAGCGGGGGAGCGCGGCGGCATGAGCCGCTTGGAGCGCACAGATCACGGCATCGAGCAGGTCGCCGCTGCCATCGGCCACGAGTCGGCGTCGCCAGCCGTCGCTGATCACCAGCCGGACCGCAAGCCCGGCTGTGCCAGCGACGAGCGATGCCACGATCGTCGCGCGGTGGCCGCGTCGCTCGGCCGTGTGTTTCCGCGAATCATCGCTCTTGTAAGACCGCGTCGTGACGGTGCGGGCGGTGAAGCCGGGATAGGCTTCCAGCGCGATGCGGCGCGGCCGCCCACGCCGGCCCGGATGCCGATGGGCCGGGAAGGCGAGACCGGCGTCGAGCATCCGCCCGATACCGGCGTGCATCATCCAGGCCACCGGTGGATTGGCCCACCGCATCGCGGGGCTCGACCCGGCCGGCCTGTCGGCGGCCCGCCAGGCAAACTTGCTTCCCACCGGGCGGGCCGCGCACCAGCGGCGAAAGGTGTCGCGCAGCTGCTCGCGGGGCTTCTGGCAATAGAACTGCACGAACTTCGGCCAGATAGTCGGCCAGCCTTCATGCTCGATGAGCGAGCGTGGCTGGCCGAAGGGGAGATCGAAGCCACCGAGCCACGCCTTGTCTTCGACCAGGAACCGCTCAAAGGCGGCGAGGCTCTCCAGTTCACGAACCTCGTCGAGCCGGTACGAAGGCCGTCGCGCCGCCGCCTGCCAGCGGCCCACGGCCACTGTGATCGGCTTCTTCTTGGATGGTGCCGACGTGAAGTCGACACCCAGCACCAGGGTCGGGGTCGACAAGTCAGGTGGTGTGGCCACCGCGGGCGGCCGGGAAGGGGGCGGCCGAGGTCTCGGCGGCCGGCACGTCGCGGGTGCTCCCTCGCGGGGGTGCCGGCTCGACGGCCGGGCCCAGCGGAGCCACGCTGGGCTGCGGCGCGGTCCGCGTGTCGCCAGCTGACGGCCGTGCTTCCGGCGTCGAAATCGGCTCGAGGCTGTCCTCCACCGGCTTCTGGGCTCGCACGGCACCGGCTGCTTCCGGATCGACATGCTGCAAATCAGAGCTTCCCCAGCCTTCGGGCTGCTGCTGCGCCGCGGGAGCGGGCTTGTCGCTAAAGGTCTTGGGCGCGTTTGCGGGGGCTGGCTGGGCCGCGGGCGTGGTGGGGCGGGCCGCGGCGGCCGGCGCGAGCGACGGTGGCGTCACCTGCGACTGCGTCGCAGCAGCTGCCGGAGGCAGCGGGTTGCCACAAGGATCGAGCGGCACCCGCATCACCACGGTTCGCGGCTTCCGCACGGTGTAGGTGTAGGGCACCCGCTTCTCGACCGTTCGCGGCACCTGCATCGTCCGCTCTTCGGTCACGTACTTGCAGACCTGCACGCTCACCGGCTCGACCCGTTCTTCGGTCACATACTTGCAGACCTGCACGGGCACCTGACGGACCTGCTCCTCGGCGACCATCCGCATGGTCTGCACCGGCACCTTGTTTTCGACCCGCTCGACGACCTTGCGGACGGTCTGCACGGGCACCTGGCGAACCTGTTCCTCGGCGACCATCCGCATGGTCTGCACGGGTACCTGCTGCACCACCTGCTCATCAACGTAGCGGACGGTCTGCACGGGCACGCGGCGGGTCACCACGCGGTTGACCATCGTCGTCTGCGGCACCTGCACCGGCGTGTAGGTGGGCTGGTAGGCACGATTCACCTGATTGACCACCGCGCCGGGGGTCATGGCCCAGGCGTAGCCGCCCCGCTGCCACTGCATGAGACCGGTGTAGGGATTGACGGCCCAGCCGCCGGGCACCCACCCGAGATGTGCCGTGCCGGGCGTCACCACAGGCGTGACCGTGTCGACCGCCTGCGTGCCCACAGAGTAGGTCGTGTGCATGGTGGTCACCGGCTCGGCGACGGTGTAGGCCTCTTCTCGCTCGCTCGTCTCGTACACCGGGCGGCGAACGGTGCTCACTTGCTGCTGCACGGCGGTCTCGTAGACCGGCTTCATCACGGTGTAACGCTCTTCGCGGGTGCTCGTCTCCACCACGTCGCGGACGACGTCGTAGCTGCGATCGACGACCTGCGTTTCATAGACGGGCTTCATCACCGTGTAGCGCTCCTCGCGGGTCTGGGTTTCCCAGACCGGCTTCTGCACGGTGTAGCGACGCTCCTGCGTTTGGGTTTCCCAGACCGGCTTCTGCACGGTGTAGGTCCTGGCGTCGTAGACGGTTTCGTAGGTGACGCGATAGGCCGTCACCTGTTCCTCGTCGTAGACGGTCTGCACGTCGAGGCGGTAGGTCTGCGTTGCCACCGGCGCGGCGACGGCGACTTCCCCGCAGCACTGTGCCTCGGCCGTCGCTACGAGCAGCGACGCCTGCGGCGCGAAGGCGACGAGGGCACATAACACAAGCCGCAGGCAACGGGCCTGGGCAGACGGCCGAGCGGTGAACGACCGGAAGGCACCGGAAACGGGCATGGGCAAACTCCTCCAAAAAACGGTGCTTCGAGACTAATCCCCCGTACGCAGGCTTCAAGCGAAAGGTTGAGAAAAAATTCGCTGTTTTCCCGAAAAAAAGCGTGCCTCGTCGGCACGAACGGCGCAACTGATCCATCTTACGGCCCCCGGCAACGAACCCCGGGACCTAGGGAAGCTGGAGCACATCCAGGTTCGCCGGAGCCACGGTCAGCCAGTCCAGAAACGGTAGGCTCGGGGGTCGGCGAACGCTCGAGGAGCGTTGGGCGTATCCTCGCCCCGCGACGAGACTTTTGCCGCCCCCGAGCCGGCGCTGCACGTAGGCCGGATGTGGTCTAGACGATTTTTTCGACCATGCGCCGCTCGGCGGTTGGTAGCCGGGAGATCGACGGGATCCGATAGCGGATGCCGTCGGTATCGGTGACGAGTGCCGACCCGTTGGGCAGCCGGGCCACGTCGTCGCCGTGGGCCACCTTGAATCGTCGTGGCCCGCGATCGGTGACCACGCTCCATTCGGTGGGTTCCCCGCCCGCGACCGCTAGAATCTGTTCGATCACGGGGAGAAACTCGCGCTGCGCCAACTCCTGCTCGAGGGTCGTCCGCAGTACTCCGCCGGCCTGCTCGAGCGAATCGATCCAGGCCAGTTCGCTGCCGTCGGCAGCGACGATCGCCACGGGGCCGTGCGGGGCTGAGACAGGAAAGGCCCGCAACACCTCGACCTGCTCGTGGACGGTGCCGGCCGCATCGATGAACTGTAGCTGCCCATGCGGCTGTCGCTCGAGCCGCCAGGTGTGGGAGAAGGCGTCGGGAGATGGTGCGTGGTCGGAGATCATGGCCTCAACGCGCCGTCGCCTCCTCTGCGGGTCCGATCATCTGCGTCTCCATCTGGGCCTCCATCTGGGCATGGTAGAGCCGGGCGTAGACGCCCCCCGCTGCCAACAGATCATCGTGGCGGCCGATCTCGACGATCTGCCCCGCGTCGAGCACGACGATGCGGTCGGCCCGCCGCAGCGTGGAGAGGCGATGGGCGATGGCGATCGTGGTGCGGCCGGTGACAAGCCGGTCGATCGCTGCCTGGATGATTGCCTCTGTCTCGGCATCGACGCTTGAGGTGGCTTCATCGAGGATGAGGATTCGCGGGTCGACGAGCAAGGCACGGGCGATCGAGATCCGTTGCCGCTCGCCGCCGGAAAGCGAGCCGCCCCGCTCGCTGATCCGGGAGTCGTAGCCGGCCGGCAGCGCGAGAATGAATTCATGGGCGCCGGCCGCCCGCGCGGCGGCGACGATCCGCTCCCGTGAAGCATCGGGGCAGCCATAAGCGATGTTTTCCGCGATGGTGCCGAAAAACAAGAAGGGCTCCTGGAGCACGCAGCCGAGGGCGCTGCGGTATTCGGCGATGGCCACATCGCGAAGGTCGAGCCCGTCGATGCGGATCGACCCACTGGAAGGATCGTAAAAACGGCAGACGAGGTTGGCGAGAGTCGATTTCCCCGCGCCACTCCCCCCGACCAGGCCGATCATTTCGCCGGGCTTGATCGTGAGGTCGATGCCGTGGAGCACTTCCCGGGCCCCGTAGCGAAAGTGCACGCCCGCGAGCTCGAGGCGGCCTTGCACTCGCCCCAGCGGCACCGGCTGTGGCGGCTCGGCGACCGAGGGCCGGCAGTCGAGGATCTCGAAGATCCGCTGGGCGCTGGCCGCTGCCCGTTGCGTGGCGGGAACCATGCGGATCATGGATTCCATCCGCCCATAGAACCGCGAGATGTAGGCGAGGAAGGCGGTGAGGCCGCCGACGGTCACTGTTTCACCAAACACGAGCCATGCGCCCGCCGCCCACACCACGAGCAGGCCCAGTTCACTAAACAGACTCACGAGCGGACTAAAGAACGACCAGATGACGTTGACGCGGTCGTTGGCTTCGAGCACCCGTGCGTTGGCGGCTGCGAATCGATCACTCTCCCGCCGCTCCTGGGCGAAGGCCTTGACGACACGGATGCCGGGAATCGTGTCGGCCAGCACGCTCGTCATGTCGCCCCAGGCAACGGTGGCCCGGGAGAAGCCCCGCCGCAGTCGCTCCCGCACGAGGTAGACGAGCCACAACACGAACGGGAAGGGGAGCAGGGTGACCACGGCCAGGGTGGGATTGAGCATCACCAGCACCACCCCCGTGAGAAGCACGAGCATCACGTTGGACGAAAAGTCGATGAGATTGAGTGACAGGAAGTTGTTGATTCGTTCGGTATCGCTGCCGACGCGGGCCATGAGGTCGCCGGTGCGGCGGCCGGAAAAGAAGTCGAGTGACAGAGACTGCATGTGGGCGTAGGTCTTCACCCGCAGATCGGCGGCGACCCGTTCGCTTACCCACGCCAGCGTCCATGTGCGGGCCCACGACAAAAGCCACGCCAGCAGTGCTGCCACGAAGAGGCCACCGAGATACCACCACACCAGGGAAAACGGCACAGGCATCCCCTGCTGCCGTGGAATGAGCACGTCGTCGACCAGCGGCATCGTGAGATAGGGTGGCACCAGGGCGGCCGCCGTACTGGCCAGCGACAACACGCCACCGGCGACCGCGGCGCCGAGGTGGGGACGGGCGAATTCGGCCAGCCGGAAGAGCGACTGGAGCGAGTCGTGCCCGGCCCCGCTCATGTCGGTGGCGTCTTCGTCTGCCGCTCGGGAGGGCACGAGGGCAGCCGGGCGAGGCGTTTCGGTGTCGGTCGCGACGTCACCCGGGCCCCCCTTCTGCCACGCATCGAAGGCATCTTCGACCGCGTGCATGCCACGCGCGCGGGCGGCGGTGAACTTCCACTGGGCCACCACCTGCCCGTGGCGGGACAATTCGATCCGGCCGACGGTCGCCCGCAGGCGAACTTCGAGGCCGGTCGCCTCGTCGATCGGCCACTCGATCTGGCGGCCCGGCTCGGCCGGCTGCCCGGTCGCCGGATCGTCGGACAAGAGCCGCCGGTCGGTGAGCACGATCCAGCCCTCGACAAACCGCAGGGCGGCGTCGAGATCGAAGCGACAGCACGCCAGCACGTGCTCGCCCGGCTGGAGTGGAAAGCGGTCGGGAATCCCGAACCCGCCAGTGGGCGTGGCCCGGGTAGCAGCGGGTGGCGGCGAAACAATGTCGGCCATGGTGGTTGAAAAATCTACCGGCGAACAAGGAATCGGCAGCCCTACGCAGCCTGCTGATTGTCATTTCTTCCCGTTCTTGGCACCCGTCCCTTCAGGGGGGCGGTGTTTTTGCCGGGGATGCACCGTTTTACAGGCTTCTCATCGGGGACGGCACGCGGAATGCACAGGGAGATTCCGAAGATCACTGCGATTCGTAATTCGTTTCGCATTGACTTCCCCGAGAGCGTACACTTTGAGCGTTGCAAGGAAGCCAGGAAATTTTCCTCTCAGGAATCGCCG
>ERZ891134.2565-NODE-2565-length-10413-cov-13.689226_pt1 | contig 10413 bp, 17 predicted proteins | sample MGYA00520888_ERZ891134 | MGnify/ENA primary metagenome ERZ891134 (study PRJEB32303, sample SAMEA104408692) | aquatic metagenome | biome: Brackish water; feature: Coastal; material: water | place: Baltic Sea | collected 2014-10-23 | depth 10 m ... | reverse complement strand
AAATCTTTGTCTATACCACAAGACCTTAATAAGTCTTGTACTTGAACACCCTCTTTAACTTGAGCATAGTGTTGACCATAAGTACCTTGAATATAGGTAGCAATTTCTTTTAGTATTTTATCTTCATTGTATTTCATAATATTCCTTTTTATTAAATGCCTAGTGCCTTTATAACATCTTCCTCTGTCTTTGGCAAGCTTTTTCCTGATTGTAACCAATCTACCATTTGTTCAAAGTTAAATGCCTCATCTGGTTTACCTTCTTTTTCTAACACCTGTTGTGCTATTTTAAAAAACTTTAAGGTACCCATTTCATTGGTCATACCATCTGGTTTACTTTGGTAATTACCTTTTCTTTGATTTGACATATTTACTCCTATTACTAAATTCTGGTAAGTGGTTCAAATTAGCGTGACTACCATTTTCATCACTTGCATAGGCCAATGTAGCACTATGTTTTTTAACTGTATCTGCAAATAACTTCTTTGCTTCATCATAGGTCTTAACAATTGTTTTAGTGGATTTATTCAATGACCTCCACTCTACAATAGAATATTCTACTGCATTATCAATTATATTTTGTTCCCAAGGATTAGCAGGCATTATTTACCTATTTGACCCAAGTTTCTGATTGTAAATTTAAAGCAACATCAATGTCTGATTCTTCTTTCATCCAAGAATCATCAGTATTTACTGCTGAAGCTTCAACTTTTTCTATTTGATTAAAATAACACCAATGTGTACCTGTGTCGCCTGTATAAGTTATAGCGCCAACATAGTTCAAATCTGTGTCATAAGTTTTAGCGTTAAGTGAATTGTCACTCTCGGCTGCTATATCGGTTTTTTCTGTTGCGATACCGATATTGATGATTGTACCACTTCTTCCGTGATTACATTCAACATAATCGCCTACATTTATTATCATTAGTGTATCTCCTTAAATAAATATTCTTTGTCATAACTCAAACCTAGATTATAACAAATATAACCTACGTCTTTCTCATTCTCTAAATCTTCGGCAGTTAGAATCCAATTGATTGCTTGTTTTCTAGTTTCAGCACCAAGTTCCATATTCTTCTTTACTTGATTTTCAAACTTTTTATAAGCCTCATCTTTAGCATTATTCTCTCTTTCAATCTCTTCATCAGCCCAAACACCATAAGATTTCATTTCTTTTTGAAACTTCTCGTCTGACCAGTATTTTGATTCTGCAATCACCGTTCTTGCATAAGATTTTGATGTTGCTATTGAAACAGTTTCATATAATGTCTGTTCATCAAGGTATCTCTCTAACTGTTTAACAGTATAGACACCATACTCTCTCCAATGAGCAGGATCCTCTACTAACATACCAATAAAACAATTAGGTGTTTCTAACATTTCTTTTTTAGAAGCTTCATTCATAGATTTGATATGAGCAACTAAATCTAGTTCGTCTTGTCTTGTTTGGTTATATTGAGCAGGTGTTACCATTAAGCGTTCTCCAGTTCTAATTCAATTACTTCATCAACGTTGTCACTATCAATACCAACCATATTCAGATTGTCAATGTCTAGTATATCTTTAATTGCTGAAGATTTTGTAATCAAGTTGTTTTTTAGATTAACAATAATCTTGTCAACTTGGTTTTCAACAGATGTCTCAATGTATTGTTTATATTTACTCATAGTGTGTTTGTCCTTTTGTTAGTGTTAATAATATAGTATCATACAAATCAAGTAAAGTCAAGCAGTTTTTTTTCTTGGCTTCTTTAATTCTTTCTTTTAATGTTTTCTTCTTTATCATATACACATATCCTATCAGACCTGGCACAGAAAGCAAGCGTTATTTTCATTTATTTTGAATTATTTTTTTGAGGCCTGGTAACGATTACCGAAATCAATGTTCTGGTATTGTTCTATTTCCAGTTGTCCACTACCCATTCAACGTCTGATTCGTGTGGATTTGGTTGTCCGTGAAACACGGCCACCAACGATTCGCTACACTTTTCAAATGTCCAATCAGTCTTACTAAATCTAGGTTCTTTTCTATTAAACCATTTGTATGAAAATGACCATTGATTCGGCATATATTGTAATTCTGTATGTTTTTTCATAAACTCAAAAGTCACATTCTGGTCACCTTGATATTTTCGCCATCTTGGTCTATCTTCATAGTATCTGTCCCATACAGCTGATGTCATTGTAGTATTATTGAATTTCATTATAGATGAGTTTATGCCATCCAAGCCTGTAAAATCGTGGATTGCACCAAAAGTGTCCACTTTACCAAACTTTGCCATTTCATCAATATTTTTTAGGATGACCACATCCAGGTCCATATATAAATTTTCACCAACTAGACCACTATCAGGATGAAATAGTTGTAGTTTGTTCCACCAACCTTGTTCGTCATCAAGTGGAAACTTTCTATACTCTATATCACCTTGTACTACTCTATGTAATGAAGTGTTGTCCGTAAAGCAAATAAATTTGTGGTCTACCGTAAGATGTCGGTTGACCATATTGTACAAATTCTGTACGTATTGTGGTTTGTATTTGTTTCCATAATAAACGCATACGAAATTCATTACAACATCTTTTTGAAATTAAATGCTACAGATATTCTTTTCTCTGTTTCATTTAAGTTTGGTAATACACCGTGAGTTAAGAAACTAGGAAATAAATACATAACACCTGCCTCTGCTTTACAAGTACAATGTATGTTGGTTCTAGGGTGGTTGTTTTTATCTTTTATATGTTTGTCCCAATATGCCTCTAATTCAGTAGCAGCTGGACTAGTAAACATTATATCACCACATTTTTCTGGTGTTTGTAGATAATATACACCAGAATATATACAACCTGCGTGTCTATGGTCTTGGTTATAGTCTTTATACCCATTTATATTAAACCATAAATTATCTAACTTTACTCTAGGAAAACCTAATTCATCTGATAGATTATTACCTTGTTCTTGTAAAAATGCATACAAAGGTTTTAATCTTTTGTGATTTTCAAAGTCAATATCTTTTGATTGAAAACCACCCTCGTTAGATACTAAACGACCTTTAGGATTTTGTGAGTTTAATCTACCCTCATTATCTTTACAAAAATCTAAAACATAGTTAGATATTAAATCATTATCTAAATTAGATTTTGCCACCTTAATAGGTGTTGTAAATAAGTCAAAAGTTCCTTCTTGTATCATTATTTCATTTGTTCCTGTAATTTACTTGGATCCAAACTATTGTTTGGTTGTGCCATTAACATTTCATAAGCCGTACCATCAGCAATCTCTTTTAATTTAAACTGATTATCAACTACCATTTTCAACCATTCATTTACTGTCTTATGTCCTGGTCTCAAAGGTTTAACTACTTTACCAATATGCTGACCTGCAATAAAACTTACAATGTTTCTTTTGTGTGCAAATACAGGTGTTCTATTTAAAATAGCGTCAACAGCTGATAAAGACATATTAGTTATTAATGCTTGACAACCTTGTAGTTCAGTTCTAATATCAGTATTCCACCATTGATTACCAGGTCTTGGTTTCTGTCTAATCTTAATTGGTAGATTTTCAAATTCAGTATCTTTTACTGCATTGGTAATTTGTGTTGTTGCAATTTCAAGCCACTTTTCTACCGAACAACCATTAATATGAAAAGTTACCGTAGGTGATGATGGTGCTAATAAAAAGTGTGTCATCTGACCTGTATCCCAACCTTTGAATTGGCAGTCAATACCTTCGTGTTCTAATTGTGATAATCTTTTACCATCGCCAACTTGACCTCTGATAGTATGTAAATTACCCTTTGCAATTCTAATATAGAATCTATCCCAATCTACGATTGGTTCTGGATATCTTGTAAAAGGAACATTTAAATATCCCACATCTACGTACCACCATTCTTTACCAAGATGTACACACTCTCTAATTAATTCTGTATTCTTACCACCTAAACCCCAAAAGAAGTGTATCTCGTGGTCTGCGTCTTGCCAACCCTTTTCAATTGCTGGCCAAATCTTATGAGATAAACATTTATCCCAACTCATCTTGTGCGTTATAATCATTCTATAATCTCCTATTGTAATCTTTTAACTGTTTCATATGCAATACCATTTCTTATTTCTTCCATTGTAAACTGACAACTTAATAAACTATCTATCCATTTATCTATAAGTTCTTTATCAGGATAATATGGTCTTTCTATTTTAGTCAAATCACTTTCACCAACAACATTTGATTGTGATACTTCATCACAAAATACTGGTACACCAGATAATACTGCCTCAATGGCAGCTGTTGATTGCATAGTGACCATTGCCCAACAATTTTTTAATTGTTCTTGTAAAGATGTTTTATCACCTTTATTTCTAATTCTAATTTCTCTGTCTGTATATTTTTTTAATGTTTCAAGTGTATCACTTAACCACTTTTCTTCGGTTATATGATACATTCTACATACTGCTTTAGTTGGTGGACAAACTAGAATATAAGTACCAAAATTCCAACCATTAAATGTAATTGGTTTATATCTTTCTATTCTTTTCTTATCCTGATTTGTTAACTCAACTAACTTATTAAGTTGTAATTGATTCTTTATAACTCTGTATAATTGACCATAAGGACCTGGCATATAGTCTCTAGTTGGATAAAAGTATGCGTGGTCCATATAATAAAATTCGTGGTTTCTTTTTTGACATTGCCATATAACTCTTTCTGAACCTCTTAATGTACCAACTACTGCAATAGGATTAGTTGTAAAGTTTTCCCAATTAAACGTAGGCCAAAAACCTTCTTCAAATGGTGGTATTCTTTCTCTACCGTTTCTATGTACTATTTGTGAGAAAGCAACAACAAATCTATCTTTAGCACCAGAGCCTGTACAAAATCCTTCAATCATTATCTTAAATTAATCTTACATTGTTGGTGGTAATAATCAAACCATTCTGAATGATAGTCACAATTGTTAGTATCGTGAAACCAAGGACCTCCTTCGGTATAGTGAATATTCTTTACATCTTTTTTATACTCATACTCGCCTGCCAACCAGTTCCATTCTAATGGTAAATCGCCTATTAGATTTTCATTCTCTAACCATTTAAATTGATGTAATTGTAATCCTGAAGCTGTATTAACATAATCTGGTGTTAATGATGTACACTTATCACAATTCATTAACATAAAACTAGACCAATTCTTTTTAGGATATTTTGTTTGTACTTGATTTAAAAACTTTGTTTCAGTTCTTGGTTCATAATCGTGTTTACAAACCTGTACAGCATATTTTTCATCACGCAATCTCCATAGTTCAGAAATATCACCTAACATTAATTGGTCACAATCCATAAAAACTGCCCAACCTTTATAGTCTGATAGATAAGGCACCATAAATCTACTAAAACTAAATTCAGTTGATTCTAAATTACCTCTTTCTCTAGTAAAAGTATCTTTTATATTAGGTAAATAAATAGGTGTAATTGACACCGGCCTTGTACTGTTTTTTAATATACTATAAGCAAGTACACTAAAAGCAGACTTCTCTTTACTATCGTATCCAATAAAGACATTAATCATAACAAATAATACCACATACAGGAGTTTTAGTTTCTAAATCGTGTATTTCATCTAACTTTAGTCTGTACCATTTACCAGGTTCAGGTTTAAATTTAAACTTACATAATTCAGCCTCTTTATCTTCTACTATACGTGTTTGTTCAACTCTTTCATTTTCAAACCATTGTGACCAAAATCTAAACTGGTTATCAAAATCAACTGCATAGAAAAAAACTTCTTCTTTTACAGCGTCTGTAAATAAAGGCATATCTTTCATACACCAATAATAATACTTACCTTTTTCTGGTAATAATGTAGTTCTAAATTCGTGTTGTAACCATTCTGATAATTCATTTGATACTTTATGAAAACTAAACTTTTCTCTATATTTTTCATAATTGCCATCAATAGGTTTTTCTGCAATTACTTCAGCAGATTCAATTAACTCTTTAGGTACTTCTTTTATATCTTTTTCTTCTTGTACATATGCATTGTAAATCATACTCTAGCCTCCGGACTTTTCATTAATTTTTTTCTTTTAGGACCTTTTATGTGGTCGTACACCGGTCCTAATATAGACCTTGCTTGTACGTGTCCTGGTTTACCATCACCAATGTCTTTATTCTTGACACCATTCTTTTCATATTTTTTTCTTACTAAATCCCATATATAACTATCGTGTTGTTCTTTCTCTTTGTATATCAAATCTTCGTTATACATATTTTGCATTTCAACTGCATATTTTATTACATCTGGATGTTTCATATTAAAGTATAAAAAACCACATTCACTATAATGATTTCCTCTACCTAGATAACTCATCATCATATCGTTATTGTGTATGTGTTTCTTTACCCATTCTTCATCAATAGTTTTATAAAATACACTATCAGCGTCTATACAAATTAAACCCTCATAGTCTTCGTTAGTAATAATCTCATTTGTATAGGCATATACTTTATAAGAAAATCTAACACCATCATTAATATATCCAGCAGGTGTATCTGCAACAGGTCTTTCTTTGTTTCTATTTACAAACTCTTCGCATTGTGGTATCTCATCAAACATACTTTTAGGTATAAAGTTAGTATGTGGTATATCTAACATATCTTCACTATATACAATCAAGTTAAATGGCCAGTTATAAGTTTCAAAAAACTTATGACCATATTGTTTATATAACTTTTTGTTTAAGGTTGTGACTACACCAATCATTTTGTAAATACTGTTTCTTTCCTATAATTGCCTCTACGAAAGTATTTAATTGAAGCCATAATACTTTCAACATCTTTTGCATATTCTTTTTCTTTATCGTTTCTCAATGGCAATTCTAACACTACAACTGCGTTATTCTTTGACATCAATTCTAAACCACCTAGTACAATTTCTTTTTCGTGTTCTTGACAATCTACTTTGATAAAATCCACATTTTGGTCAAACTTATCTATATAATCATCCAACATTCTAACATCTGTTGTTAACTTTTTTAATGCTGATTCTTTTAATGTTCTTTGAGAGTTGCCATATTGTACACCGTGAGCTAGAAGACTTACATTACCACTTTCATCAGGACTTTGAAATAATATGGCGTTTTTCTTGTGTTTGTTTGATAGTGCTATCTCTTCTAATGTCCAGTTATTAAAACTTTCCATATTTCTTTTATAACATTCTATGTTTTCTGGATGTGGTTCAAATGCAACTACCTTTTCAAACTTTTTTGATAAGTCTTTAGACCAAAAACCAATATTACCACCAATGTCTAATGCTAAACCTAATTTCTTACAATAAGATGTTGAGAAATCTCTTTGTTCTTTTTGATATTGAAAATCACCATTGTGGTCTTGTTTAATGTGGTCTTTGTAATGTGTGTCCCAATCAGGCAACCACCAATTCTTTTCTAGTTTCATTGTTTCCTCATTGCGATAAAATTATGTTCAGTAGTTTTATCTGATTTAGTTTGATGTAAAAATTCATCAAGATTTAATTTAGAATTTGTCATTATGTTTTTAATATCATAATCATAATTCATTAATAATTTATACAAGTCTTCTCTTGTATGTTGTTGTAGTTCCTTTTCAAAATGTTTATGATAACACTCGAAATATATCAATGGTTTATTTTTTTTAATTGTCTGTTCAGCACCTTGAAGTATTGGATATTCGTGGCCTTCAGTATCAATTTTAATAAACCATATGTTTTCATAGTTATAATAATCAAGTGTTTTACATTCAACTTCTATAATATGTAAATAACTTTTGCCGTGATGAGTAAAACCAGAGTGACCTAAATGTGTTTTATCAATTGTAAATCTTCTTTTTTCTTCATTGACATTTGATATGCCAACATTTAAAAGTTCAGCCTTTTTATAATATCTACTCAAATCATTTATAAAAGCTGGTATTGCGTCAATCATAATCCATCTATCTTCAACAATCGTATCTTTTAAGTAATTAATCCATTTACCACGTTTACAACCAATATCAATAATTCTATTACGACTAGACTTTTTAACACTAGCCTCATACATACCTTTTATCCAAGGAAATATATGTGCGTCTTCTTTAGTTGCGTAATTCATAACCAACTTTCTTGATATAATAACTATCTACAATATCAGAAACAGGATTATTTACCTTTTCTGTATCAAATATTTTTTTCAAGTCAATTTTAGTCTCGTCTATAAACGCTTCATACATCTTATCTTTATCTGCGTTACCTTTACCAGTAGCACCTTTTTTAACAACACTAGGTACAACTGTATCGTAAGGTATATTTTTTTCTTGTAATCTATATTTTAGTATGCCACAATTTTCAGCAATTTGAAATACACCTCTACCTTTAGAACCAAACGAGTAACCCTCAATATAAACTTGAGGTTCAAGTAATGGTTCTATGATGTCTAAAGCAAAATCTGAAATGTATTTGAATCTTTGAATAGGGTCAATCCATTCTTTATGTTCATAACCAACAATTTCTTCACTCATCATACCAACATACTTTTTTTTACTTGTTAAATAGAAAAACATTAAACTACCATTATCAATACAAATGGCAGGACTTGTTAAACTATAATCAATCCCAACTATCGTTCTCTGCTTTGTTATAATTTTCTTCATCAAATTCCTCAACTTCCCATCCACAAAAAGGACAAGTTAATGGTTCTAAATCTTGTTCCTCAATGTCCCATTCTACGGTATATTTAGTCTCACAATTTGAGCAGACTTTTTGTGCTTTTTCTAATGCCATTATAGTTTAAACTTTTTAAATTGGTCTTTTTTAACGTCTTGCTTAATACCACCAATTACATAAGATTCAATCTCTGTCTCTTGTGGTGCGTTTTGTGTAGAACGGCTGTTTAACCAATGTTCTACCCAAGGTAAAGGATTTGTTTTTTGCTCGTATCTCGGTTCTAGGCCGATTGCTTTCATTCTTCGGTTCGCCATATACTCTACAAACTGGTGTAATAGTTTTTCTGATAAACCAATCATACTTCCTTTGGAAAATAGATATGTTGCCCAACGTTTTTCCTCCTGAACAGCCTCATCATACATAGTATAAACTTCTTTTTCACTATCTTTAATTACTTTGTTCATCACTTTGTCATTTTCGTGGTCTCTGTAATTATTGATAATTCTTTGTGACATTGCTAAGTGTTGTGATTCGTCTCTTGCAATAAAAGAAATAATCTTAGCACTACCTTCAAGTAGTTTTAATTCACCAAATGCAAATGAACAAGCAAATGATACATAGAATCTTAAACCCTCTAGTATGTTAACTGTTACCAATGCTTTCCATAATTTCTTTTTGATTTCGTATTCGTCAACACTCTTCTTATCTAAATGCCACTTATAACCTGTGTCAATTAGGTCATCATAAGTCTCTGTAATAGTTTTTGCTCTTCGTTCAATTTTTTCATCACCAATAATTGTATCAAATACTTCATTTGGATTTGAATATAGATTTTTAATAATGTATGTATAACTTCTACTATGAATTGTCTCAATGAAATCCCAAGTCACAATACAACCTTCAATTTCTGGTAAAGAAACAAACGGTAAAAATGCAAGGCACGGACCTCTACCTTGTACACTATCTAACATAGTTTGGTATTTTAGATTAGATGTAAAAATAAACTTTTGTTGTTCATTTAATTCTGCATAATCATTTCTATCTTTTTGTAAAGATACTTCTTCTGGTCTCCAGAAATAACCTAACTGTTGTTGATTCAATTTATCAAAAATAGGATATTTCATATCACTATATTGTTGTACTTGTAAATCTTCACCAAAAAACATAGGTTGTTTTGTGAAATCAATATTTTTATTTGTGTTAAATACGCTTCTTGCCATTATTCTTTTCTCTCCTCTATATCATAAAAAAATTTGTCGTCATCACCTGCTGTCCACTTTTGTTCGCCTTCTACACTATACTCTTTGGTGGACACATTGAAGTCTGGAAACTTCAACTCGCTAGGAGTATAACTCTTATCATAAAATATTACTCTGTTGTTCGGCTGAGCTGCAAAGTAACCATTCTCTAATTTCAATATATTAAACGACTTATGTTGTGATGGTACTTCACTATAAGTCACATTTCTTTCTAAATTTGTTGAGTTAGCATTGTCTATTGTAAACATATACCAACCTTTATACCATTGTTTGCTTGGTGACAAATATTTACATTGATTGCCAATAAGCATTTGTTTTTCAATAATTGCAATATCATAACTAAAACAATCCCATAACTGCAATTCTGGTAATGATACTTCTCCTTTATAATCTTTTTTCCATACAAAAGCACTAATAGGTAACTTATCATATAAAGCACCATACTCTGGTATATAAGTTTCAAAATATAACGCTCTGCCTTGTAT
>ERZ891134.2563-NODE-2563-length-10420-cov-19.906995_pt1 | contig 10420 bp, 6 predicted proteins | sample MGYA00520888_ERZ891134 | MGnify/ENA primary metagenome ERZ891134 (study PRJEB32303, sample SAMEA104408692) | aquatic metagenome | biome: Brackish water; feature: Coastal; material: water | place: Baltic Sea | collected 2014-10-23 | depth 10 m ... | reverse complement strand
ATTCTGATCTAATATTGTTTAAAAACCCTTTTACCGCCTGCTCTCTTTTCATCTGGAAGAAATCAACCTCTACCTGTCTTAATACCTCTTCTATTTCAGGAATATATCCTGGATTGATGGAGTTTATATAAACAATATGGTGTCCATATGTTGATCTAATAGGTTTCGACCATTTTTGAGGTGCAAGGTTTATAAAATTTGTTGCAAACTCTATTCCAAAGTTACTTTCGATATTTCTATAGGGCTCATTTGCAAATGCTTTACCTAAATAGAATGGATCAGATTTGAAAGTACTATTTTCTTGCAGAGCTTTTAATGCTTGTTGAGATCTCTCAAGGGAGTTGTTGTTTTCTGAAAAATAATAATGTGTGAATGTGAATGAAGATTCAATAAAGTACTTATCTTTGTTATTTTCATAATACTTGTTTAGTTCTTTTGCAGAGGGAATCTCAAGGATTGATTCTTCTTTTAAAAATGAAATTTTTTGAGCAAGGCGCCTTTTTATAATTGTATCTTCTTGATCTAGTCCCAAAAGAAGAGCTTCTCTATAGAGAATTTCTTCATCAACTAAATTATTTATTATTCTTGCTAGCTCATCATTTGACGGATCTCTACCAACTTGTGATTTCCATGCGCTAATTAAACTAAGGATCTCTTGATCTGATATGAATATACTTTTATCTTTATCAGCATTCATTGCCGTATCAATCACATACAAACAAATACCTATAACAAAAAATATTAATACTTTGTATTTCAATCTATTATCTAAAATTATTAAATTTAAGTACTTAAATTAATCATTCTTACTGTTCCTCCAAGAGGAACGACATCAACATCACTTGCTGGTGGAATGTACCATATAGGTGATGACCAAGCTCTTTCTTGAATAGTATCATGCAAATCTTCACGTGGCTTGAAGCCTCTACTTATTGCATCCCATGTACTCCACCTACAGGTAGGATTTTCCAACACTCTTGCATAATAGAAAGATTTAGTTTCGTTATCAAATTCTGGATCTATCCAATTTGCTTTCAATTCTGCTGAACCAACATTTTTAGTTATAGAGCAATCATCGATATTAACTTTAGCTCCATTATCTGGACATCTATTTGTTACGGGATCAACTTGAAGACCATCAGAACACACAACATCAAAAACTTTTTCATGCCCTCTTCCTGAAGCATCAGACCAACCCTTTATAATCTGGACTCTTTGAAGCGGTGCACCATTTTTGTCTCTTTGCGCCCAAACAATAAACTCAGGTGCTTTATCCCCATCACCAAGGAGATCAGAACCCATAGTGACTCCGTTTTGATAAGCATTACTTACGAGCATCTCAGAATTTAAATCAATGCTAGATAAGTTATAACCTCCAAAGAAACGCACAGCAATTCGAGTTCCTGTTGTTGCAAAAGTTTCTTTTCTTTTAAAAGCTTTAAATATTGAATCTCTGGTATTTTCTTCAGCCCAAACAGCAGCCAAACCTGATGCACCCCATTGAGTGAAACCAGTATTTGCATATTCACCTTGATCTAATGAAATAGTGCTTCTTGGTTGATTAAATGCTCTCATGTAGTCATCCATTCTTTGAAGATTCTCTTGGGATAGAGGTGCGGATCCTCTATTTTCAGGATCACCATCTAAAATACCAACCTTAGACCAATAATTTGATTCATCAAAGGCACCGGCACCAGTATGAGTATCAGAGGAACCAATAAGACCAAATTTATATGGATTGCCTTGATTGGTGAATTCTAGCGTCAATCCATTTAAATAAGCTTCTCTAACATAACTACCAGATGGTTTGCTAAAAGTTGGTGGCCTACTCCCTACTCTTATATCCATTATTTCAAAGTCAGCCCATTCATCATCTGGTGAAAGTAAAGGATGAGTCTCTGAAGTACCTTTAACTTGCGTAATTTCAACGAGAGGCTCATTTCGCATTCTTTTTTCAGCATATTCTCTATTAATTGGGTCAGAATAAAATGTCTCCATTTCAAACATCTGGCCATTTGATCCATTAGGATTATGAGGTATTGAAACAGTATCGACACCCTTATCACGTAATTTATCTTGCCATGTCCATAAATCTTCTGGGTTTATTGAATCTATTCTTGTCCATGGCCTAATGGGAGCCTTTGATGAATTAAAGATAACATTTCTATGTAAATTACCGCCCTCAACATTTGTTGAGGTTGTGAATTCATACCCAATAAAAGTTGTGAAATGACCAGGATCATTATGCTCATTAGCTGCTCTAGCAACGTCTTCCCAAGCAGACTTATGAATTTCATAGTCAAAAGATTTTAAAGCTGTTTGAGTATTTTTTGTAAGCCAAGCTTTTAATACATTAGGACTTAAGTCTGAATAAGTTTGGGTAACAGTTCCACCAAGAATTTGGCTAAATAATGCAGATCTTGGTCCAGCAGATTCAGCTGTCAAATTCTCTACTCTGTTTAAATCATGAAAAGGTTTGGCAAAATCTTTTTGAGAGATGTCGGTTGAAGTATCTGACCAAGCATTCAACATACCCATAAAAAAACCATGATCAGTAACTGAATAAAAATCTAATGGTTCTTGTAATTTCATCTCATATCCCATGGGATGCATAATGCCATCTCCTTTAGCGTATCTGTATGCATCATTTGGAGTTGCTGTAATACCAAATATATAGGCATCAAAAGAATGTTTGGTATGAACGTGAAGATCGCCATAATAGGGATTTCTATCTTTGTTTGGTTTTGGTTTTGGCTTAGATGATTTTTCTTTATCAGATGAAAAATCTATAATTTCAGTAGCACTATCTGACCTCATCATATCTATGAGACTGATTAAGGGTCTATTATCAGTTACTGATGACCATAAACTGATAAATAAAGCTAAATAGATTACTGGTATGGCTATTAAAAGCTTTACAAAAATTGATTTCATTCTAATTCTCCCCAAATATATATAAATTTATTAAATCAACTCAAACAACTATAGTCAATCAATATAAGTGCAGATTGGTTATGCTAAAATAAACAAAATACTAATCTGATTTAACCCATATTGGCGATGACCAAGCCCTTTCTTGAATAACTGAATCGATATCAGATCTTGGCTTCTCTCCGTTTCTAACAGCATCCCAAGTTGACCATCTACATGATGGATTTTCTATAACACGAACATAATAAAAAGCATTCACATCAGAATTAAATTCTGGATCTTTCCAGAAGGTTTTAAGCTCTGATGCGCCTATGTTTGCTGTGGTTGAACAGTCATTAAGATTAACTTCTGCTCCATTGTCTGGACAACGATGAGTTATTGAATCAACCTTCAAACCATCTGAACATGCTACATCAAAAACCTTTTCATTATGCACTCCGTTTTCGACCCATCCTTTAACAACTTGAGATCTTTGTAATTTATTACTAAGTGGATCTGAAACTGCCCAAATTAAAAATGTTGGGCTGATTTGATTATCTGTAATAAGATCACCACCCATAGGTATGCTCAATGAATAAGCTTTTCTAATAAGATTTTCATCTGAAAGATTATATTTCTCTAATTCATAGCCGCCAAAAAATCTTACCTTGATTCTAGGGCCTGATGTTGCAAAGGTTTCTTTTTTTCTGAAAGCAGCAAAAATTGACTCCCTTGTATTCTCTTCAGCCCAAACACCTGCAAGTCCAGAGGCACCAAAATGTATAACGCGGTCTCCTGCATTAAGGTAATAATTATTATCAACATATTTCATAACACTTGCCCTTCCTCGAGAAACTTCTTCTGATTCAGAACCGGGAATCTTGCTCATGATATAACCAAAAGTTTTATTAAAAGGTACTGAGCCCCTCAGCTTAGGAGTGCCATCAACCATGCCGATTTTAGAAAAATGTGTTTCTTCATTATATGATCCGCCAGCTACATGACTATCGCTAGAACCAATAAGACCAAATTTATATGGATTAACAATTCCTTTTTCTTCAAATCCAAGACCTCTCAAGTATGCATTTCTTACATATGAACCCTTAATATTTTTCATTTCATTTGATGGATACCTGGGTGGTGTAGCGGTTTCAAATGAGGCCCATTCATCATTTTTTGAAATTAATGGATGAGTTTCAGAGGTTCCTTTGGCTTGAGTTATTTCAACCAATGGTTCATTTAGCAACCTATTAGATGCATAAGCATCATCAATTGGTCCGCCATTAAAATCATTATTAGAAAAGGCAGAGCCGCCAGAAATATTTGAGTTATGAGGAATAGCTAAACTATCAACACCATTTTCTCTAAGACCATTCATCCATTCCCATAATGGCTCAGGGTTCATGCTATCAAGTCTAGAAAAAATTTTATCGGGAAGATTTTTAGTGTCCTCAAATATCACATTACGATGAAGATAATTATTGTATAAGTCTTCAGACGAAGTATATTCGTAACCTGCAAAGGTTGTAAAAATACCAGGCTTATATGCATCATCAGCAGCTTTTATTGTTTCTTGCCAAACACTTTTTTGAACATTATCTATGAGGTCAATATCAATTGTGCCATTTCTGATTCCTTCAATGGTTGTTCTAGCAAAATTTGTAAACAATCCACCTCTTTTAAAAACTTCTAAAAACCCATCAGGTCGAGATTCATTTAAATTGTGAACTGGCTTTGTATACTCATACTTAGAAAACAAAGAGTTAGTGTCTGCAGCGGTTGGTAGAAGTCCTAGAAAAAAACCATGGTCAGTTACCGCATAAAAATCTAGCGGCCTTCTCAGCTTTATATCATAGCCTGTTGGATGAGGAATTGACTCTCCTTGAGCAAATTTATAAGCCATGTCAGGATCACTTAAAGATCCAAATGTGTATGCATCAAATGAATTTGAAGTATGTATGTGCAGATCACCGAAATATGCATTTTTATTTGGATTAGGCGAAGATAAAGAGTCCGTGCCCAATAAATCAGCTACTTGATAATAAGAATCATCTAATGAGGTTTGGACTTGTTGTTTTTTATCTACGTCAAGAATAAACAAGCCATAGAAAATAAAACCACCAAGGATAAGTATTAATATTAATACAACTCCGCCAATTTTTTTTATCATTAAATTATCCTAACACAGTGTTGAAAACAGATACTTTTTAAACAAACTGATTGGTACTAAACTTTTCTTTCCATGGAGTTAGGTCCAAATCACTACCGTGTGTTTCAGGGTTAAAATCTTTATCAAAAAATGATTTATAGTCTGCGTAATTAACTCTTAGTGCCCCTTTTTTAGAAAAGAAGAATTTGAACATGCTTTTAAATGTAGATAGTTTCCAAAATTGCTTATCATGTTTTAACATCTTGATTGCAATTCTTGTGATTACAAAAATTAAATCAATCAATGCCAATTTCATTACAATCCTCAAAACTTTATTTGAGCCATTGATTGTTTTATAAACATCGTGTGATACTGATTTGTGCTCAACCTCTTCTAAGCTATGCCACTTCCACATATCTACTACTGGATTATCTGATTTAAGAATTTTACCTTTTAAGATATTGGTACCCATTGTTGCTGTGATATGTTCGCTTGCAGTTGTTATAGCTAATCGTGTTTTGTTGTCTACTTTATCTGTATGGGATTTTTCTAAACTTTTTACAAATATGCTTTCTAACTTTTCTAAGTCATATCCCTTAAGTTCACATAATAGTTGGTTGTATTTAATGTGCTCTCTTGTATGTGTTGCCTCTTGTATGCAGAACATACGAATCTCTTCTGACATATCTTTTAGTCTAACGTCATCTTTGAATGCACGAACACTTTTCATAAAAAACTTCTCACCTTTAGGAAAACAAAAACTTAAAGCATTTAAAACTGCAGTTAGGAATGCATCATCGTTAGCCCAATTTGAAGATAAATGTTTCTTCAGTTCGAACGAAGGGTCTCTCTTTATCATTGTCATATTATGTTCCTCATAATTTGCAACAAAGAATAGCAGTAATGATCATATATAAGAGAGATATTTTAAGTCATAATAGAGATGTTTTAATTCATAAATATTTTAATTTTTATCTTTGCAAATGTTCAATACAACTAATAGAAACTTAAATTTACTAGTAGACACACTATTAGATATATCCAGAGAGTCAGGTTTCTCAACTGAAGATATTATCAAGCACGCAAAAATAGATTTAAATAAACCAATACAAGAAATTGATACACCTAGAATTATTGAAAATGTCTATAACTATATTAAAGACGAGGCTTTAATGGTAAAGCTAGGTCAAAGAGTAGATGTAACCTATTTTGGATCTTTTGGTTTTGCACTCATGAGCTGTTCAAGTTTTTCAGAAGCTATCAAATTGATTAATAGATATCAGTTATTGCTTGGAACTGGGATTAATTTGAATGTTTTATCTGACTCTCATAACTCTAAATATACGCTAAGAGTTTCAATAAGTATTTTAAACAATCTGCAAAAAAAATTATTAACTGAGCTAATAATATCTCAATCAATTTATCTTCTTAGAATTATTACAAATAATGATAAATTAAAATTTACAATAAGTTTTCAACATGAGGGAATATATAACAAAGAGCTTTATGAATCGATACTAAAGTCTAATGTGAAATTTAATCAACTACATAATGAAATATCTGTTCCAATTGATTTAAGTAAAGAAAAGCTAGTTTCTGCAAACTCTGCAGTTCATATTATTTATGAAGAGCAATGCGAAAGACTTCTACGAGATCTGAATAAAGTAGAAAACTTCTCCGCTGCTACAAGAAGAATACTACTTCAAGCTGGGGATGATTTACCTGATATAAAAGAAGTTGCCTTCAAACTTCATATGAGTGAAAGCACACTGAGAAGAAGATTAAAAGAGGAATCTTCAAGTTACAGAATTATTTGCGATGAAGTTAGAGATGTTTTAGCAAAAAAATATCTTACTTCAACCAATTTAACTATTTCAGATATAGCCATGTTACTAAATTATAGTGAAGCAGCTAGTTTTAGAAGAGCTTTTATAAGATGGAATAAAGTTACTCCAAACGATTATCGTCATTCTAATAGCTAAAAGAATATAATAGTGTTTATGCGCCTGTAGCTCAGCTGGATAGAGTACTTGGCTTCGAACCAAGGGGTCGGGAGTTCGAATCTTCCCGGGCGCACCATTTCAATAAAAAACCCCTCTCTAGGAGGGGTTTAGATTTTGCAATTAGATTCACCGGGGAGTAAAACTCTAATTGAAATTAATAATTAACTGTAAAGCTAATACCAGCTGTTCTTGGCGGCCCACTAAACCATGCAATGGTGCCTAGGGTTGTTGTTATATCACCAAAAGAACCATATCTGTATTCTTCATCAGTGAGGTTATCAACAAATAAACTTACCTTCGCATTCTCACTTATCATTAAATTTATATTTAAATTTGCCAATGTATATTCAGGATTTGTAATCTGATTATTGCCACCATTTTGTGCACATCCCTCATACAAAGGAATCGTACCGCAATTCAAGGCTGTTTCTGACATGATGTCGTCACCAACAGTATTTGCTCTTAATACAGTAATAGCTGGTATTTTTCCAAGCATACCTCTATGAGTAAGTGAGATACTGCTTGAATCATTTTGACCACTAACATTATATTCTAAATCTGATGCGGGATTATCACCCTCAACATGACCTACTGATACTCCAAGAGTAAGAGAGTCGCTTAAATCATAAGAAATATCAAATTCATAACCTGACATTTCAACAGTTGGTTGAACCAGTGTGACAATTGAGGCTTGTCCTGCAGCGCCTACCTCAGAAACAACTACTGATTTATTTAAAAAATCTTGATTAAAAACTGCTGCATTAATTTTCAGTCTTCCATCCATAAATGAAGATTTAGTCCCAAATTCCATGACTTCTGTAGTTTCAGCTTCTAGTGCTGCAGCTCCTGAACCTAAAACTGAATTGTTACTGTTTCCTGGCATGTAACCTTCGCTATATGATGCATAAATCATATTACCGTTATCAAGAGTATAGTCGGCAATAAACCTCATTGAATCATTGTCATAAGTTCTTTCTATGGAGCAATACCCTGTTCCACCTGTAAGAGGATTTGAGAATGAGCCATAAACAGAATCACATTTTGATGCATGGTATCTTGCTCCTGGAGGATTTAAAGAAATTTCCCAAGCATCTTTTCCAGCATCCATAAATGATGCGGTTTGATTTGCCAATGCTCTTAATGCTGGATTTATTAGACCAAGACCAAATGCATGATATGCAGGATTCAAATTCATTCCGCCTTCTGGATAAACAGCTCTAATATCAATTCCTTTAGTATCTTCTGATGTTCTATACCCTAAAGTAATATCAAGTTTATCAGTTAGTGAATATACAACCTCTCCAAAGATAGCTTCAGAAACAGACCTTGAATGTACATATTCAATACCACTAGAGTTTTGGAAAACAGCTGTTAAACCAATATCTACAATATTTATTGGTAATCCTGCAAGAGGCGATCCTGTGCTTGCTGGAATTAATTGTGATGAAGGTTCAAAACCAGCCGCACGAATTGTAGGTTGAACCATATTTCCATCAACTTCAGATTCAAAATAACCAAAAGCATATTGAAGTCTGTCATTCATAGCTAAACCATTAATTCTAATCTCTGTGGTTGAGCCATCTGTATCCTGAGTTCTTGGGCCAACCTGAGTTATATCAGGAAATTCTGTTCTACTTCCACCTGTTGCCCAACCTGTCTCTTGGTCATCATGTTTAGCAGTGGAATGTATAAATGTAAGAGTACTATTAGATCCTAAATCATAAGTAAGTTTTAGAAGAGTTTTATCTAAATCTAAATAAGAATCACCGAAAGTAGCATCATGATATGAGTCAAAATGCCCTGTTGCTTTACAATCATTAACGGCTCTTGTTTTCATTCCTTGAGTTACTAAACCTAGCGCGGGTCCACCTGCCAACATAGGCGAATTAGTATAAACCTCACAATTTGCGTACACTGCTGTACCAGAAGAATCAAACATAGAATATGTATATAAGAGATTCAAATCTTCTGTAATGTCAACGGATAACATTGCTCTAAATGTTTCGTTATCAATAATACCGCCATCATCACTAAAGCCATCAAGGTTATTAATATAACCATCTTGTTTCTTTGTTATTCCAACAATTCTCAAAGCAGCGTTAGATGTTAATGGCAAGTTAACCATCGCAGAGACAGAGTTCAGATTTCTTTGCCCCATAGAAACTTTAACTGAGCTATCGAATTCTCCAACTACGGGTACATTATTATTTACTAAAATTGCGCCTGAGGTAGTATTTTTTCCAAAAAGAGTTCCTTGAGGTCCCTTTAAAACTTGAAGATTATTAACATCAAAGAGATCAAATAATGATCCTTGAGGTCTTATCATAAATGCGTCATCAACATAAATAGCAATTTTATTATCGTATTGAACGGAGCCTCTTGATGAGCCCATACCTCTAACACTTACATTCGCAACACTTTGATTATTTCCAGACTTTTGAATCATCATATTTGGAACAAGACTTCTAATATCTTCCATATTAGTAATGCCCTTTTCATCTAAGTCGGAGCCTGAGAAAGCATTAATAGCAATTGGCACATCACTTACAGACTCTTCTGTTCTTCTTGCTGTCGTAATAACTTCTTCCATCGAATCTGCAGACTCATCTGATGATTCTTGTGCTTGCAAATTAAAAATTGATAATGTGATTGCTATAAAAAATAGCTTGTTTAGGTTAAATTTATTTAACATAGTGCGATCCCCCTTAAGAATTACAATTTAAGTTAGCATTAAAAAGACTATACAACGGGATATATACAGTCATTTATAGGGATGTTTTCAGTCTCTATATGAAAAGTATATATATAAAATATTGGGGTAATTTTAAAGTTATTTATGAATTTAGATCTTTATTAGTAAGCCATTCTGCATAACCACCAATATTGAAAACATTAATATAGTCTTCTTTAATTAGTTTATGCCCTACTATTGCCGATCTTACTCCAGCAGCACAATAGATTAACAAATATGTTTTATCATCAGAATCTATGTGATCTTGAATATTTGATACATCAACCCCTTGATCAAATAAACTTTTAGGAATATTAATAGCTTTTTCAATTAGGCCAGTTGCTTGGACTTCTTCAACCTCCCTAACATCAACGATTAAGGTTTTTTTAGTATCTATAATATGATTAGCTTCGGTATAAGACAATTTTGGAACAATGTCATTGGCCTCTTGAAGCAACTTCGTCATCTCTATTTCATTCATATCTATGCTTTGGTATTTACAGAATTAACATAACCTTTTTTATTTGAATTAGAAAGATAAATGCCTATAAGCACAATTAAGCATCCTAGAATAATTGTTGAAGTAATTTTTTCATCTAAAAATATAGATCCCCATATAATACCGAA
>ERZ891134.2562-NODE-2562-length-10423-cov-12.557388_pt1 | contig 10423 bp, 10 predicted proteins | sample MGYA00520888_ERZ891134 | MGnify/ENA primary metagenome ERZ891134 (study PRJEB32303, sample SAMEA104408692) | aquatic metagenome | biome: Brackish water; feature: Coastal; material: water | place: Baltic Sea | collected 2014-10-23 | depth 10 m ... | reverse complement strand
CAACATGTAAATTTGGAGATTCTGAATCAGCACCTAATTCAATTAACGGAATATATACATGTACCGACATATTTAACCAAACTGATGAGTCGAAAGGCATCGCTTATTGTTCTAGTAAAGACGACGCTTCAAAGGCATCTGAATGTTGGCAAAAATCTCTCACAGATTGTACGAATCCATGTACAGTTCAGTACCCGCTAAAACAAGATTATACTAAAACAAACGACGATATTCATCATATAAAGTCCAATCCAACTGATGGTACATATTTAGGAAACTATTGTGGATCAGGAGAAGGATGGCAGTATTTGACTCAGTATTCTGGGTCTAAATGTGGGCCACAAGACTGTTGGCGCTTATTAGGTAAAGATGGAGTTATAGATATGAATTGGGATGAAGACCACAAATTATGTACTTCTATAACAGAATGCAAAACAGAACAACCAAAAGAGTTTACTGTTTCAACTGCATGTACCGATAAAGGACCTGACAATTTATGCGACTATCCTCGCGAATGTTCAAAAGGTCGTGTTTTTGAACCACCCCCTCCACTATTTTATCGTGTGGAACAATCTCCGAGTAAACATGATTGCACAACAACTTCATCGACTTGTGAAAATCCTGGTAAAAGTATATGTTCTGGTTCTCCAGAACCGTGTGGTCAAGGAGAAGCAGGTTGTTACGCGACTAAGGAACAGTGTAACGATAAAAACAAATGCTATGAAGGCACTGGATGGTTTAAAAATTCTGAAGGAACTGATTGTAATATTTTCGCGTGTACAACAGATGGATCGGTAATGAATAAAAGCATTCCAGCCGGAACACTAGCACCTAAAAACGCTGATTCTTTGTATGATTATGCATCTGGAACATGTTGGAGAAAGGGTCCGGGGCTTAATCCTGATGATAAATCATATTGTTCAGGTAGTCCTGCGTTTAGTTGTTCGCGGAATGATCCTTCCGGTAATGTTAATAAAGATTGGGGAAATTGGAATTGTAACTACGCTGGTCTTGGTCATTGTGAAGCTTCAATGAATGATAATACTCCCATAATAAAACCAGCAAGTGGTGCTCCTAAGTATAAATATGCAAATTACGATGCTCCTTTCCAGTCTATTGGTGCCAGAATTTGTTGGTTTGATGATAGATCTTGGGGAAAGACTATTAATTTTGACAAAGTTAGGTATCCAGCTCCAGGGCACCAAAGTTATGGATGTTAATGATTATATATTCAAAAAAATATATAATTACCTTGACCATTTTATTTGTGATATAGGTTCTCCTTCTTTACATTGCGTCTTGTATACGTCAGTTTCTGCTAATTGAATAGATTTATTCAATGGGAATGGTACACTAATAAAAGATGATACCATTCCTGACATTTTAGCACTCCATATAGAGGGTATATTCCATGTATTACCTCCTTTCCAATCGTTCATTTTTTGTACCGGATCGTGAAGATGCCCGGTAAATATACCCCTAACAATTGGTTGATATTCTTTACCGATGACAGACCAGATATAATTTTTTGTGCAAGTACCATCTTGGCAATTTTTCCCGGGGTTAGATGTATCGATCGGATAATGTGTTATAATGTATGCAAATTTATTTTCTGATTTAATTCTCTCTAAATCATACTTGAGTTGTAAGAATTGGTCTTGTATACAATCACATTCATCGCATCCTTTGTGTGTAGTAAGATTATTCATGACAATCGAATTTATGCATATAACAACGATGTTAGAATTTGGGATAGGTTTTGTATAGTATCCACATTTCATGAAAAAATTTAGTTCATCATCTGTGTGTGTATCAACGTCAAATATACCAGAATCTACTAAACTTTTTGCCCACATCTCGCTAATTGTATCGGGTTGCCAAAATGCCTTGTTTGTTTTTCCTCCATGGTTACCAACAACGTAGAATATTTTGTCTGCATCAAAGTAGTTTTTGAGACTGTCCATGATGTCGTACATAACAGATGTTTCGATTTGAGGATTAAGTTTGTATAAATTATGAGAAAAGGTGTCTCCAATGAAGAAAAATAAACGGTCAGATCTATTAGGAACATCTTGTACATATTTTTCGATAGCAGATCTAACGAGAGCAAGAGGTATGTCTCCTTTTTTCGATTCGCCAATAGCTTTGCAAGATATTTTAACGTTAGGAGTTGTCCATTTGTCGATAGCCTGAGGGTTCCAATTATTCTTTTCGGCCCCTCCTGTGCTAAACCAAGGTTCTACATGCCAATCAGATGTGATCATTGCTATATATGCAGAATTATTGGGATGACTTCCTGTATTTTTCCTTACAGCCATTTGTATAACCAAACTGACGAGTACAATTCCAGATATGAGTGAAAGACCTAGGAAAAATGTATTGATTTTCATTTATTTACACTCAACTTAATTGTTTGTTTATTTTATATTCAGTTCTATCTATCAGATCAGTCATCAAATCAGTGGTTGTTACAGGAACAAACTTAAGAGCTATATGTAAGAAAAATACCGCTTCAACTATTCCAACAAGAACGGTTATTACAAGATTCTCTGCTATTATCTCCTTAAGACCGATATCATACTTTTTATAAACGGTAAAGTATGTAATAACTCCTATAATAATCAATAAAACAACTCCGCATATAATAATTACTGTTTTCAACAGTTTATTGTTATGTTGATCGATAAGAGGGTCTTTACCTTTGTATCTACTTTTTATTTTTTCAGCCGTGTAATTGATTTTATTCCATTGGATGTAGTCACCGACAGCTTTATCCAAATTGCTGAGAACGATTGGAGTTTCTTTTTTGATAATATCTGTAAGTTCTGATCTGATCGCGCGTTTTTCGGTTTTGGATATGAATGTAAAGAAAAATACTGACAAGAACACAAAAAGAATCCACATATGGACTGCTATATTTACACCTTGATGTGCGTTTTCTGGGGTGATCATTTATATATGGAAAGATAAAATACTATTCTGATTTAACTTTCCCAATGTTTTTGAAGCTGTGTATAACCATTAGAAAACATTTCAAGTTTTGCATGAGAATCTAGATTAAAGTTGAAAAAGAGTGTATCATCCGGGTTTATTTTAACGATATGACAGCGATCAGATGCTTTTTCTATGTTGTTTGTTACGTTTTGCTTGATTGGGATGGACATGATTTGATATATGTATTCTATCATATTGCTGGGGTTTTTGCTAAAATTTGTGTTCACATCATATATAACAAGACCGAAAATTTTGTTACCATGTTTTTCAGCAACATTGACCGGAAAATTATTGGAAATTCCTCCATCTACGTAATAACTTCCTAAGTATTGAAAATGTTCAAAAATAAACGGTAGATTGGACGACATTCTTAAAGCTATTAAACAAGGCATATCAGGATAAGTTTCATGACTTAAAATTTCTGATTTATCAGCAGTCATATTATATGTGGTGCATATAAGTTTTTTCCCAAATATATTGTATAAATCTTTGAGAGTTATTAATCGCCCGATTTTTTCGATAGTCATTCTTTCTAACAGTTCGTGAATATAGCTAAAAGATGTTGCACCTCCTCCATTCATCATTGCAACTAGATTAAACTGTTTCATTCGTTCTAGCACTTGTTTAGTGCATAAATATACCATAATTTCGGTTGGAGTATATCCTATTGCGAGTAGATAACCACAGATAGATCCAGCAGATGCACCAACATATGTGGTTATTTTTTGTAATATGTTGTTGTCTACAGCATATTGTAGTGAACCTAACATGATCATAGCATGTATTGATCCTCCGGATAAAACCAATGTGTCAAAATCTCCTGAAATAATAGGTTTTTCCTTGATTTCATAGACATTCCCAGATATGGGCTGTTCTGTAACGTTGGAACCGGAGGCTTCAGTAAATCCTATTGAACCAGACGGTCCAGTTGCATTTTCCTGTGAGTCAGATCCAGTAAATCCTATTGAACCAGACGGTCCAGTTGCATTTTCTTGTGAGTCAGATCCAGTAAATCCGGTGCACTCTATTTTGATGTCCATTTTATAACAATTTTTGTATGCTTTTATATTGGTAAACTTTTTTATTCTCCAGTTGGGAATAAAAAGACAAATTAACGCGTTACAAATTAAGAACTCGCTTGAGTAAAAGAATACATATGATCGATAGCACCACAATAGCTATAATATAAATGGCGTTATCGTTCTTGTAGAATCTACTACAAATAGGACAGCTTCCGACATGATCAGAAATTTCCAAGCACGTAGGGGAACCCGTTGCAGGTCTTGAAAAAGTTGTTTCTGTCGGAGGTACCGGAGGTTGGAAAAATTCAGGTGGAGAAGCGTGATGGGGATTTGGTGTATATGGAGACATGCCTGACTCAGAAGGGGGAGGCCCCATTGGCGATCTTATAAATTTCCTAAACTTTTCAGGAATTCCTCCCGGATGGTCTTGTTCAGAAAATTGTAAGGGTCTTCCTGATGAGTGGGGTTGCCCATAAGTTGGCATACCGTTGGATTCCAAATCCTCTAAGTCTGGTAACTCATCAATATATGTAAAGTTTCTTTTTTGGGCATACATCTTGTTTTTATTATATTATATAAAAAAATTCTTTACACTAGAATAAATGGTTCATTGGAAACATGTTATTAATTTCATTGTTATGGTATAGTAGTGGAGTGGAATTTTATTCTCATTAAATACTTGCAATACACAGACAAGAAAAATGTGACCTAAATGAAAGTAATGAAAATTTTAGAAAAACTGCTATTACCATATCTTGGGTAGTATTCGCAGTTTGTTGTTTAGGTGTATTTATGTCACTGTTAGAAATGATTGGAGTATTGCACGAAATGTACAAACTAAACGTTATCTAAATGGAGGATATCAACCTCTTTATTGTTGACTACCAGTTCATACGTAGCATATAAATAACTATTATTTTTCTGGTTTACTATTTCATTGAGAATAGTTGAAAACGCAGTTTCATTTACAATCTTTTCAGAGATTTCCTTTTTATGTTCAATCTTCTTGGCTTTGAACACAACCTTTACCCCATCTTTTACAAGTTTTTTATACTTTTTAGTTTTCTTTAGAGCCTTGAATTGATCATAACCACCTGAAACAGTAATTTTGATCTTATCCTTTGTTTCTGGTACCTTATAATCATCTATACTTTCGATATCCATATAAACAATCTTTTTCCTTGGTAAATTAAGGTCGATCTCATCAAGTTCGTATCCTGGAGATTTAGAATTAAATGTAAGGTGAGCAATGATATTTTTTGTGCTCTCTCCAAAAGCATGTTGCATAGCACTTCCAGAATAATATACATTTTTTTGAGGACGTTGCTTTGAGTGTATATGACCAGAAACAACTTCTGGATAATCCAGAGGCCATTTATCGCCTTCTACAGAAGATATTGCTCCCATTTTGCAGCCAAAGAATTCTTGATGAGCAAATATACACTTTGCGTTTTTCCAATTATCTTCATCTTCATCTTCCTTTAGAGTTCCCAGTGCTTCTTGAAATCTTCCTGGGGGTACATAAGGAACAAAAACAAACATTGATTCGTCTATAGTTTCTGTTAGTACTTTGTCTACTATAACAGTGTTTTCCCATTCTTTCATTGAATTTAACCAATGATTTTCTGTAAGAAACTGTTGGTTGTTAATGATGTCATGGTTTCCAACTAAAACATAAGTTTTTGATATTCTTCTCATATTGTTGATTAATTCATATGCTTTATTTAGAGGCACAGTGTGAAGTCTTTCATGGCAGTCGAGAAGATCTCCACCTAAAACGATGAGGTCTGGTTTCTTTTCTTCTGCTAATTCTGTTATTTTTTTGATAAATAGTTCAACTTCAGGGATATTCGTTGTTTTGAAATGCTGATCACCAATAAAGAGTATAGTTGTCATTTTATTTATGTAATCACATATTTAAGATAAAATCAATTAAAAATTTTAAACATATATATGTTTAAAATAGTCAAATATTCTTTTTCCTTGGACTTCTTCTCCTCCTCTTCATCGGGAGTCTTTGGTTTGTAAAGAGCCGTTGTATTCTTTCGGGAAATAATCCTTACTGCTCGTCGAAGAGGACGTTTCTATTTTACCGCCTCTGTTGCGTCCGGTTTTGCATTCACCGCAAGCATCAGGGGGCTAACAGGGACTGTTTGGATCTGTCGCACAACAGGAGATTTTTCGAAGCTTTTCGCACTTCGAACAGAATCCTCACGAGTTCTGTTGGATGTTTGTTGATTCTTTTGTCGACTTTGTTCTAGCTTGTATCGTCTGATCATGTGGTTGAGATGAGTTGGTGATTGGGTGTTCATGACTTCAATAACCTTGTCAATGGAGATGCGATTGTGTTTCCGGTCGTTGAGATGCCAGGAATGAAATTCTCTGATTACAGCAAACTCATCGCGTGGAACGGTGACATAACGCTTCTTGATGAATCTCTGTACATAGGACCTGTAGATACTACGGGCAATGTCGAACAGAATGTTCTCATACTCATCAAAGGTTCCAACCTTTTCAGGGTATAGATGATAGAGCATGTTAGTAGTTCGACGTTGCATTCGGACTTGCAAGTATCGAAACTTGATACTTGGTTCATTTCCGCGAGCCTTGAACAAATCCTGGTAATTTTGATTCAAAAGCTTTACCACTCTTTTGTTCGCGCGGTCAAAAGCAATAACACCTTGGAGATCCTTGTAAGAAATTTTCTCGACATGATCGAGAAGAGCCTTGGAGTCAGCGAACTTGAGTTCTTTGGGTCCAGGAATGTTAACCTTCTCGTCCCATTTCAGCTCTCCATCGACAAATGTTCCGACATGGTAAACAGTGGGACGATCGGGAACAGAGCAGACAATCCTGTTTTCGACATTGTTGCGAACCAAAAACATATATTGTTTGCTATTGTCGAGAGTTGACTTGAACCGTTCAAGAATATTTTCCCCTTCGGGAAGAGAGTTTTTGAACTCTTCATTGTGCTCTTCTTCACTTGCAAGAGCGGCCTTGAACAATGTTCCGAACGATTCACTGCTTGCCCACTTGCTACGGAAAGCATTCAACTTTCGGTGAGTGGAAACGTACCACTTACCAGCAAAATGAAACAGTCGGACGAGAGCTCCTTCGTGAGACTCGTAAAACGACCAGTCGTCGAAATTTTCAAACACGGACGTGATTTGTTCGGTTTCAGTGTGATTATATTCGATTGTGTATGGAAATGCCTTCATAACAAGAGCATCACCGTTGAAAACTACCCCACGGCATTGTTTGAGGAGGTCATTATCAGATTCTGAACACTTGACATAGCAAAACATGTCAAGCTTATTCTCTTCATCTGAGTCGACGAGATGGACAAGGCTACCTAAAGCCTCGACGTTAGCTCTGTTAAATTCTTGAGGGGTGTTGTTAACAACAACATTGTCTGCAACAGGGGTGGGTGTCTTTGAGAACTTCGCCTCGACAGAGGGCTGCGCCTCATTAACGTTTTCATTCGCGGTTTCTTGGTTAACCACAGTCTTTCCGGGAACTGATTCATGAGTGTTCTCGATGGTTTCCGGGATAATCTTAGTATCAGTTGAAGTCGACATTATTTGTTTTATTTATCTTGATTTGTTTTTAAATTCATTTTTATTTTCATTCGTTCGGGACTTTAGGAACATATAACCAATATTCTCCAAAGTCCCATTATGACTCCCATAATTCTTTTCTAGGTAATGTGTTGTTAAAATATTTACGGTTAAAACCCAAATGTCCATCATGGCGGATCTGGAAATGTTTTTCTTAATCTTTCCGCTCTTTGAACGAGACATTAGATTGTTTTCAAAATCTTTATTTTTCAATTTTGAAGACATATTGATCTCTCATATATTCATCGAATCGGCTATTTGAGCTAATTTTAGCATATCCAAAGAATGTGTTTCTAAAACAGCAGGTATTTCATGTTTTTTGCACATATCCATTAAAAGAATGAGAGAGTCAAAGCTTTCACCCCAAATTTGCCCAGCTCCCAAACAAGCATGTTCATCTTTTCTAGACCCAAATGGAACTACACTGTCGTTTAAATGTAATAGAGTAAACTTATCCAAACCTATAATCCTATCAAAATCGTCAAACATCCTAACAACCTCCTTGCATTTAGACAAATCGTATTCACCGTATCCGCAAATATGAGCAGTGTCAACACATACCCCAATATACTTCTGTTTTTTCTCATCTACCTGATCATAAATTTCTTTAATCTCTTGAAAAGTAGTTGCTAAAGAACATCCTTTACCCGCTGCATTCTCTAAAAGAAGTTTCGATCCTTCTGTAAAGTTAATTTTGTTAATACTCTCGGCAATCTTAGCAATACCAACTTTACGATCTTTATAGTTACCCGGATGTATAACAACACCACTTCTTCCACTTTTAAATTGAGCAAGAATGCTAAGTTCGTATTCTAGTGAATGTAATACTTTCGTAGTTTTCGCATCTTGTGCAAAATCACCTTCCCATGCTAATTGGTTAACGGAACCAGCAAGATTTGCGATATAAGGAAAATGAGAGAATACATGCATTGGGAATCTATCACATAGACGAAGCGCCTTGTTTAAATCTTGCTGGTTGGCCTGGTGACGATTAAATGCTTTAGGGTTTCCCATAAAAAATTGGGTGACATTCATTCCACGGCATATGCTTAATTTTAGAGTATTATAAATACTTCCTTCGAAGCATGTATGCGCTCCTACACTCCAAGGAACATATGATACATATTCATATTCATATTCGTGTTGTTTTTTGTCGACTTGTTTAGACATTTCTGTTGGTTTGATTTATATTTTGAAAATATAAATCAATTATTTTTAATAAGCGATTGAAAAAGATTTTCCCATAATTCTGAAAACCGATCATATTGTTTACATGCTGGTCATTTTGCAATCGTCCTATTGATAAGACTTAGATCGCTTCGCTGTATTCTTAATCGCGTTAATATTTACACTGATGAAGATTTAAAAACGGAACAAAATTGATTTAAAATGTTTTTATGATAAATTATAACAATGGAAAATTTAATAACATGTTCAAGAGTTTTATATGATAAAGATATTAGCGATAAGATGGAAGAAATAACATCTTTGAAAAGAGAAATAACATCTTTGAAAAGAAAATTAAGCTTTTATGAAACACCTAAAATAGAATATTTTAATTTAGAAGAATGGGAAAGGAAACAAAAAGAGGCATATCAAATTATAAAAAATGGTTTGAATGAATATATTATAGAAGACAATTATGATTATCATTATATGTCTTATTGGGGATTAACACCTAGACAAAAAATTAATATCCGATATTGTATAGAACAGGCACTTAAAATAATTACAAAAGAAAATAATAAAGAATGGGTTGAGCAGATTTCTTATGATATTATTTATGGAATTGAAGGATTTTTAAATGGATTTATAAAAACTGGTAACTGGGAATTAATATATTCCCAGTTAGACCCCGAAACAATGTCAAATTTAATATATAATAATATTATTTGGCAATTAGATGATGGTGAACATTTCCCTTGTATATTAGACGGTATTGCTATATTTACTTGTGAAATGTGCAGAAAAAAGAAACATTATATTAATGATGATAATATATGCTTTGTTTGTGAGGAAAAAAATGATTAAATGAATATTTAATGAACTAAAATCTCGCTGTATTATAATGACAAAGCATAAAAAGAAGATTATAAATTAAGAGTTGTTAATTATTATTTAAACAATAATGATGATAGTATTAACAAATAATCAGTAATGTCTATGCAAATTTTCGTAAATCATTGCGATGAAAAGTACCCTGCTATTGAGAAATCGATGGGAAAACAGTAAGTCCATGTATTTGGATTGGTGCTAGTCCTTCGGGGCGAAACTCCTTGATGCGGGAACCCCCTTAGAGCCCTTATTACCACTTGATATTCGAAAGAATATCAAGGAACACGGTTAATAGCCGTACCCAATGGTAACAATATAAGGGATTGGGCAATCCGCAGGGTTACTATCTACGTCCCCATATGACTGGATATGATAGGCCTTCAACGACTGAACGGGAGTTGGTTTGAGAGGCGTCATCCTCGATGATAACTTAAGATACAGTCTAGTCCTTATGGAAATCATAAGGTATCCGGCTTTGCCGGCGAGCTATGCTCGATCGAAAAACTTTAACTGGGAAAACCATCACACTAGATGTGGAGGCTTCCGATACCATTGAGAATATCAAGCAAAAGATTCAGGATAAGGAGGGGATTCCACCAGATCAACAGAGGCTAATTTTTGCTGGTAAGCAACTTGAGGATGGAAGAACCCTTGCAGATTATAATGTACAAAAAGAGTCAACTCTCCATCTTGTTTTACGCCTAAGAGGTGGTTGAGAATAGTTGAAATTAAATT
>ERZ891134.2561-NODE-2561-length-10430-cov-8.774940_pt1 | contig 10430 bp, 7 predicted proteins | sample MGYA00520888_ERZ891134 | MGnify/ENA primary metagenome ERZ891134 (study PRJEB32303, sample SAMEA104408692) | aquatic metagenome | biome: Brackish water; feature: Coastal; material: water | place: Baltic Sea | collected 2014-10-23 | depth 10 m ... | reverse complement strand
GATTGAACGGGACGGGTCTTCGGGTGCCGGAGGCACCTCGGCAAAGCCGAGGCCATCCCGCGGCCAGCCTGATGTAGAGCCGCCGCTGGCAAGTCGATACCCTTGATGAGGAAACCGCGGGCGTTGTGCCCGGTTGGGGGAGTGGCCGCGAAGCGGCTGTGAGCAGAACGGTGAGAAAAAAAGGGCAACACGTCATGGCAGGCATCACACGTCGCGATCTCATCAAGGCTGGGCTTCTCGGTGGCGCAGCCCTGGCAACGCCCGCCCGTTCGCTCTGGGCAGCCAATGCCAACGACGAGATCAACGTGGGCTTCATCAGCTGCGGCGGTCGGGCGAGCGGCCTGATGGGCTCGTTTGAAAAGATCGATGGCGTGACGATCGGCGGGCTTTGCGATCCCGATGAGCAGCGGCTCGGCGTGGCGAAGAAGCGGTTTCCCAAGGCACGCACCTGGACCGACCTCCGCGACCTGCTCGAAGACGACGGCATCGATGCGGTCGTGATCGCCACCTGCAACCACTGGCACTGCCTGGCGGCGATCTGGGCGATGCAGGCCGGCAAGGATGTGTATGTGGAGAAGCCGCTCTCACACAGCCAGTGGGAAGGTGAGCAGACGGTGGCCGCGGCCCGCGCGCTCGGTCGCATCTGCCAGATCGGCACGCAGCAGCGCTCCGATCCCATGCAGGCGGAGATCAAGAAGTTTCTCCACGAGGAGCAGGCCCTGGGGAAGATCCTCTCAGCGCGGGTCAACCGCTTCGGCGTGCGGGCCTCGATCGGGAAACGGGAGACGCCACTGGAGATCGCCAAAGATGTCGCCTACGACCTCTGGCTGGGGCCGGCCCAGGATGAGCCGATCTACCGCGACGCCCTCCACTACGACTGGCACTGGGACTGGAACACCGGCTCCGGCGAGATGGGCAACTGGGGCGTGCATGTGCTCGACGATGTCCGCAACGTTGTCTTCCAAGACAGCGTAACGCTGCCCAAGCGAATCCAGGGCATCGGTGGCCGCGTCGCCTGGAACGATGCCGGCCAAACGCCCAATGTCCACATGGTGCACTTCGACACCGGGGCGATCCCCGTGAGCATCCATCTGGCCAACATCACCGCTGCGCCGGGGAGCAAGAAGAGCCCCGAGCACCCAGGGCCTGGCAGCGGCTACATCGCCACCTGCGAAGGCGGCCGCTACGAGGGGCAGCGGGGCCGCGGTGTGGCCTACGACGCCGATGGCAAGGAGATCCGTCGCTTCAAGGGCAACAACGGCGACCATGTGCACCAGAAAAACTTTATCGACGCGGTGCGGTCGCGAGATGCCTCGCTGCTCAACGCCGATGTGTCGGTGGGCAACGACTCCACCGGCTGGTGCAACCTGGCCAACATCGCCTTCCGGGCTGGCAGCCGCTTTCATCCCAAGACGATCGCCGACGGCTTCCCGCAGATGGCGGGCCTGGCTGACGAGGTGGGCAGCATGCTGGCCGCCCACGGCCTCGATCTCGACGGCGGCGAGATTCTCGCGAGCCCGATCCTCGAGATCGATCAGGCCAGCGGTCAGTTCACCGGCCCCGCCGCCTCGCAGGCCAACCAGTTTCTCAAGCGGGAATACCGCGACGGCTACGTGGTGCCGGAGATGGCCTGAGGCCGAAAGAACATAACCCGCCTTACGGCGGTCGTGGGCATGCCGATGCTTGGGTCTTTCGTGAAGCTGCGTCGCGATGCTCAGAGGCAGACGGGATCGGGCAGCTCGCGGCCGATCTCGTCGACGCGGTAGCCGACGCCGGTGCTGCCGAGGCTCGAGAGATCGATCTGGCCGTTGCGGCGGCGGTAGAGGCCGGGATGGATGCGGGCCTCGATGGCTGAGGCAGCGGGATAAAACTGCATGCTGTTGGTTTCCACGCCCATGATGGTGGCCGCATGTGCGGCAAGCCGGCAGTGGGGTATCTGGGCGAGCATCGGGTTGGTGAGATCCTGCACCATCAACGGCATCCCGTGGGCCCGAGCCCAGCAGGCGGAGAGGATCGCGCCAGACTGCGTCTTGCAGGTCTTCAGGGCCACGCCGCTCCAGCCGAGCTCGCGGCCGAGCCGCACCTGCTGCCAGTCGTGAGCGCTCTCGTCAAGAAAGAGCGGCTTGCGGGCAGACACGCTGGTGCACTGAATCGGATGCTCCTCGAGCTCATAGGGAAAGGGCTGCTCGACGTAGAGGATCATGCCGAAGATGCGGGGATGGTCCTGCTTGAGCCGATCGAGAATGTCGTTGACGTAGGCCGGGTCAGTGACGGTGCAGTTGAAGTCGGCCGAGAGGTGCGGGCAGCCTTGGCGAATCGCAATCTCACCCACGCGAACGAGCCGCTCGAAGTCCCACGCCGGCTGCGTGCCTGTCAGCTTGATCTTCAGGCATCGCAGGCCGTCTCGGTCGATCCAGTCGACGAGCGTGACCGGCTCGCCGTCGTCGGGCTCACTGCCGGTGCGGTCGTCGTCGGTGAGCGGGTCGAGGCCGCCGACTAAGTGCCAGGCCGGCAGGCTCGTCGGCACCGCAGCCGGGTTGGTGACGAGATAGTCCGCCGGCACGCGGCCCGCAAAGCTCACGCCGCTGCCTGCTGCTGGCTCAAGCAGGCTTGCCAGGTCGCAGGGCAGGTGCTCCCGGCCGTAGGCCTGGTAGATGTCGATCCCGTGGAGCACGCCATAGGCATCGTGCAGGGCGATGTCGAAGGGGCTTGCGCAGATCAGGGCGGCCAGTCTTGGCATCGGGGCGGCGGGGTGTGCCTGGTTGGCCTGATGCCGCGCCGCCGGCAGCTGCTCCGTGAGAAACCGGCTGCCGATCACCAGCGGATGGCCAGCCTCGCCGCAGGCCAGCCAGCCACGGGCGAGCGCACACACCAGCTGCTGCATCGCCTGATGCCGCGTGTCGTAGGGCAGGTCGGCGGGCCAGGCCCACTGCACGCTCAGCGGCGTCTCTCCCCAGCCGGTGGCTCGCCGGCCATGGCAATCCTCGACGGTCACCGCCACCCGCGCGCAGGTCACGCTCGTCACCGTCTGCCCGCCAAACTTCAGCGGCATGCGGGTCACGACCGGCAGAAAAAAGACATCGACGTCGACAACGCGGATGCCGGAGGGAGCAGTCATCGCAGTTCCTCACACTCTCCATCGCCTGCCCGGCCGGCCCCGGCCTCTTCCTTGACCTCCCAGCGGTGGTAGGCGTCGGCATACTCGGGGCAGGTCAGCACCAGGTCGCTGTGGCGGCCGTCGGCGATCAGTCGGCCACCTTCGAGAAAGAGAATCCGGGCCGCCTGCCGCAGCAGATCGACGCGGTGGGTCACCAGCAGCGTCGTGCCACGGCCATCGCGGGTTCGCTCCAGGATCGACGCGTGGATCAGCGCCTCGCTCTCCGGCTCAACCGACGCGGTCGGCTCGTCGAGCAGCAGAATGCGGGGCCGGGTGAGGAAGGCTCGGGCGAGGCTCAGCCGCTGCCGCTGGCCGCCCGAGAGCTTGACACCGTTCTGACCCACACGCGTGGCATACGCGGCCGGGAGGTCGAGGATGAAGTCGTGGGCATTGGCGGCGCGGGCCGCTGCGATCAGCTCGTCGCTTGAGGCATCGGGCCTGCCGTAGCGGAGATTCTCTTCCACCGTGCCGTCGAAGAGCGGGTTGTCTTGGCCGACATAGCCGATCTCTGCCCGCAGCGAAGCGAGCGTGAAGTCGCGGATGTCGTGGCTGTCCACGAGCACCGCGCCGGCGGTCACGTCAAAAAACCGCGGCACGAGATTGAGCAGGGTGCTCTTGCCCGACCCGCTGCCGCCGGCAATCGCGACAAACTCGCCGGCCTCAATCGCGAAGCTGACTCCGCGGAGAATCGGCGTGCCCGGCACGTAGGCGAAGTGCACATCGCGGAAGGCGACGGTGCCCTGGCCCTCGGTCCACACGCGGGCGTGTGGGCGGTCCTCAATCGCAATCGGCTCGTCGAGCAGCTCCATCACCCGTGTGGCTGCCGCCCGTGCCCGCTGCAGGATGTCGCTGGTCTGGGCGATCGTGCGGATTGGGCTCTGCAGCCGCCACCAGAATCCCCGGTAGGCGATCAGCGCTCCCAGGCTAAACCACTCGCTGCCCTCCATGATCAGCCACGATCCCACGCCGAGCATCACGAGGTTGTTGAGAAATCCGAAGAACGACACCACGGGGAAGTAGGTGTTGCGAAGTCGGCTGGCGGCCACACTCGTCTCGTAGAAGCCGTCGGCCCGCTCCTGAAACTGCTCCTGCTCGGCGGCCTCCTTGGCGAAGCTCTGCGTGACCTGGATGCCGGCGAGGCGATCCTGGAGGAAGCTGCCGATCGTGCCGAGCCGGCGGCGGACACCCTCGTAGACACGCTTCACGCGGACGTTGTAGCTGCGGATGAAGACGAACGCGAAGGCCAGCGGCAGGATGGAGGCCGCACCGACCACGGGGCTCAGCCAGAGCACCATCGTGGCGACCACGATGAAGGTCACAATCTCCTCAAGCAGGCTGGTGAGCCCCTGCAGAACCGACTGCTCCATGGCATCGACGTCGCCGGTCATCCGCGTGACGAGCTCGCCGGTGCTGTGATCGCGGTGGTAGGCCAGCGACTGATGCTGAAACTTCTCAAACAGCTCGACGCGAATGTCTCGCACAAACGCCTGCCCGGTTCGCTCCAGCAGATAGGTCTGCCAGGCTCCGAGCACGAGGCCAACCAGATAGGTCGCGAGCATGATCCCCAGCCACATCCCGAGCAGGCTGGGCGTGAGCGTCTTTTCCACGAGCTCGTCGGCGACGAAGCCCCAGACAAGCGGATGGAAGTTGACAAACGGCACCGAGACCACGAGCACCACCAGCGCGAGGGCCAGCGTGCCGCGAGAGCGACGCAGCCGCGACCAGACCTTTGCCCGCAGCTGCCGGTTTGAGAGTTCGTAGGCAGGGGGGCTTGCTGGCATAGGCTCAGGATCGGTGCTGCGGCTGGTGATCGCACGGCAAACACAGCCGATCACCGTCGAATCGTAGGCCGGATGGTACCATCAGCGTACCTGGGGAGGGTGCGATATGAGGAACAACACGAGCGTCTGGCATCAAGCAGCGTCGCGTGCCCAGCGGGCTCACGACGCGCCGTCGCGGCGGTGGCTGGCGCTGCTTGTGTGCGTCGTGGCTGCTGCGGTGGCTGCTGGCGGTGAGGCTCGCGGCGACGAGACCGCTGGCGAGACGAGGCCGCGGCTGCTGCTGGTGATCGCCGAGAAGGAATACGACACGCGGAAGACGCTGCCAGCCTTCGCGAAGGCCCAGCTCGCCGATCGGTTTACGATCGACTCGGTCACCGCACCCGACGACGAGGGCCGCCACACTCTTGCCGGCCTTGAGCAGGCGGAAGACTACGACCTCGTGCTGCTGAGTGTCCGCCGCAGGGCCCCCACGACCGACCAGCTGGCGGCCTTCCGCCGATACGTGGCGGCCGGCGGCCCGCTGGTGGTGATCCGCACCTCCTGCCATGCCTTCTCGCTGCGAGGGGAGCCCCCGCCGGACGGGCATGCGGTGTGGGAACACTTCGACACCGAGGTGCTCGGCTGCCACTATGCCAACCACCATCCAAACGGGCTCATCACACGCGTCGACGCAGCCCCAGCGGCGGCTGGAGCGAGCCTGCTCAACGGGGTGTCGCTCCCGTTTGAGTCGGCCGGCTCGCTCTATCTCGTCAACCCGCTGACCAATGCCACCACGCCACTGCTCACAGGAGCGATCGACGGCAAGCCGGCAGAGCCGGTGGCCTGGACGGCCCGGTCGCCGGGTGGTGGTCGCGTATTTGCGACCACGCTTGGGCATGTGAGCGACTTTGCGGACGAGAGCTTCTGTCGGCTGCTGGCCAACGGCATCGACTGGGCCATCGCTGCTGAGCGTGCTGCCGGGGAATGAACCTCAGGTCGGCTGGTCGGTCGGCCGCAGCAGGATGTCGTGCACCTGCACATGCGGCGGGCAGGCGAGCATCGAGATCACCGCCTCGGCCACATCGACGGGCTCGAGCACCTTGAAGCGGGAGTAGGTCTCGCGGGCCTTCTCTGCCGACTTGAAGTAGTGCTCGGCAAAGCCGGTCTCCACGTAGCCGGGGCAGATCTCACCGATGCGGATCGGGTCGCCGGCCTCGCGGAGCTCAATCCGCAGGCTCTCTGTCAGGGCACGCACGGCATGCTTGGTGGCGCCGTAGAAGCCCGCTCCCGGGGGCACCCGCTGCCCAGCCATCGAGCCGATGTGGATGATCTGGCCGAAGCCGCCGCGGGCCCGCATGTCGGCGAGTGCCTCGCGGGTGCACAGGCACAGGCCGAGCAGGTTGACCTCGAGCATCTCCCGCCAGTGCTCGACGGTGCCGTCGGCGAGCGTGCCGGCATGGCCGAGGCCGGCGTTGTTGACGAGCACATCAACTCCGCCAAAGCGGTCTTTGGCCGCGGCAAACATCCCCTTCACCGCGGCCTCATCGGTGACGTCGCAGCCGAGGGCAAGCGACGACTCGCCGCTGGGGTCAGCCGCGGTGAGCACCTCCGCCACCCGCTCCGGCCGCCGGCCGCAGCCGACAACCCGCATGCCATCGGCGAGCAACCTGCTGGCAATCGCCGCTCCGATGCCGCTGCTGGTGCCGGTGACGAGGGCGGTCTTGCCTGCCCATTGCTGCATGCCGTGACTGTGTCTCATGGGAGTGCTCCTGAAAGGCCGGGGTGACATGTCCTGATGGTAGCGACCACGCCTGCCGACGTGAGGCCGCACGCTGCACGCGAAGCGGTGGGCTGCCGTGATCGCTGGAGGCCGTCAACGGGCTGTTCGGCGAATCAGGATCACCCAGTCGTCGGCTGCGGCGTTGTCTGCTGGTGGCAGGCCGAGCGAAGCCACGCCACCGCCCGCCACCCATGCCTGCTGGCCGCGTTGCAGGTCGCCGCCTGCCTGCGGATCAAACCACCACACCTCGAACCGACCGTGGGCCTCGCGGAGGTCAAGCAGAGGGCCCTGCGGGCGGTCGCCGATCGCGTGCGTGGCGACGACATAGACCTCGCCCTGCTTGGCCAGGCAGAGGGTTTGCGGATCTCCCGCCTGCACGACGGCGAGGCTGTCGGCCGGCTGCATCTCCCAGAAGGGAATCGCGTTGTCGTGAAAGAAGGCAAGGGCGATCCGGCAGTAGTCCCAGCTCTGGTCGCGGCTCCGCCAGTCTTCACAGACGAGGTCGTTCTCCTCGAACTGATACCCGAAGTAATACTCGTTGCCGGCGCCGCCCCCCATCAGCGTTCCCCAGAGGGTCTGCTTGCGGACGTCATGTTGGGTGTGTGCATACTCGCCGCGACGGTCATGCCCATCGAAGCCGCGGTAGCCGAGGTCGGGGCACTGCGCGTGGGCGGCCGAACCCGATTCGTCAAACGCCACCACCCACGGCGTGCCTGCCTCAGCCGAGGCCGTGACCCACTTCACCGTCTGGGCATGCGTGGTTTCAAGCGAACTGTTCTGCAGCGAAACGCCGGTCAGGCGGCTCTGATCACCGAGGAGGGGCCTGTAGACCTGATCCTGCTGCTCGGGAAAGGTGTGGATCACCCGCAGATGATCGTAGGGGTCGAGGGACGCGATGCAGTCGAGCATCGCCTGCTGCTGGGCCGTCGACTGTGAGTTTTCCTCACCGAGATTCCAGTTGAGGGCCAGGTTGTGGCCAAACCGGGCGATCAGTTCCCGCAGGTAGAGCCTGCGTTCGGGGCCGAGGTCTCCCCCGTCGAGCGATTCGGGCACACGCTTCCGCTTCCCCCGCCGATCGTCATCGTTTTCGGTTTCCTGAAGTTTGAAGTGCAGATACATCCCCTGACGGGTGCCGTGATCAAACACGATGCCCCATTGGTCGAGCTTCGAGCAGTCGTAGTGCAGCTTGTCGTTGCGTTCGACGAACGGCCACACGTTGTCGCCGTCGCCGCCGGCGTTGTAGGTCAGGAAGCTGAAGGCGTTGCAGCCTTTCCCCGACAGGTAGTTGATCGCACCGATCAGCCCCTTGCCCTTGCCGTCTTGCCAGACCGGATCGCCGTCCCGCCAGTCGCGAACGTGGGGCGCCCAGGTCTTCAGAGGCACCGCGTCTGGCTTGCCTGCAACCGTGTTGTCGAAGTCGGCGTAGGCCAGCAGGGTTTCCGGGGCGTCGGCCCCCGCTTTGAGAAAGAACTGCCCGCTGCCGGCAAAGCGGAGATACCTGTGCCCGACATACTCCAACAGCCCATGGGCCCGCAGGTCGCGGCCGGTTGCCGTCGACGGCGTCACTTCAAACGACCCGCTCGCGCCATGAAATGGAGGGAGCGGTGTTGCGGTGGCGGTATCATCAATGGCCACGCCGCTGCCGGCATGAAACTGCACCTCGTAGGTCCAGGTACCCGTGGCCCGTGGCACAAAGAGTGTCCGCCACACCGTTCCGCAGGTCGCGCTGGTGTGGGCTGCGTTGCCATCCGCGGCGAAGAAGCCTGGAACGGCCATGGAGAGCCCGCTTTCGGCATGCGCAAAGATCACGGTGAGGCGGTAGTCGGTGAAGGGGTTTGGGGCCGAGTCTGTCTCGTGGGCGAATGGGCCGGCAAGATCGAGCACGACGGTGTGCCACTGCTGCAACTCGCCTGTGAGACGCACGCTGCCGTCGCCTGCAGGCGCAGCCGCCACGCTGGCTGTCGTCGTCGGGGCCAAGAGCAACGCAAGCAGCCCGAGGGCCAGCACGCCCCAACCGCGATCTCTCCACAACACCATGTTCGCCCGCTCCCCTCGATGCGATTGTTCCCCCAAAGGTGCCTCGCTGCCAGATGCTCGGCGGGATGCCCCGGGGCCATGCTGTGCCGAGTGTATCGAGAGACGGGTGCCGGCGACGCGGACGAGCGGGATTGTGCCCGACGCCCGCCTCAGCGACGCGGACCTGAGGCCGGGCTCGACCGGTGGGGTAGGAGTGAGTGGCGGGTGCGGGCCGCTCACACAGCGGGGTGTGCGACTGATACGCTCGTGATCCTCGGATGTTTCCTTACTCGGCAGGAGCCTTTCAGATGCTGTGCTGGTCTTCCCTGGACGTTGCAACCGATCGTGTGCGGGCAAGCCTGCGGTGGTGGGCGAGTGTGGTCGTGCTCTGGCTTCTGGTGAATGCGGCTGGGGCCGGTGTCGCGGCGGAGAGTTCGACACGGTTTCGCGGCAACGATGGCAGCGGTGTGGCCGACGACGCGGCCGGCCTGCCGGAAACCTGGAGCACGACAGAGCATGTCGCCTGGGCCGCTGAGGTGCCCGGCTGGGGCTGGGCCTCGCCGATCGTGGTCGATGGCAAGGTGTTTCTCAGCACGGTGGTTGCTGAGGGAGATGAGCGGACGCCGGCCAAGGGCCTCTACCTCGGCCAGGGCGTGCGGGAGCCCTCGCCGGGCGTGCACCGCTGGCTCGTGCTCTGCTACGACCTGGCAACGGGCCGCGAACTCTGGCGGCATGAGGCCCACGCGGGCGAGCCGGCCGTGCCGCGGCATCCCAAGAGCACCTATGCCGCCGAGACCCCAACCACCGACGGCGAGCGGCTCTACGTGCTCTTTGGCGACCTCGGCCTCTATGCCTACAGCCTCGATGGCGAGCTGCTGTGGACCTACGAGATCCCGCCGAAGAAGACCTTCTTCGACTATGGCGCCGCGGCAAGCCCGGTCGTTCACGACGGGCAGGTGGTTGTGGTCTACGACAACCTCGAGGAGTCGTGGATTGCGGGCATCGATGCGGCCACCGGCCGGGAGAACTGGCGGACGGCTCGCGATGAACAGCGGAGCTGGGCCACGCCTCTGGTCTGGGAGAACGAGCTTCGCACCGAGATTGTGGTGCCCGGCATGAACCGCAACCGCAGCTACTCGCTGACGGGCGAACTGCTCTGGGAGTTTGACGGGCGGATGTCGAACCTGGTGATCCCCTCGCCCTTTGCCGCCCATGGCATGGTTTACATCGCCAGCGGCTACGTGGGCGACCAGCACCGGCCCACCTTTGCGATCACTCCCGGCGGCTCTGGGGATCTCGCACCAGAGGGCCTCGATGGCGAAACCTCCCACATCGCCTGGTATCAGCCGAAGGCCTCGCCCTACAACACAAGCCAGCTCGTGGTCGGCACCTTTCTCTACACACTCTACGACCAAGGCTTTCTCACCTGCCACGATGCCCGCACCGGCGAGGAGATCTTCGGCAAGCAGCGGCTCCCTGACGGAGCGTCGTTTACCGCCTCTCCCTGGAGCTACAACGGCCGGCTGTTCTGCCTCAGCGAGGATGGCGACACCTACGTGATCCCGGTCGGCAGCGAGTTTGAGCTGCTCGCCACCAACCCGCTCGACGAGTTTTGCATGGCCTGCCCGGCGGTGGTCGGCGACCGGCTTGTGATCCGCACCGCCTCGAAGCTCTACTGCCTCACGGCGAAGTGACCGCGGGCTGGCAGGGCCTCGTG
>ERZ891134.2558-NODE-2558-length-10464-cov-5.105005_pt1 | contig 10464 bp, 12 predicted proteins | sample MGYA00520888_ERZ891134 | MGnify/ENA primary metagenome ERZ891134 (study PRJEB32303, sample SAMEA104408692) | aquatic metagenome | biome: Brackish water; feature: Coastal; material: water | place: Baltic Sea | collected 2014-10-23 | depth 10 m ... | reverse complement strand
ACCGGCATAGTTTTTGCGGGTGTTGCCGTTGTAACTGGTTTTTGCCCAAGTGCCACCCAGGTTATCAACGAGCCACTGATAGCCCTCGTCAGGCTCGTCATTACTACCCACGAGTACGCGGGTGACAACATTATTTTCGTCAATCTCTGCCCAGTGTGCCATTAGACCTGATACCTCACAATCACAATTCCTGAACCCCCAGTGTTGTTGGCGGTGCCCGTATAGTAAGCGTGTCCGCCTCCCCCGCCACCCGTATTGACGATTCCGTTGGTGCCGTCATAAGCGTTGCGGACACCACCAACTCCTCCACCACCAATCGGCGCACCAGAGATTGTGTTAGTTTCGCCACCGCCGGAACCTCCACTAGCGTAAACTCCAAAGTGCCCAGTGCTTGTAGCGTCAGCCCACTCTGTCAAAACAAGACCGCTTCCGCCCGTGCTCAAACTCGATTGCGTTGTACCGAACACTGAAAGCGAACCGGCACCGCCACCACCAGCCTGCGTCTGACCCCAAGACCCACCTTGGTCTGTGTCACCGCCTCGGTTGCCGTAACCTGTTGCGGTAACACCGCCGATAGTTTGGTCAGTCTGGGTTGAAACCCCGTGAAACCCTGAGCGGCTTCCACCCCCGCCTCCACCAGAGCCGCCATCCGCATCGCCCGTTACCCCACTCGACCCTGGGCCACCCCCGTCGGCGGTTGCGCTAAAAATGCTAGAATCCCCGCCCGTAGATTGATAAGCCCCACCAGCGCCAACAGTCACAGTATAAGACCCTGCCGAAATGACAGCGTTGTAACCAAGCACAAGACCACCAGCGCCCCCTCCCGTACCCCCACGGGAGCTGGTGCCTTGGCCCCCGCCACCGGCAATAATCAGCACATCACAGTAACCACCAGTCGAAACAGTCAAAGAACCGCTAGCCGTAAAAGTGTGATACTTGTAACCGCCCGAAGTTGCTTCGGTTCCGCCACTCGCACCCATCGCTGGGAAATTGAAAGCCTTGCCGAGTAACTGCCAAACTCCAACAGTGTTGTTGTAAATGAACTGCACGCCGGTTTGAGTTGGGGTTGTTGGGTATATCTGCCCATCTACGGGGCTGTCAGGAAAATCAAGCGCCATCTTCGACAACCTCCACAATCTCAGGCTCAATCGTGGCAGGGTCCACAGGGTAAGGGTGCGCATCCTTCACAGCCTGCACAGCATCCAACCACTCAGCCTCAGTCTTATCGCCACGCTGAAACTCAAAAAAGATTGGGTCAGCCGTGTCACGGTAAGCAACCTGACGGTCAGCCTCCACCTGCTCGCAAGCGGTTTCGTATTTGACTTGTGCCCACTCAGCCTCAAGGGATTTCTTCGTGGGTTTCTTGCCCTCGGAGAGCCAGGTGAGCCCTGAGTAGTTGTCACCGTTTAGAGTCCACTCGGACCCTGGGTAACGCTTAGTAAGAATCGTTGCAATATCCATTAGCCTGCCACCTCCATAAGAGTAATAGTAGACGACGTGCGGGGGTGATTCGCTGCGTCACTGTCCCCACCGCTAATGCCAATCGTCATAGTGCCAGCGCTCGTTTTGCACTGCACCTGATAAGTAATAGTGCTGGTTGTCGAGGGGCTATCGAGGTGTTCACCAGACAACATACCCCCAGTGTTTGTAGAAGTCAGATAAGCAGACCTAAACGCGGAAGTTCGAGAGCCAGCAATAGTACCCCCGCCAATAGGCGTACCGCCACGGGTCAAAGTAATAGAGTTTATCTGGTTGGTCGTAGTGGAAAAAGGCGCTGAAACCAGCACCAAAACTTTGCTAGACGTAGACCTAGGCGTAATGCTTGCGCTCAAGCCCGTAATGTCCACATCGGTACCGCTTGTCGTGGCAAACGTGTCGGTCTTGGTCGTAGACACAACCTGCAAAATCCCGCCAGACCGAGACACCGCCCCAATCCACTGAGCATTAGCCCCACCAGGGTCAGTGTAATAAACATACATAGACCCATCAGTGGAATCCAACCACAGCTGCCCCTCGTACCCAGTCGGTGCCGTAGCCGCAACAGTTACAGACGGACCAGCCGCCGCAACCCACTGAGAGCTAGTCCCATCGTTGTAATACAAGTAAAGTTCACCGTCATCAGAATCCCACCACAAGTCACCATCATCAGGGCTAACGGGCGCTGTAGCCGAAACCGTAACACCGCCACCGCCAGAAACCTCAACCCAAGCAGAACCGTCATAAACATTCACAGCCGCAACATCCACCAGGAAAGTCATCATCCCAGCAGCAGGGGAGCTGATAGCAGCAGTTCGAGCCGCCGCATCAGCAAACACCATGACAGACTGATCCATCAGGTAGCCATTCACATCGGCTGCCGCGAGAACCTCACCAGCCGTAAAGACCTTACGCCCTAGACCACTCAAAATAACTCCTCAAAATTAGAAGGCAAGAAGGTTGCCACTATCTAGTTTACCGAACACAACGTCATCCAATACCAGGAACGTGAAGTCCACAGCAGCCAAAGCAAAGCTAACATCGTGCCGTGAAGGTGACACACCGTGAGCCACATTGATGATCTGGCCCCGTTGCACAAGTGCGGGTGCAATCCCATTCGGGGTGAACGTAATCTCAACAACATCGCCAATTTCCAAACCAATCACAGAGGCCTTATGCGGTGCAGTCAAAGTGTCCAGATTGACCTGAATAGCGCCGAACCTATACTCAGGTTGCGAGAAGCGTGCAATCGTATAGTTAGCAAGATTTGTGAGTTGCGCCTCAGTGCTGACCAGCGTATCCAACTCAGCAGAAATAATGCCGTAGAACTTTGCTGACTCAGCATCAGTAACCGTGACCTCACCCGCACCAGACTTCACCGTTGCCTGGTTCACCATCAGCTCAGTCCCATAATTCACTGCAGTCAAAGCATAAGGGATCCCCGTACCGTCATCAGCAAAATCAGTTACAGAAGTGGAGGTTGGTGTGGAATCCAAACGGGAACGGAAAACCGCTTTCCCATCCTTGCCCACAAAGAAGAACCCCTGCTCCGAGGTAGAAATCTTTTGCAAATAGTCCAACACGTTTCCCTCGAACGTGTCAGCACCCAACACGGAAGCACCCGCATCAATATCCCGTTTGTTACTAGGCCAGTCCACCGTAGCCATGTCAAGCACAGTGTTCACACGCGCCCCACTGGTTTCCGTGGAAGCAGTGCCAGCCGTGAGTGTCTGCCGTGAAAAATATGTGAACGCATCAGTGGCTAACAGTTCAGCGCGTGACTCCCCAGAAGGGTCATAAGCGAAGTTCCAATCATCAATGACACCCTCAAACTGGAAAACCCCATCGGTTTTCACACGCACCCTTCTACGCGGCACAATGTCCCCAAAGAACGGGGAAGAAGCATAGAGAGGGTCAAACGTTCTTTCCTCATTGTGCAGGCTTGCAGATAAGGTGCCAGAGTTGAACCTGTCAAGCTCACGGTTCTTGCCCCGATTGATGCTCAGCGTGTCAAGGTATGAAGTTATGTCTGTGAACGCGATCCCCTCAAGCGGGTACGCGGGATTGTCCAGCTCACCTTTGATCGGGTCATCCAGGGTGAACCCAATGTCCAAACCGATTTCGAGCGTTGTTGGCATTAGGCGCTCGCAAACACAGGGCCAGAAGTTCTCTCGTAACGCTTGATCGCAGTCACAATCTGCTCACCAATCTGCGCCCCGTTAGCACCCATCCCAGCGTTCACATTGATAGTGATGTTAGAACCCCCGAGGGACTTGTTCGGGGTGATGTGCCCACCGCCCGCAGCAGGGGTGAAAATCTCTGGCCCCATCTCACCCACCAGGTAACTAGACCCGCCAGCGACAGGCCCACCAGAAGCCCTACGCCCACCAAGCGTGCTTGTGTTTATCGCAGAAAGGTCTACGCTATTCAACCCGCCAGCAGCCTTGAACCGTTCAAACGCATCCCTGGCCCTATCAAACAGGCCAGCGAGTTGGCTAAGAACTTCCTTCAGCCTCAGCATCGGGTTCAACTGTAGCTCTAACATCTTGATAAACCCACCAGAGTCTGATTCCCAAGCGCCCAGAGAACCAACAGTTTCATCCACAAAGAAAGTAATGTCAGACATGATGCTTGCCATGTCACCGATCATGGGCAGAATGTTATCCAGGGTACCCTCAAGCAGCGGACTCAAAGCAAGAACAAGGTTCCCCAAGCTCTCAATCGTTTCCTCAATCTCAGGCCACATATCCGCAAACGCCTGAATAATATCAGCGAGGATTTCACTCGTGATGAACTTATTGACAGCATCAAATATCTTGATAAAGCCCGTTTCAATAGCAGGCCCGTTTTGTTCCATCCACTCAATGAAACTATCCAGGTGGGGCGAAACATTTTCAAGGATTGCAGAACCAATCTCCAGCAAACTATCCTTAGCGGTAGCCATCGCCACAGCAAACTTGTTCTCAGTAGTATCTTGCATCACATCAAAGGCTTGCTGGGTCATGCCAGCAGCATCATTGACAACCCCAAAGGTTTCAGCAATAGTCTGAGCATCAGCATCGAGTATCTGGAAGGCCGCAGAAGAAGCCTCACTCGACCCAAGCAAGCGGCCTAGCTGCTCACGGTTCCCACCTAACTTCTCATCGAGCATGTCAAGCGCAGCAGGCAAACCCTGGTTCGCAATCGCATCACGCATATCAGCAGCAGACAGCCCCACACTGTCAAGCGCCTTCTGTGCCTCAGCCGTAGGAACAACAAACGCCCTGAACAGTGCTGACATCTGAGTAACAGATTGTGCAGCATCAGTATTAGTTCGCGTTAGGAGCGCAACCGCGCCACCCATATCCTCAAGACTTGAACCAGCCTGTTTTGCAAACGGCAACACACGACCAATAGAAGCCGCAAACGCAGAGGTTTCAAAGTTACCCGCCCGAGCCGTAGCAACAATCACATCTGTTGCATCAGCCGCGCCGATAATGTCAGCGCCATAAGCGTTCACCGCACCAGACACAGCACGCGCAATGTCCTCAGTTTCACCCAGGCCAGCAGTCGCAGCTTTCAGCGAAAACTCCAAAGCCTCGATAGCAGCAGCGCCACGCAAACCCGAGGAGGCAATGACGAACAAACCCTCACCGGCTTCAAGCGCTCCCTTGCCGGTTTCAACGCCCAAGCGCCTAGCGGCCCCAGCCAGCTTATCTAGTTCTTCCCCAGTGACACCAACCAGACCCTCAACCTTTGCGATTGAACTCTCAAACTGTGAAGCCTCCCGCACCGATGCCACACCCACAGCAGAGATAGCAGCAGCCGCAACCTTCGCCACATCCGCAGCGAAACTGCCAAACTTGCTCAGCGCGTTACGCGCATTGTTCAAACCCTTATCATCAAACTTAGTAACCAGGGGAATAAAAATAGCCATTATCTAGCCCTCAATCGTTGTAGGTCATTTGTTGCATCACGCATGAACTGGGCAATCGCCACTTCACCCATGCCCTCAATCCTGGAGTGTTTCTTCAACGCGCTATCAAACACAAAGTAACCACCCTTGCCCCTGATTGGTTTGAACGCACGGATCCCACGATTGAACGCAAGCCCCTGGCCCGTCACCCGATGCTGTTGCCCACCAAAACCGCCACGCTCATACACCTTAGAAAACTGTGAACCAGGGCGCTTGCTCGAACCGGCAAGCTCCGAATAGTCAAAACCGATACCGCCAGAACTGCGGGTGCCCCCAGTGAACTTCATACCCAGCAAGCGGGTGCCCCCGCCCCTCGACTTCCCAGGGGTGAAAGACATAGAAGCCCTCGGGGTGCCAGTCCACCGTGTCACACCATTATGGTTCATACCCGATAGCGGTGCCTGCTGGGGAACCTCACCAGCAATCTCTTTAGCAATAGGAACAACGCGGGCACGCATCTGCTTCCGCAACTCATTTACAGCCTTACGATCTAGCGAACGCAGCTCACGGGTTACAGAAGCGACACCCTCAGCACGCATTGTTGTAGAAAGCAAGACAGCTCCAATCCTGCTTCTATTCTATCGCTTGCCCTTGCGTGGCTTCCTAGACTGATTACCCTTAGCAATGAGGGCGCGTTGAATAGTCCACAACATCCGAGGATCTAGAGAAGCTAACTCATTAGGGCTGATACCAGTCTCAACCGCAATCTGGGCAATCATCCAATGTGCGGAAGTTTCACCCAGCCCCTTTATGCTTTTGGGTTAGAAGCCTCCACGCCCTCGACAGACTCAACCCACTTATCAAACGTGTGCTTGCTCTCACCAGTGCGCTTCAGAACATGCCACGCCAGCCACAGCAAGTGCGTGATTTTCATGTCAGCGTTCAGACGGGCCACACTCAAATCAAAGTGCGCCTCAAACGCCACAAGGTCAGCAGCAATGCCACTGACCTCGCGGTTTGTACCATCAAGGAAAGTTACTAAAAGATTGAAGTTCATACCTCAAACTTTAGCACTAACTAGCTTGTGGCGCGGGTAACTGCTCCTGATACGGGGAAGGTCACATCTTGTGTGGCAAGGTCTCCAACGTTCGAGCTGAACGGGGTGATCTGCGTGACCAAAGCGTTGAAGGAATAGCTAGGGTTTCCAGCACCAACAGCAGCCGAGGTGGGCTTGACTACGAAAGCCAGCTCAGTTCCCAAAGCCGCGTGCAGGGTTTCATCCACAGCCGAGGCCGCGAAGTCCTGGTGGAAGCTCAAGGTAACAGAACCCTCCTGCAAACCAGCAATGTAAGTGCGGGCTGCATCACCGAAAGCGGTGGTCTCAAGTTGTTCCCTGCTGATGTCCAAAGTGACAGCAGCTAGGCTGGCGCTGAAGTCAGTGCCCCCGATAGTAACTTCTAAATCTGTAGCTGCGAAAACTGCCACGGTATCTCCTTATTCTGCGTAAACGACAACCGAAAACTCAGCTGCCAAATAACTTTGCTCACCCAATGTTATCGCACCGATGTTAGTCAATTCTTGCATCCTCACATCGAACGCTGCGCCCCCCAGGGTCTTATCTGACTGGATTGCGTTCTTCACCCCGCCCGCCCCAGTGGAGGCGTAAGCGTTCAACTTGGCCTGTGCTGTGCGTTCTGACACGCGCCCCACAATGACAGTGATGGTGAAGTTGTAAAGCGCCAGACCCTGCTTGAAAGCCTGATCGTAAGACACGCTGTTCAACGACACAACCGCCACAGGTGGGGAAGGATTGTCAGGGATGTCAGCCTTAGTTCTCAGCCCCGAAATCGTTGCGAGGTTAGTTGCTAAGCCGTCTCGGATTGTGCTGATGCTCACGCGGTTCTCATTCTCCTGAAGGGCATCAAAAGTTTCTCGACATCAGGATCCACGCGACCCACACGCATAACACCCAAATCCCCAAAACCCATCACACCCGTTGGAGAGTCGTACCGCTTGAACTGGCGCATGGAAAGAATGATGCACGCCTGCTTCACCGCTGTAGGGATAGAAGCGAAACCGAACACGCCCACGATCTGCACAGAAGCCTGCTGGGCCTCCACGTTGCGAGGCTGATAGATAGGGAACAAGTAGTCACCCACAGCGCTCACAGTGTTGAACGGTGTCTCGATACCACCCGCTATCCCATTCAGGGGGGAAAGTTGAAAGTCTGAGGTTGTCCAAGTCTGATCGAACACGCCATCACCGGCAGTGTCCACCTTCAAAGTTGTCACCGTTTGGATGTCATCGGTGTGAGTTGTCAGCGAATCGGTGGGCAGATAAACCCTTGTGGCGCTTGTCGAGTAGAAGAAGCGCTCGCAGAACCCATCAATCTCACGCGATGCAGCCTCAATGCTTATCTCAAGCAGGCCGTCATCCACTGTGTCTGTAATACGCAGGGCAGCCTTCACATCGGCAAGGGGCGCGTAACCGTTCTCAATAGCCATGTAATCCTCCAGGTTCTATTCTATCGCGGGCAGTGTGCCTGGTTCGCCCAATAAGAAACCCCCCACCACCCATGACAGGCAGTGAGGGGTTCCTTGAACCGATAAGGCTTAGGCCATTGTCAGTTTCTTGATGTGGTTCGCACCGTTGGCGACGCCGGCGGCAACACGGTAAGTGAAGCGGTAGCCGGTGATGTCATTCGCGAAATAGGCCTCTGTGGAGACTGAAGTCGCGAGGCCGGTGGTTGCGATTTTCACCGAAGGCCAGTGACCGAAGAACGCGGCCTGGTTTCCAGTGGTAGCTGCATCCACAGCAGGGTTTTCGTAAACGGGGAACCCAAGCAGAGTTGCGCTTGCGTTGCCATCCACAGAGGAAACGATTGGGTCGAGAATGTAACGACCATCCGAGTCCTTCAGCTTACGGATCAGAGCCATAGTGCTAGGAGCGACCATAAATCCGGTTCCTGGCAAAAGTCGAACCATGCCATCAGGGGAGAAGGCAAGCTCAATCAGCTCATCAGCGGTGATAGCCGTTGCGGAAGCAGCGGCTACGCCAGCGCCAGCAACAGCCTCAACAGCTGTGTTCACGATGGTGTTCACGCGCGTTCCTATTGCTACGCCCGCATTTTCGATAATCGAGCTTTCGATGTCGAATCCAGCATCGCTGATCAGCTCGTTAGCAAGCTTCACGATAAAGCCCTGCTTGGCAGGCTGAAGGAGTAGAGAACCATAAGTGTTCTCGGACTCATCCATTGCAGCGCCAGCAGCGGTTTCCGTTGCAGTGCTGTAAGCGGTCATTACTGGAACGCGAAGGTCAGAACCTGAGTCGCGGTTGAAAACCTCAGAGGTCTCCAAGTAAGGGCCAACCAATTTAGCGAGCGCGTAAACGCGGTCAAGGAAGTCCACAGGAACAGTGTTCGCAGAAGGAACAAGCGTTGCACGCTTTTCCATCGTGAAGTCATGTCCACGGATTTCACCGCGAGCCATCGAACGGAACACATCGGCTGCGCCGCGTGCTTCCTCGACAACCTCAAGGCCACGCGAAGCTTCAGAAGCCTGTGCGAGACGGTCAGCGGAACGGCGTGCAACCTCAAGCGCCTCATCAGCTTTGCGGATGTCGCTTTCGATACGGTCAATTTTTTGCAACTCAGCGGAATCAAGTCCACGCGAGTCTGCTTCTGCACCGTCAATAACTTCACGGATCTGCATTGTCAGGTTTGCGCGGGCTTCTTCCTGAGTCTTGATGAACTCAGACATAGTATGCCCTTTCAATAGTTTGATTAGTTTGTTTCGCAGCGGTGATGACACTCAACTACTACCAGCAGCGATGACGCACAAATCCGGTACCCCCATTGTATAAGGTAGGCGTGCCTTTACTGTGGGCAAAAGAAAACCCCCTGCCGGTGAAAGAAAGGGAAAGCCGGCAGAGGGGAACTCGCTAACGCTGTTCGACAGCCTCCATGATGCGAGTTTCTTTCTCAGCCTGCTGAACAGTGCCCCTAGCGGGCTTCACCTTAGTAGGTGTCTCAGCAGAAGAATTATCCAACGCAACCACAGCATCAGCCATTTCATCAGCAAGCGCGGCAATCGCCCCAGAAACCGGATCGCCAGCAACCCGCAAAATGGCCTTCTTGATGTCACCCTTAGTAGCCATCACATTCCCATCAATAGTTCGAGCTTCTTCTTCTTCAAAGCAAGCATGTCCAGATCGCCCTTAGACTCCTCGACCTGCTCCACAGGTGAGAGCTTATCCAGCACAGTCGTGATCAGTTGCCGGTCATCACTGCTGATGTCCTCGCCACTCTCAATCTTCAACAGCGCATCAGCCAAAGCATCAGCATCCACATTGGCCCGTTCTGCAATCTTGTCCCAACCGCGCACCAAAGCGGTGCCGTTAGTCGTGGGATATGCGGGGAACGCGACACCAGTGGAAACCTCCATCAGGCGCACAGCGTTCAACGTGCGCTCACTGCCATCCTCATTCCAGGAGTCACCACCCGAGGGCACAGTGAAACCAAATGAAAATCCGGTGACATCGCCACGGTTTATCAGAACCTTTGCATCGCGCCCTGCCTGAGTGTCAGGCAACGTGGCAGACACTTGCAAACCCTTTGCATCCTCGCTCAGCCTCAAAGTGCCAGCGCGAGTAGATCCCAACACAGTCGAGCTGTCGTGATTCCAAAGCAGTTTCACATCGTTGCGGGTTTGCAGAGAAGCCTTGAAAGCACCAGGCGCAATGTATTCCCTGAACGGGAGAGGCTCGGAAGCCTCATTGAAACGGGCTGCATACCCAGTCAGGTGCATCCCGTCAGCTTCTTCGCGCACCTCAAAATCAGTAACGGTAACGCGGGTTTCCATCTTACTCAATGCTTGCCCCTTAGCTCGGCCTTCATTTTCTTCTTCTATTCTAGCAATGACACCCTCGGCGTAGTCCATAGCGCGTTGCGCTGTTCGGCGGGAAGTGCCACCACCCCACAAAGCGATTGCCACAACACCAGGCGAGGGGAAACTTTCGTGATCGGGTGAAGCTGCGGGTGCATCAAAGTCCACCATGTGACGTGCAAGAAAAGCACGCAACCGAACCCATTTATC
>ERZ891134.2554-NODE-2554-length-10479-cov-4.257387_pt1 | contig 10479 bp, 7 predicted proteins | sample MGYA00520888_ERZ891134 | MGnify/ENA primary metagenome ERZ891134 (study PRJEB32303, sample SAMEA104408692) | aquatic metagenome | biome: Brackish water; feature: Coastal; material: water | place: Baltic Sea | collected 2014-10-23 | depth 10 m ... | reverse complement strand
TTGTGTATTGCCGCGTGCCGTTCCCATTGTAGAATCGCTCGCTGCCCTGGCCCTCATGGACCTCCTCCTCGAACCACCCTCCCAACTCCCAAAAGAATAATTGACCATTAACAACTGACAATTAACAATTAACAACATGACTCGCTCCGAAATCCTCGAACAATTCTCACAATTACTAGACGTAATGAACGACTTAAGGGCGAAATGTCCTTGGGATATGAAACAAACTTGGGAGAGCATCCGTGTTTTATCGATAGAAGAAGTTCATGAACTGTCTGATGCCATTATGGACAATAATCCCGATGAGGTGCGAAAGGAACTGGGCGATATCCTGTTACATATTGTATTTTATTCCAAAATTGCGAGCGAACATGGCTATTTTGATATGGGCGAAGTGTGTAAATCGCTTATTGAAAAATTAATCCGCCGGCACCCGCATATTTATGGCGACATCCAAGTCAATGGGGAAGCTGAGGTACTGCAAAATTGGGAGCAAATAAAATTGGCAGAAAAGGGCAACAAAAAGAATGGTTTATTAGATGGGGTTCCTAAAGGACTCAACAGCATCGTGAAGGCATTCCGGATGCAGGAAAAAGCCAGTCAGGTCGGATTCGACTGGGACGTAGCGGAGAAAGCCTACGAAAAGGTGGAAGAAGAATGGGCCGAATTCAAAGCGGCAACCAACAAAGACGAAGAAGAGGAAGAATTTGGGGATTATTTATTCGCTTTAATCAATTACGCGCGGTTAAAAGGCATCAATCCCGATACCGCTTTAGAGCGTTGCAACGTAAAATTCAAAACCCGTTTTCAATCTATGGAAGCCCAAGCTGAAGACCTTAACAAGGGCTTAAACGACATGAGTTTAGTCGAAATGGAAGTGTTGTGGCAAAATGCAAAGAAGCATTAACGCAGCCACAATTTGCCGTTGAATTCAGCCAATTCGTACTTGGTTAATTTCGTATTCCAATTATATTCCATGTAAAATACTTGCAACACAGCATTTTTTGATCGCAGGGTAACAACCTCTTTAAAATTGGGGAAGTAAAAATTATTGGGCCCATTTTGTTTCGGAAATTTATAGGCGTGAACAAGGCTTCCCATTAAAGAATCCAAATTGAACACTTCGGTATATTTATTATTGGAAATGTACAAATTCTTTTCGGTTACGTCGCGGTTAATCTGTACAACCTTATTAAAATCGCTATTAGATACATATCGAAAATCGCGAATTTCGACATCCACGCAATGCGTCCAATTTCCTTTGGGTACGGATACCACGGCAGGTGTAGGTCCCCTAAATCGGATTTCCAGATCCGGAAAAGTAACCGGATTAGGAACGGCGGCAGGCATCTGAGGGGAGGCGGTATCTTCCATCACCGCTTCTGTGATATCTTCTGTATAAACGAGGCCGTCGCTGATTCCATAGGGGGCTAATGCGGAACTGAGCCATTGAGTTAAATCGTAACGACTTCTGTTTTCGCTATTTTTATCAAAAAAGGAATCGGGGATTTGGATAGCGGGTTCCATTCCCGTAGTACCATGCTGAGTGCTTAAGTATTCTGCAATGTTATACATTTCGGCAGAAATCGAATCAGGGAGCGCCACTTGAGGGGCCATTAATTCCTTTTTATCTGTCCACATTTTATGGTCTTTCAAAAGCGCCTGCAATCGCTCCGTCTGGCTGTTTTTTGAAACGCTATGCAAGTTAAACCCGGGTATAAAAAACACCCAAACCACCGTAAAGAACAAGCTCAGCGGAATAGCACGGATATTTTTATTACGCGTTACCAACATAAATAGGGTAACACCCGTAAGCCAAATGGCTAATGCCAAAAGCGCATATCTTAACTCCGTAAAACCATAGCTATTGATACGGGTTAAGGCCGCAATATAGAGTAACACCAAAAGGGGAATTAAAGCTAAATAGAAAACCCGGGTAAAACGATTGACCCATTTATTGCCGTCGACCTTTGTTAAGGGATGCAAGAGTAATAAAGCCAGCATTCCCACCACGGCAAAAGCCAAAATTAAATTGGAAACCCAACCCACGGGTAAGGTACCGGAAAGGGCAATTTTAAGTCCATATATATAAAGTATAATTAAATAAATTAAGACCAAAGGCATGAGGATATATTGCGCGAACACTTGCAATCCTTTGGGATACCCCGTATCGACCGTTTCTTCTAATTTCTTAGGAATATAGGCTAAGAACATCCAAACACTTCCCAATCCAGACATGTAAACCCACAAACGGCCATAGTAAACCGATTTGATTTCAAATCCTAATAACTGATCCAACGCCAACATAGCGCCCGCCAAACCCGCATACAAGACCCCTACATACAATACCGTGATGGCAGCCCGAAGAAATAAGGTTTTGTTAAAATGCCAAAAAACAGCCGCATCGGAAATCTTTATGACCGGCAAAAACGATACGAGTAAATGAAACGCCAAGAAATATCCGGCAAAAGTAATGCTCAATTCACCTTGACTGAATCCATGGGTATTCACATAATTCAAATGAAAATAGGTTATAATCAATAAGGCAATTGCCAATTTGTAAACCCCTAATTTGCGCATGACACCCGTTACCGATTCTGCAAATAAGGTGGCCGCTAGTAATAAGGGAATTCCCAAAGCGAAGGTTTGTCCCCAAACCGCCATCATATTTTGCTGTTCGGTCGTTACCTCATCCCCCATTAATAATGACAAAGTGGTACTGCCCAATAAAGCAACCGCTAAAACAAGAGGAAAGCGTTTTGCTGTATTAAAGGCAGATAGTAAAATTTGTTGTAGGGATTGTTTCATGGCTATGCGAATAACGCAAAAAAAGGGAATCATTGTTATGACTCCCCTTTTTTAAATTATGTTTCAGGCTCAATTAAATTTACCAGATTTCTACGCGATCGGCTTTCGACTTGAACATTTTATGTCCCTCTTTCACATCAAAGGCTTTGTAAAATCCTTCGTGATTTTCCAGAGGACCGATAGCTCTGAAGTAACCGGGAGAATGCGGATCGGTTAACAGGCGCATGGCCAGTTCTTCGTCGCGAATTTTATTGCGCCAAACGGTTGCCCAACTCATGAAGAAACGCTGTTCTTGGGTATAACCGTCAATTACCCCTACGGTACCTTCTCTTTTCAGGTGGATCATCAAACCATCATAGGCCGATGCAACCCCACCCAAGTCACCGATATTCTCACCTAGTGTAAATTCGCCATTTACAAATTTCCCAGGTAATGCTTCGTATTTATTGTACTGTTCGGCTAGTTTTTTGCCGCGCTCTTTGAATTGTACCAAATCGTTTTCGGTCCACCAATTAACTAAGTTTCCATTTTCGTCAAATTGGGCACCCGCATCATCAAAACCATGCGATATTTCATGTCCGATTACCGCTCCAATTCCACCAAAATTCACAGCAGGATCGTTCTTAAAATCAAAGAAGGGCGGTTGTAAAATGGCCGCTGGGAATACGATTTCGTTGTAAACAGGATTGTAATAGGCATTTACGGTTTGTGGCGACATGCCCCATTCAGATTTATCAACGGGTTTACCATACTTCGACATATTGTCGGCCATAGACCATTTCGATAGGTTCAACATATTTTGGAAATAGCTACCGCCTTGCTCATAAGAAGCCACATCCAAACTAGAATAGTCTTTCCATGTATCGGGATATCCGATTTTTACGGTTAATTTATCCAATTTCTTTTGCGCTTTTTGCTTGGTTTCAGCGCTCATCCATTCCAAGTTGTTGATTCGCACGCGGTAGGCGGCAATTACATCATCTACCATGGCTTTGGCCTTTACCTTAGCAGCGGCGGGGAAATATTTTTCTACGTATAACTTTCCTAAGGCTTCACCTAAAGATCCGTTTACAACGCTTAATGCCCTTTCGTTAAGAGGACTTTGTTCAGGGGTTCCGCGCAAGGTTTTTCCATAGAAATCAAAAGACATACGGTCTAATTCTTCTGAAAGCTGTCCCATAGAACCGCGTAACATATTCCAAAGCATTACATTTTTCAATGTAGCCACTTTCGCTTTTTTCACCTCAGCGGCGAGTACATTCATGTACTTCAATTCGCCAATGATGATTTGATCGGCAGAACCAATTCCTAGGGCATCCATCATTTCTTGAACCGGCATGCCTTTCATTTCTTTGATGAACTCTTTTTTGGTTCTTGGGTTGTAACGTTTATTGGGATCGCGGCGCTCTACCCGATCCATTTTGCTTATAGCTAAGGTTTTTTCAAATTCGTAAATCTGAGATAATTCTTTGTCTTTGATTTCAATATTGAATGCCGAAAAAGCATCTTTCATGAATTTTTTATAGGCATTTTGAAGTACTACCGATTTCTCATCGCTCTTTATATAGTAATCGCGATCGGGTAAACCCAATGAGGTACCATAAGAATAAATAACATTTTGATTGCTATTTTTAACATCGGAACTCACATAAAATCCCAAAAAAACCGATTCACCGAATGGCGCATTTTTCACCATAAGATTGAAGAGGTCTTTTTTCTTTTTCAGATTTTGAACTTCCTTTATATAAGGTATAATGGGTGCAATGCCTTGTTTATTGCGATTACCCAAATCCATCACCGATTGATACATCATAACGGCTTTTTCTTGGTCGCTAAAGGATTTCGCTATTTTCGATGCGGATTTAGGCGTATTTTTCAACCTTTCTGCAGCTTCATCTAACACTTGCAGCGCCATACTGTCGGCTTTCTTGTCGAGTTCATCAAAAGACCCCCAACGGCCTCTATCGGAAGGAATTTCAGCCGATTCCATCCATTTTCCATTTACATAGGTGTAAAAATCGTTACCCGGAACCATGGTGGTATCCATGTAACTTAAATTCAAAGCCTGAAATCCATTAACAACACCAAAGGCCGATGCCAATGCAGCTCCTCCAATTAGTATTGCATGCGTGAGTTTTTTATTCATTACAGAATGTTTAGTAATTAATTTATACAAATATAACATCATAGCCATCCAAATCGGCTCGAGAATTTTCTACGTGTGACAAATTATTAACCCTCATCATTAAAATAGTAGGGTAATGGTAGAACACCTTAAATCTATTCAATTCAAAAAGTCAAGATAACAAATTGTAACCTACTTCAGACGCCACATCATAGAGATGCCCAATCCGCCGAATATATTTCCCTGCAATCCTTTGTCGTTATGCAAAAAACTCTCATACATCAGAGAAGGCTCTATCACAATGCTTACCCCATTACCCACAGGTATGATTGGTCCCATGCCCACTTTGGCCCCAAAACTAAATCGTTGGGTTCTTTCGATAGGCATAAAATCGGTAGGGGTAAAATAGGATCCTTTTGTAATACGGGTAATTCCGGGCGACATTTGAGCGGCATAACGGAAATCGGTTTTCAAGAATCGCGTGAATCCGCGGAAAATAATAGGAACCGATATTTTATCAATATTATACTTTATCTGACCGGTGCTCACGCTGTATTCCGACCGCAATTGAGAATCCAAACGCGTAATAAACTGAGTGGGCAATCCTGGAATATTGATGGCCACCGTAGTTGTATCGTACTGCCAAACGTCTATAAAATCGCGCTTTCTCCACTCTCCATTGCCCACCCATTGGGTGTAATGCAGTCCCAATCCCCACATATCGGCACCTTTAAATTCGCGCAATAAACTCAATTGGTATTGGGCCATATAATTGGTTCCCAGTACACTTAAATTCTCATTTGGATCGAATTGCACTTGGTTATCGCTACCGGTAATGGCCGAAAACTCCACATACCAAGGCAAACGGCGTTTGCGCAAACCTGCAGAAGGCAAATCAAAATCCCAATCTACATATTCATCGCCGGAAGGGGGTATGTTAAAATCAAAATACGTCTGAGCGATATACTGTTTCGCTCCAAAATCATATACGTTCGATAGCGACATGGGCGAACCCCCGTTTTTGTATATGGAAGATCCTTCTGGCGCTAAACCCTCTGATTGCAAGCCATTGGGAAGGTCCGTTCTTCGCAATTCCCGATTCGAATTTACAATAGATTCGGGTTTGGCTCCCACCGTATTCAATCCTAAAATATTCTTACGTTGCTTGTTGAATTTTTGAAAAAGTCCAAATAAACCGGCCTTTTCATTAGATTTAATTTTCTCTTTAGAACTACCGGTTCCAGTGGATTTGCCGTCCGCATTCCCAGCGGATGTATTACCATTAGAGCCCTCAGTTTTTGAAATAGGTATATTTTCTTTACCGGGGGAAGCTTTCTCAAGGCGGTAACCCTCCGTTTTTTGATTTAGGCTTTTGTTAGAACCGGTTGTATGGGAGAGGGGTGTATTCAAATTAGATGCATTGAAATAGGCAATACCACCGGCAATACCCAATAGTAACAATCCGACACCGGTGCGTTGGAACCACCAAAAGAAACCTCTGCGTTTCTTCTTACGGCGATTCATCACTTCCTCAAAAGTGGCATTCCCACTCGGACGTACCTCATGGTTTCTTAATATTTCGGCGATATGTTCAAAAGGATCCTGCGACATTATCGGGTTATATTAAGGTGTTCGAGCATTTCTTGTAAAGATTTGCGGGCTTTGGCTAACTGGGAACGGCTGGTACCTTCGTCGATTCCCATCATTTCTGCAATTTCTTTATGGGTATAGCCCTCTACCACAAACAGGTTAAAAACGGTACGGTATCCAACGGGCAATCTTTCGATGAGCTGCATGATTTGCTTGGCTTCGAGTTGGTACATGGCATTGTCGGTATAACCCAATTCGTATTCACTTTCGGAAAGTTCTTTCCAAATATCTTTTTGAGAACGCAATTTATTAATGGAAATATTGACCGTAATACGGCGCATCCATGTTTCCAAAGAACTCTGGTATCGGAAAGTAGGGATTTTATCGTATATGCGAACAAATGATTCCATTAGGGCATCTTCAGCTTCTTCTTGGTTTTTGCAATAACGTAAACAAAGCGCCATCAACTTGGAGGAATACAGATTCCATAGGATTTTCTGATACTTTCGGTCTTCCCGAATACATCCTTCCACCAGCTCTTTGTCGGTCATTGTATAGTTTCATCACTCTCGCCATAGGGCGTTACCCTTGCATAGACAATAGCTATGCCAAAAACGTGGCTTGAGAATTTAATTTTTTGCAAAAAAGTCAAAAAAGTTGACAAAAGAAAATTGCGGTTCGCGCAAAAGCAAACCGCAATTCATCAAAAAGTATTAAAAATTAGTGTTCTATACCGCCTTCACCGTGCACATGACCGTGATCCAACTCTTCTTGAGTGGCTTCGCGAATGTCTAAAACGGTACCTGAGAAACCTAAGGCTTCACCGGCTAGAGGGTGGTTAAAATCCATCGTTACGGTATCATCGCCAATTTCAAGAACGACACCGTCCATCGGATTTCCGTCTTGATCTTGCATCGGCAAGGTAGCACCGATTTCTAAAATATCGTCTGGAACGTCTGGACCTTCGAAGATGTTTTTTGGAATTTCTACTACGTAATTAGGGCTTGACTCGCCGTAACCGTCTTCTGCAGAAAGTGTGAAAGAGAACGTATCTCCTACTGACAATCCGTCTAACTGATCGTCAAAAGCAGGCAATGTTTGTCCGATTCCGTGAATAAACACTAGGGGTTGATCGGCGGTGGCCTCATCGGCTAATTCTCCGCTGTTAAGCATGAGCGTGTAAGATAAACTCACGACTTTGTTTGGGGCAATGGTTTGTGCTGACATGTCGCAACAAAGAACATATTAAAATGCAGATAATTGCGATAATGTGCATGAAATAAACGTTAAATGTGAATAAAAAGCAGCCTTCCGGTTTATAATAGCCCCATGACTATCTGTCAATTATTGCCATTATTTATGTAGTTTCACGGCATCATGCAGCGGCCCGAGGCACAAAAACGCATTGCTCAGTTAAGCAGCGATTTACGTAGACATAACTACCTTTATTATGTAAAGGCAGAGCCTGAAATATCTGATTTTGAGTTCGACAACCTGCTCAAAGAACTCGAAAATTTAGAATCGCAATTTCCTGATTTCATTACCCCCGACTCTCCTACCCAACAAGTGGGTTCGGATTCAATTGGCGATTTTCAAACCGAAAAACACCAGCGGCCCATGCTTTCCTTGGGAAATACCTATAACGCCCAGGAACTCCGCGAGTTTGACGCCCGCATCCGAAAAGCCCTTGAAATCGAAACGGTTGTTTACAGCTGTGAATTGAAGATAGACGGATTGGCCATTTCGTTACAGTATGAAAAGGGCGTGCTTGTGAAAGCCATCACCCGGGGCGACGGCGTTCAGGGCGACGTGGTTACCGACAATGTTAAAACCTTGAGGAGGCTTCCCCCTAAATTAAATGCGGGAGCACCCCAAAAATTTGAAATACGAGGCGAAATTTTCATGCACCGCAAAGGATTCGAGCGCTTGAACGCAGAAAGGGCCGCCAGCGGACAGGCCTTATACGCCAATCCCCGAAATGTAGCCTCCGGATCCTTGAAAATCAAAGATTCGCGCGAGGTGGCCAAACGGCCATTAGACATTTTATTATACCATTATTATGGAGAAGATCAGGTGTTTTCGTCGCACTCGCAAGGCCTGAACGAAGCGCGAACGTGGGGACTTCCGGTGCCCGAAACCTCCAGGGTGTGCGAGGGCATTGACGCCGTGATTGATTTCCTGCAAGAGTGGGAATCGAAACGACACGATTTGAGTTTCGATACCGATGGCGTGGTGGTAAAAGTAGATTCCATCAGCCAACAGGAGGAATTGGGCTTTACGGCTAAAATTCCACGTTGGGCCATTGCCTATAAATTTCCTACCGAAACCGCCCAAACTCGTTTATTGGGAATTTCCTATCAAGTAGGCCGTACCGGGGCCATTACGCCGGTGGCAGAACTCGAACCTGTTTTGTTATTGGGCACCACGGTAAAACGCGCAAGTTTGCACAATTCTAACGAAATGCAACGACTTGATATACGGGTTGGCGATATGGTTTACGTAGAAAAAGGCGGGGAAATCATACCTAAAATTACCGGTGTGGTATTGGAATCTCGCGATTCTCATAAGCCGGTTCAAGAATTCATTGAAACGTGTCCGGAATGCCATACCCCTTTGGTTCGTGCCGAGGGCGAAGCCCAGCATTACTGTCCCAACTCGCGCCAATGTCCGCCCCAAGTAGTAGGCAAACTCGAGCACTTCATTGGCCGAAAAGCGATGGACATCCAATCGGTAGGTTCAGAATTATGCGAAACCTTGTATCGGGCGGATTTAGTTAAAAACGTAGCCGATTTTTACGATTTAACCGAGTCAGATATATTGCAACTCGATCGCATGGGCGAAAAAAGTGCCACCAATATCATTAAGGGCATTGCCGATAGTAAAGGGCAAGCGTTTGAGCGGGTATTGTTTGCTTTGGGAATTCGATTTGTAGGAGAAACGGTGGCCAAAAAATTGGCTTTTGCCTTTGAAGATATCGATGCCTTATCGCAAGCCGATGCGGAAGCCTTGATTGCCGTTGACGAAATTGGCGAACGCATTGCCGAAAGCGTTATCCAATATTTTAAGGATCCGGAAAACCAGCATATCATAAACCGTTTGAAAGCGCATGGTTTGATTTTCAAAGCGGAAAAACAGGAAGCCAAAGGCGACGAGCTCGCTGGAAAAGTAATCGTGATTTCGGGTGTTTTTGAAATCCATTCGCGCGACGATCTCAAGGCGATGGTAGAAGCACACGGAGGTAAAATTGGTTCGGGTGTAAGCGCCAAAACCAGTTTTTTATTGGCAGGCTCTGGAATTGGTCCCTCAAAATTAGCCAAAGCCGAATCTCTTGGAGTACCTTTGTTGAGCGAAACCGAATTTTTAGCCCTGTTAACTTCATGAGCACTTCTAATAAACGCAATACCTTTAAAGACACCATCTGGATATATAAAGGACGAAGTTTAGTCAAGCAATTGCCTGCTACGCCTTCGTTTTCAAGCGCCAAACGCTGCATCGTTTATATGGGTTTGCATTTGTATCAGCAGCATTCAAAGCAGATTGACGTGTACTGCGATTCGCTGCGTTCGCGCGGATATTCGTTGCTACAAGTAGTGTTATACCCTACCCGCGACCCCAAAACCATATCGGCACAACAATCGCCCGATACCTTGCATTTGTGTTTGAAGGACGTGACGTTCTCGGGCTTCCCCAAGAAACCAATTTTGGAAAAATTGCAAAACTTTAATGCCGATATATTTATAAATTTTAACGGAGATTTTTCTTATGCGGACATGGGATTTGCACTTTGTTCGCGCGCGCCCTATCGCGTAAGTCCTTATCAATTAGAGTACAAACCCTATTTCAATATCCTTCTCAAGTCTCGTAACGACGAGTCCTTACCCCAATATTTAAACAGCATCGACGCATTTTTTAAACATTTATCAAGTGGAGTTGTATCATATTTTGGTTCACAGCCA
>ERZ891134.2550-NODE-2550-length-10493-cov-7.106151_pt1 | contig 10493 bp, 11 predicted proteins | sample MGYA00520888_ERZ891134 | MGnify/ENA primary metagenome ERZ891134 (study PRJEB32303, sample SAMEA104408692) | aquatic metagenome | biome: Brackish water; feature: Coastal; material: water | place: Baltic Sea | collected 2014-10-23 | depth 10 m ... | reverse complement strand
TATCTTTATCTAATCTGCTCATCAAGTCCTTTAACTCGGAAACAGACTCATTTAAATCAAGTGTTGCTCGGTAAGCAACATCTCCTTTAGCTTCTGAATTTTCAGTTTGCTTACGAACCTTCTTTTGTAGTGCATTTACTTTTGAAGCCATAGATGCAACTTCTTTAGCAGTAGCAAGTTCTACTTGCTCTTCGCTCAACTCAACTTCTTTAGAAGCCTCTTTAGCAGATAACTCTGCCCAGATTTTCTCTACTTGTTTCATTATCCTAATTTGTCAAAGATTCTTGATAGGGTGTCTTTTCTTGCTCCTTTAGAGAACTTGTGCATATCAGCAGGTTTCGTGTCTGGAGAGTGCTTGATAGGCTTTGCAGCAGGTTCGTCAGCAGATAAGTCTACTACCTCTTCTTCTTGTGGCTCTTCAGCAGCCATCTCTTCTTCTTCCTTCGGAGACATCATTGCTTTGATCTCTTCAATCATAGCCTTCATCTCTTCAACCGCAGCAGATAACTCTTCTTTAGTAGCGTAAGACATTTCTTCTTTAGGCTCTTCTTCAGCTTGTTCTACTTCCTCAACAACTTCTTCTTGAGCAGGAGCTTCCTCTTCTGCCTCACCGCCTTCACTAACTTCAGCAATGATACCTTCTTCAGCTACTACAAGGATGCGACCATCTTCCAAAGTGTACTCACCAATTGGTAGAGCAATCTTTTCGTCTTCTTCAGTTACGATGAATACCTCTTGGTTAACTTCAAATGCTTCGGCTTCAATAGTAGTGCCGTTCTCTAACTTCATAGACTCTAACTTAACCTCGTCTTGGAGATTAAGCAGTTCCATAATCTTGCTTAATGTTTCTTGTGATTTCATATCTTGATTAAATTTCTACTTTATCAATAGCACCTAAAAGTCTTTTTGCTTTCTGCAAATCATCTTTTCCGATTTTAATAGCTCTTTCTAAATCCTTAATGACATCATCAGCACCTAATTCTTTAGCCTTGCGGATGCCGTCTTCTGCCATCTCAATACCGTACTCGGTTTTTGATATAGACATTTTAATTTCATTGTATAACTTCTCAAGAGCGTTTCCTGCCGTTTCGTATTGAGTAGACCAAGAACGAGTAGCGTAATTAAGTTGTTCTATAACATCTTTAACAATTTGCGCTCTCAACTCTACCTTTGAGAGCTTTGCGAATACCGCCTTTTCAGTTTTGCCTTGTTTCATAATATGTTAACTATGTGTGTTTGTTATTGTTAGTTTTCTTTGCGGAGGTCTTTCTTAATGATAGCCTTGATAGCATTGAGTTGCTCCTCTGCTTTCACTTCCTCTGGGTCGTGTTTAGATGCCTCTACCTTGTCTACAAAGTAGCCCTCAATAGAGAAGCCCTTAACCTTACCGCTCTTTACATAGCCTTCCCACAACTCATCGTTAAGTATCTTCATACTCACCATCCAAGTTCCTACAGGAAGTTCCATACCATACATACGGCTCTTGTCTTGCTCACCTTCAATAATCCAACTCTCTACAACACTCGTGCCTTGAACATCCATTTGGTGTTCTAATGTGGCTTTGTTTTGGTTGCCGTTGATAAAGAACAATTCACTTGCCTTTCTTACCGTGTCCTGCGAGAAGTAGATGTAATACTCATCTTCACCATTTCTACGATAGATAGGTTTGTTAGGGATCAAAGCAGCACCCATTAGGATACGCTTTTCCTTATCAATGGTTTTTAACTCAATCTTGGGTTGCTCATCTTTTAGAGCAACGAAGTCCTCTTCTATTGCAGGTGACTCTACTACCGAAATAGCTTGAATACCTGCCTGTAGGCTCTCCTCGTCTAATAATAGTTCTACGATTCTCATTATGGGAATGATACTTGGTTAATTCTGTTTCTGTCTAATTCTTGTTGTGAGGTAACATCACTACCTACTACATATGCTTTTACAGGATTGCGTTGCAATGACTCTAATATAGCGTTCTGCCCACTTGCACCTACAATGTTGAATTGAGGTGATGTACTTGGAGAGGTAGGGGTATCAATGTTTGTATCTACACTACCACTCGCTTGAAATTGTTGCCTTGCAATGGTAGCAATCTGTGCTGCTCCTGCGGAGGCTGCAATACCTGCCTCTACGAACTGCGCTCCTGTAGCTAACTTAACAGGGTTTCCCCCTGCCGTGAGTGCCGCAGTAACGGCTTGGGCAGTATTAACTACCGCTTGGCTAATAGCAAGTGCCTTGTTTATTTGAAAGGCTTTCTTTGCTTGTTCTTCGTTGCCCGATAAGAATGCTTGTGCAAGGTCATTAAGTGCGCCTATGGCATTACCTGTCATTTGTATTTTTGATTGCTGAACTTGTTGCTCTAACTCTCTACGCTTTTTAGCTTCTAATTTTTCTTGGGAAGTTCTATTAGCCATTAAAAGATATATCTCTGCCTCTGCATCAGCATAGGCTTGAGTGCCTTCCTTGTATAAAGATTTCTTTTCAGTAAACAATTTTAATTCTTGCTCGTAACGCTCTCTATTAAACTTCTCTTCTAACTCTAATTGTTTAAATAGATTGGTTTCAACTTCTAAAAGTGTTTCTCTGTATATATCGGATACCTCAAGAGCGTTCTCCTTGCGTGACATCTCAAGGTCTAACAACTCTCTCTGTAGAGACATCTCATTCATCAACTGCTCACTACGGAATCCTGCAACTTGTGCTTGAACTCCTACAAGCTCATTCTGTGCAGCCATATATTCTTTCTGGAACTCAATGTTGTTTCTATCAAGAGATAATTGTCGTGCTTTAGCGTTTAGCACCGCCTGTGCATTCGTAAGCATTGCCTTCTCTTGCTCTTCTAATACTGCCTTGAGGTCGTTATTCGCTTTGATACGCTCCTCAATAGTAAAGCGTTCATCGTCTCTTACTTGTCTTAATTTCTCTGCTTGTAGGTCGTACTTCTCAATCAAGCCTTGCATACGAACCTCTGCAATCTCTGCTTGTTTGTTAGTCTCGGTCATTGCTTGACCTTGCTTAACAGTCTCTACTACATAGTTAGAGATAGCTTTTGCTCCTTCAGTAACTAATTTCTTACCCTTGTCAAAAGTGTTGTTAACACCTGTAAGTACATCTAATGATTCCTTACCTGCGCTCTTAACATCTTTCATTGCACCTGCAAAGTCACCGCTAAAAACCTTCTTAACGGCACTTGCCAAGTAGCCTAATGTATCAAGATATGACTCAAAGCGTTCTTGTATGTTTCTTTTAAATGCATCAGCAAAGTCTAATAAGGCTTGTTTAGGGTCTTCAAAGATTGCTTTGAAAAAATCTACTATACCACTACCACCACTACCGCTAATCCATTTAGTAAAATCACTAAAGGCTACTTGTAAGGTGTTAAATGTGGTGTTAAAGAAGTCTACTGTCTTCTGGTTGTTATCAAACAACTCCTTTAGAATACCCATTGCCTGTAGCAATAGTCCAATACCTGCGGCTTTGATAGCTACACCTAAACCCTTAAAACCCGTACCTAAACCCTTGATGCCCTTTTGGCTATCTTCAGCACTCTTACCAATGTCTTTAGTAGTATCGGCAATGTCGTTAATACTCGCAGCAGTCTTGTCTGCTTGTTTTTGGGAATCCTTTAACGCCTCAATGAGTTCGTCTAACTTCTTCTCAAGACCAGAAAGGTCAGCCCCAATAACTATGTTCTTCTCTATTGCCATTTGCCTAATGCTTCTATAAGAGTACGAGGGTATTGGTACTTGCCTTTGGCAGTCCTTACATCCTCATCTCTTTCGTTAGTCTCCTTGAGAGCCTTTATAAGATAACCTAACTTGCTATACATCGTTGAGTAGTTCTAATTGAGCCTCTCCCGTTGTTAGGTTCAGCTTCATTTGGTTTATGATGTAGTTTCTTTCATCTATCGTCAACTTGTCGTTGATCTTAAGAGCCAACATCAAGCCTAAAGGCAACTGTCCACTATATTGGAATACTCGTCTGCTTGTAGAATACAAGTCTGTAATGTAGTCTTTCCAATAGGTATTGTATAATCCTGTAGAGAACCCCTGCAATAAGTAAGGGTCTACCTCCGTTCCAAAGTTTAAGGTCTTGGTTACGCTTGTCGCTACATCGCTATTTACATTACTCACAAGGTGGAAGTCAGTCTTGTCTTCTTCCGTTGGGTTTGTGCCCATAGGTATGTATGCAAAGGTATCTGTACCTCGTATCTGCCCTGCTACATAGAAGATGAGTGGTGAGCCGATATACGGCTCAATCTCTCTCGTGATACTCTTACCTACACCTATCGTTGTTAACGCACCTCCGTCTTGGTCACTCAATCTTTCAAAGAGCATATGGTCAAAGCCAACCTCAACCTCAAACTCCTCGCCATCAAATGAGAAGTCGGCTCGTAAATCGCCATAGCCAATGTCATTCTGCAATCTATACTGCTCACCTAATACCGCTTCGGTTTCATTATACTTAAAATTGATTCTACGATAGAGCGATGGTTTATTGATATTGACTTCTTCTGTATCAACATACTCACTAACTTCTCTTGTAGTCCCTTCTGCATACCAATCGTCTAATGGTTCAATATCGTATTTACCGTTTCCTACAGGAACTATAACCAAGTTGAAAGCCCTTACAAGGCTTCCTATGAAATCACCAATCTTCTGCTCTGGCATTTGGTCGGATATAGTTACTATACCTGCGGTGGTCGTTGCCAACGGAGTAGCAGTAGCAGCTAATATAGTTGTTCCTGCTGCATCCGCATACCAATTAGCAACCATACCAACAGTTACCGCTACACCATCACCCGATGGAGCTAAACGCATATCTACATAATCACCAACCGAAAGAGTTGGTAAGAAAACAAAAACATTGGTTGCAGAGCCTGTATGTTCTTTAGAGCTAAATAGTTCATCGTTAATAAACACATCTACTCTATAATTAGTAGAGGCAGTTGAAGAAGGACTGTACGATATTAAAGCAGGATTTGCGGTGGAGGTTACAGGAAATCTATGCAGCGTAGAGTCAAATGTAGCGTCTCCAGAGACTAATTCTATAAGCTCTGAAGCCCCTCCATATGCTTGGCCTTTGAACATATACCCCGCTCTCCTATGACACCACATAAATAGCTTACCAAAGTCAGCAGAGTCAAAGAAGTTGCTTTGAAACTCTATTCCGTACTTCGTCTCTATCGCATCTACAATCTTCTTTAGCTTAACCGCAGGTTTCAAATCATAGTAGAACACTCCGTGTTCATTGTGTCCATTGTGATACCATATGTTATCTGGGTTATCATCACTACTCGTAGAGTCGTAGAACCAATTCCTTACAGGTGAGATAAGGGGATAGATAATGCTGCTATCCGTCCCGCTTACATATCCGTTAAGACCTGTTTCAATGTTCGTGTCATTGTAGGTGTGGTCATATGCTGATAAGTCAAGGTCATTAAGTTTATCCTCACCAAAGGTATCCTTCAAAGAAGTGACATTACTATAGAACCCTACACTATAAGAATATGGTTGATGTGATTTTAACTGCACACCCTCCAACTCTAACACCCCTGCTCTAAACAAGTTGTTATTCACCTCAATGAATGCATCTACTCGTAAGTTTGCATTGAACCCTCCATACACATCTACATTATAGTAGTGCTTGAAGATAGCATTATTTGTAGGAGACGCAGGTATAGAAAAGCTATTGGTGAAGTCACCAAAGACTTTAGAGATGTCCTTGATGTTTTGGACACTCAAGTTGATCTCTATGCTCTCGTCTTGGAATAGGTCAGCTCTTTGACCATCTATGTAAAGGTCTACTCTATACATACCTTGTATCAAATGCTTCTTCTACTTCAATGATGTAGTTAATCATTTTATCATTAACCGACTTCTGTAAGTTCAATGAGTTGGTAGTGACATTGACAGGTAGACCATCTAACATCACACGCTCACTCATCAACATCTGCTCCATAATAGCATCATAGTCCTCACCTACCCAACCTGTGTTAAGGGTAAAGCTCTTTCTACCATTGGTGTTTATTCTTTGGTACTTGTGTGCAGTCGTGTCGTAGGTGAACCCTGTAGAACCAGAACTCCCTAAAGACTTTCTGTACTCACTCGTAGTAGTGCTTATTGTAGAGTCACTTCTTTTAAAGAAGGTTACACTCTCCCATACTCCGTTCTTGTTTACGAACTGCATAACGCTTGGTGAATACTTGCTCTCACAAGTAGGGTAGAACCTACGAGTATCTAATGTCGTACCATCCTTGTCCTTTAGGTTAAGGTCGTAGTAATTTACATAAGTCAATGGCTCACCTACACTACCTAACCAAGTAGTAAGGTTGGTAACACCACAAGGTAGTAGCATCACTCTCTCCTCTGCTTGTAGCCCTTGTAGTTGTGCTTCGGTAATAGGTAGGTCTACATTGTAACCACTATCGCCTAAATACTCTACTTCGTGTAGCCCGATATTAGCACAAGCACTACCTCCCTCAACAGTACCACCATCTGCAAGGACTCTATCCTTGTATGCCCAATAGATGTCATAGCCCTCACCCCACTTACCGAGATATACAGGTACAACCTCATTGCCAGAGTCCTTAATGTATTTAACTGCATTGACACTTGCGAATCCTTTGTTCACCTCTTTGTTAGCCGCCTCAATGAAGATGTGATACCCATTAGAAGCCTCAAAGATTTCCGATGCTCCTGCATCGTTAGAAATTGTCGGAGGGTTGGACTTGTTATAGTAGCTAACATTGTAATCTATCTGTACCCATACTACGCTACCATCAGGTGCATAGGTTACCGTTGTACCATCAAGGTTCTCGTAATCATTAGATAGGTACTCTTGTACCATAGGAGCAAGGTCAAAGGATACATCAGTTCCTGCAAACACATCTCTTGATAAGGTGTATTCTGGGGAGGCAGGTCTTGAAGACCTTGAGCCACTCCATACATATACCTCAAAGGTGACATCTGTCAATGAAGATGCAGAGTCTGAATAGTTAGCAGTAACATATATAGGGCTTCTTGCCCCCACTAAACTTGTTGGTGTTATTACACTCATCGCTTGGTAAATTTCAAAAATTCATCTACATCCATAGAGACTGCTTTGAGTACCTCTTCAGGTAGCTTCTCAAACTCTAATCTAAATGGTGCTTGGAAGAACTCACTCTTGGGAATCCCTCGTTGCTTAATACTTCTTGATATTAGGAAGGCTGCCCTATCAAGGTTCGCCTTTGTCTGCTTTACAAAGCTATTGGTCTTTAAGTCCCTTGCCTTGACTTTCTTTTGTGCCATCCAAGTTCTTATAGAACCCTTTGGAGGCATCTTCGTGTCAAAGCCAAATCTTGAACCGTTAGGCACTTTGTACTTCGTACCGCTAACCCCCTCATCAATGTACTTACCATAATCCTCCATAGTGAAAGACATAAGTAAGTGTACTCCTGTTGTTAAATCGTAATCTAAACTGTCCTTTAGCTTTCCAGAGGATACTTGTCTTCGTCTCTTTTTCTTACCATCATTATAGGTAATAGTACGAGTAGCACCAAGATTAAGTCTCGCTGCTTTAATCACTCGCTCGGCAAACTGCCGAAGCACCATCTCTGTATTTTTACTTACGGACAAGTGGTAATTGTATTAGGTATGTCTATACTCAAGGTTAGATTCCAACCTACCAATAGATTCTCAAATCTATCCTCAAAAGGTTCACAACTTGGTGTACCATTAAGTTGGTACTTATCTTTCATTAGGTCTGCTCTCTTCAGGTTGCTGACTAAATCGTTAGCTACCAGAAGTTGAGTGTTTAGAATGTCGTGTCTGTTATCTACCCCATAGAATATCTCGTCCTCATCTCTTGGATCGTCCTTACTCACATCAGCTACATCCATAAACAAGATGCTCATTGAGTAGGTAATACCAATGTCGTTGAATGTCACATTGTTTATCATAATATGTGACAAGGGGAATATAGTCTGCTTGTTGAGGTCTACATCAAAGATGTCTCCCTCTGTAACGGTGTTCACCTGCTTATTAGCAATAAGGTGTTCTCGTATCTTTGTAGTTATATCGTAGAAGCTCATAATAGGTTAACCTCTATGAGCGAAAGGTGTTTAAAAGAAAACCCCTCCGAAGAGGGGTGTATTATTTTTATTTATTTTGAAGTTCTATTATTCTATTTATTAGACCTTTATTGCTATAGCAGCCATCTATGCCTAAACTATTTAGTATCTCCATTAATTCAGACTTGTTTTTTCTTTTTAATTGTGTTTCTGTGTAAGTTTTCATAATAGTTGTTTTGATTTCTATACTGCTAATATATAAACAATTTAATTAACACAACGAATAAAGTTTATTTTTTTTAGAGCTTCATCATTCTACGCTCTACATCGCTCTTCTCTTTATCGTACACCAACTTGGTTAGGCATTGCCTCAAGGGTAGGTTAGTTATAGAATCATATCTTGCTACATCACCTGCCGCTAAATGGTCTACGCTTCCATACCATCCCCACTTCCTTGAAAAGTTAGCGGAGGCTGAAAGGTCGGTGTCTCCCCCTCCTGTGAAGAGGTCGGGGTACTCTTCAATAACTTGTTGCTTAAACGATAAAAAAAAAGCGTTGCACCTAATGCAACATCTAAAGGAAAGTCCGAATATCCATCCGTACCATTGTAAGGTTCTACCTCGTAGAAGTCTCCCTTCTGCTTTGTGATCGGTCTATACAAGACACCAATAGTTTTATGTAGGCTTTGCATATCGGCAAGGTAAGCATCCAAGTCTATGTACTCCCCAAAGCTCATCTCCTCCAGATTAGGAATGAACCCATACTCTCTACCTCTAAAGGTCAGTCTTCTTGTAAGTGGGTGCTTGGCACTTATCATAGTGAAGATGTCGCTACCTATCTCCATTATATCGTCTGCCCTCATAGCATAGGCTACCTTGAGAGGTATGTTAGCAAATATCTCTAATGCCTTTAGCATTGTGAAGGTCTCATCTCCTTCAACCTTTAGGAACTTTTGGTACTGCTCAATAGTCAGTTCCCTTGCACTCTCTGGTAACTTAATAGTGACCTCCTTACCTAACTGCGTATGTGCCATATGTCTTGTTCTTCTTTCTATTGTAGTTGCACAATGCCAAGCTCATCACCGTGTCATCGTGTAATCCTGTAGGGTGTCCGTATCTAATGCTTCGTGTCTTTGGGCTATACTCGTATGTGAAGTAGCTTAACTCGTTGTATAAGGGACTGAATAATTCTTTTGATGGTATGTGTACACTCACCTCATTAAAGTCCAATATAAGCCCCTCTATGATTTCATTCTTGCTTTTATTCGTAGTAACAAATGGGTGGGTATTGGCATACTGACTCTTTATCTGCTCAAAGATAGGGTCACCTACACCATTCACCTCAACCATCAAGGAGGCATTGAACTGCCTCACCCTATTCACTACCTCTGCAATCATTACTGACCATTGGTTCTTATTGTCTCTATAGATGTCTACGATCCTACCTTTAGAATCCATTAAGGTGAGGACTGTGTAGTCCTCCTGCTTACCTATATCCAATCCTGCGAATACCTTACCCTGTGGTTTAGGGTATGCAGGGAATGTACACTCATCTATGTTAGCGAAGACCTCACCACCACCATCTATGAACTCTGCTAAATACTCCTGCTTGAAGATAAGCTCTGGTACTGTTCTCTTGGCATCGTCTATCTCTTCCATTGAGATAAAGGGAGTGTCGTAAGAACTGCCCTTGTATGATTTGTAGTTAGGGTAGTCATCACTCTGCCCATATTGGAATAACTCGTAGAACCAATTCTTCCCTTTCGGTGTAGAGATGAAGAGAACCTTCTTACCTCTTACAAGTAGGGTTGGCTTGATAGCCTCACTCCAAGCATCGTCTTTAATGAATGCTGCCTCATCTATGATGGCGTAGTCTAATGTCATACCCCTTATGTTGTCATATCTTTCAGCACTCCTAAAGTAAATGGTAGAACCATTCTTGAGTTCCAACTCCGAAGAGGAGTAGTTGTTAGACTTGACAATACCAGAGGATGCGATTGCAGACATCAGTTCCTTCTGTACTTTGTTTGCTTGTGAGTAGACAGGGGACACCCATAGTATCTTACAAGGGCTATCGTTGAAGCCCCAATACAAAGCAAGGTTCATACCCATCATAGACTTACCGAACTGTCTGCCTATAGATGCGATGTGATACTTCTCCTTACCACCTACTATAGATTGTAAGAGTTCTGCTTGAACCTTGTGAGGGTTGAACCCTGTTACTGTCATTCGTCTCTTTCGTTGATTGGTGTACCAAACTCAAACTTAATGTTCTTGAATAGGTCTGCACCATCTGCTCCTGTAACCTCTTGCCTTGCGAGTTTAGGAATCATATACTCACTTAACTTGAGCATCAAGTCCATCGCTCTCTCTGGGTTTTGGTCTGCTACTTGTTTAAGCCACTCCGTCATATTAGTGAGGTTATCCTCTACTAACTTTTGGTAGGC
>ERZ891134.2549-NODE-2549-length-10495-cov-10.886303_pt1 | contig 10495 bp, 5 predicted proteins | sample MGYA00520888_ERZ891134 | MGnify/ENA primary metagenome ERZ891134 (study PRJEB32303, sample SAMEA104408692) | aquatic metagenome | biome: Brackish water; feature: Coastal; material: water | place: Baltic Sea | collected 2014-10-23 | depth 10 m ... | reverse complement strand
CGCAAACGGGTTCTAGATCGATGATGTTTCCCGCAGGATTACCAATCGTCTCGCAGTAAACCGCCTTGGTATTCTCATCGATAAGTTTCTCGATCGCCTCCGCCGAATCATCTTCAGCGAAGCGTACTTCGATGCCCTGGCTCGGCAGCATATGGGCAAACAGCGTATACGTGCCGCCGTAGAGCTGCGGGGTAGAGATGATGTTGTCGCCAGCCTTGGCTAGCGTCAGTATCGCGTAGTTAATTGCTGCCATGCCGGAGCTCACCGCAAGTCCTGCAATACCGCCTTCCATCGCCGCCATGCGCTGTTCGAGTACGTCGTTGGTAGGATTCATTATGCGGCTATAGATATTACCTGGCACGGCGAGATCGAAAAGATCGGCGCCATGCTGTGCATTGTCGAACTCGTAGGCCACGGTCTGATAGATTGGCACGGCTACCGATTTAGTGGTTGGATCGGTTGTATAGCCTGCGTGTATGGCGATGGTTTCTTTTTTCATGGGGAGCGGCTCCTGATGAGGCTCAGTGTGGAATTTTGAGGGCATTTTATACCTCATTGAAAGGCATAACCGCAATCTAACTCACTCGCTGTGACTCTCAATCTCTAACCAGATTGCAAAAAAAAGGGCAGACCTAAGCCTGCCCTCTTTTCATAAATTTCGGATCAGCGCATGGCTAAACCGAAATACACTTACATGCTGTAACGCAGTGTAAGCGAGTAACGACGACCCAGTGGATCGTACGTTGATGGGTAAACGTTACCCGTGTTGTACGATGTCGCGCCGATGTTTGAACCAACGAAGTCTGGCTCGCGATCTGCGAGGTTCATGATGCCAAGCGTGAACTCGAACTCGTCAGTGATGTTGCCACGCACTGTGAGGTCGAAGTAGTTGGCTGCATCCATAGAAGAATACTCGGGCAGGAAATTACCTGAACCTGGCTCAACTTCCACTTCGCTGATGTATCGCCACAGAAGTGAAACGTCAACGTCACGGTCAAGCAAAGAGCTTTGAAGAGTCAGACGCTGGTTAGCCATGTATTCCGGCTGGATCGAGGAGCAGTTTGAGCTGTAGTAACCTGTGCACTCACGGTTCAAGCCATTTGGGCTAGCTTGGAACGTAGATTGCTCTGTCCAGTTTAGGCTTCCGTTGTAGTTGAGTGTACCAATGCCGTCGATGTCGTACGCATAGTTTGCCGTTGCGTCGATACCGGAAGTCTCAAGCGTACCTTGGTTAGTCAAGACAAGCGGAAGTCCCGCAGTTGTCGCAACGTTTCCGAATAGGTTGCCTGTCTCTGGGTTACGGCGAATGCCAGTACACGCAGCTGCTGCAGCTGATGCGCCTGAAACGCTGATATTACCCGTAGCGAATCCTGGACCGAAACACGCTGAGAAGATATCGTCTGGTGTTGGGCTAGTGATCGCGTCTTCAACCAAGATGCTGTAGTAATCAAGAGTCAGTGATAGACCGGGAATAGCTTCCGGCTGGAAGATTGCGCCTATTGTCCAAGTCTCTGCGTTCTCAGCGTTCAGGTTGAGGTTACCACCTGTAGTTACATTAACCTGACCGGCTGGGTCGACGATGATTCCGCCAATTGTATTGGCAGGAGCACCTTGAGCGAGACATACCGCGCGCAGATCAGCATTGCCGTTAGGCGCAGTGCCCGAGCAGGGGTCTGCAGCGAAGTTGTCGAGGCCTGTCACAGCGGGGTTGAACAACTCGCTGATGTTCGGAGCACGAGTTACTTGCTGCAAGTTACCGCGGAACTGGAGGCTTGAGATAGGTGACCAAGTACCACCGATCTTCCAAGTATCTTCTTCACCCGTAGTCGAGTAATCAGAGAGACGGAAGCCAGCTTGTATCGTCAGCTCTTCAGCAAATGCTACACCCTGAAGTACAGGAACGTTGGCTTCGAAGAAGAATTCCGACACATCATATGTACCGAAGCGGTTCGGCGCAGCAGCACCGTTACCCAATACTTCGCCAGGAGTTTGTGTAAGCAGCTCATTAGTCAGGCCGCCAACATACTCACGGTACTCGTAGCCGAACACGCCAGAGATAGGTGCGTCAGCGCCGGGGAGCGTGTAAGGCAGGTCACCGCTAACGAAAGCCTGAACCTGATCTAGCTCAGTGAAGGTGGCGCCGCCATTACCCACATCGAGGAACTGACCCACTTCAGGAGTGATGCTGCCCAGCGGGCCCCAAAGGTCGATTGGCACACAGCCGCCTGTTGTGTCCAAACACGTTTCTGTGTTGGTAGCCTGAACAGCTTGAGTTAACCTGGTGCGAGTTCCGTTACCGCCTTGCTGGAAACGCAGGTCAGATTGACCAGTCGCATAGAAAACATCCCAAGTAATGTCGTCAGTGAGGTTACCGCGAGCACCTGTCTTGAACTGCCAAACGCTGGTTTGACGCTCATTAGTACGTGGACCTAGCTCAACAAATCGACGCGCGTAGTTGATGTTCGGCGCGAGGTAAGCCGGATCGCTCGGGTCCGTGGCAGCCGCAGCAGCCGAACAATCGGCTGAGCCAATTTGCAGTGATCCACAAATCTGACCCAGAACCGCTGAGGGGATATAAGGGTTAGATAGGGGTGTTTCCGCAGAGAATCCAAAACTACCTGAAGGTGCGAGGTTCGTGATGTTAGTGCTCTGCGCGAACAGGACCTCACCATAAACTTCAATATTCTCAGCTACCTCGTAGTTTGCGCTTCCGTAGGTCCGGAACTGCTCCATTGGGAGCTGGAAGAGATTGTAAGGATTAAAGTTGAATGGCTTATAGTAGGGTTCTAATGCAGTGCCGTCTTCAGACATTTGCAAAAAGCCAGACTTGTAGCCCGGAACAACGGTTGCAATATCTGCCGCCTCAGCGCCGGGGAGCGTGAATCGTGTGGGCACCGATGTTGATGATCCGCCCGCATTACCAGAGATAGATGAGATGTTGAATTCACCAAACTCACGCTCACCCTGAGTGAGGAGCGCGCGGTCTGTGTAGCCAACGCTTATAACAGCGTTGCCTTTGTTGTCATCGAAATTGCCACCGAGAGTTAGGTCGTAGCGGTTAGACTCACCGCCGCCTTCGAACGTGTCTGCCTGAGATACGCGGAAATCTAGGCCTTCGAAATCAGTGCGTGTGCGGAAGTTAATCACACCAGAGATCGCGTCAGCACCGTATGTTGAACCTGCGCCGCCTGTTAGGACGTCAACGCGCTCGAGCAGTGCAACTGGGATTATGTCGAGGTTAGTGCGACCTACTAGGTCAGCAGGGACTACACGAGTGCCGTTAAGCAGCGTGATGTTACGGTTGCTGCCTAGACCACGAAGGTCGACAAACGTTGAACCGCCGTTGCCGTTGTTAACAGATGCACCAATGTTCGGCACGACACCTGGGATCTCACGTAGAAATTCTTCTACGACGTTAACTTGACGCAGCTCGATTGTTGCCGCATCGACTGAAGCGACTGGGCTAGACTGAGTCAGGTTAGGATTTGTGATACGTGAACCCGTGATGACAACTTCTTCTACCATTTGCTCGTCTTGTGCGAAGACGTTTGGAGCGATACCCACAGAACCTGTGCCAGCGATAGCAGCAAACGCTACGCTGAAGGCGTGTGCCTTGCGATTTAGTTTGAACATTAATTGTTCCCCTGCAATAGATAATAGAGGGCTACTATCAACCTGATCGATAGCGCCAATCCTTTAGTTTTAATTAATAAGTAGCACCACGTACTGCATAGCGCGTGGCGCGCATACTACATGGATTCAGAGAATACTTGAACAATTTTGCACCTTTTTGGACTCTAAAAACCACTATTTCGCCATATTTTGGTGCTTTGCAGCTTAAATTGCCCTCTGATACTCAAATTCTATGACAATTTCACAAGGTTTGATCATATTTTGATCACGATGCGTCTGAAAATACCAGGATTCGAGTATGGACTGCGATAATCGGCGTCAATGAGGATTACATTGTCACGGGAATTTGAAGCCAGAACTTAGAGGCTAGGCTGCACTGCGGGGAAGTTTACACCAAATAATTGAAACATAAAGAAACAATCAAAAAGAAGAAGACAGGTTTATGAAGGCCGAACAGAGAACCTGTAGCCGGCGCCTCGAACCGTCTGCACCAGACGCGCATAATCAATTGTCGCGCCCTCGACCGACGACAAGGCCTTGCGCAGCCTGCGGATATGCACATCGATTGTGCGCTCTTCGAGATAGACATTACCGCCCCAGACAGAATCCTGAATATGGTCGCGGCTAAACACCTTCTCTTGATTCATGAGGAAGAATTTAAGTAGGCGAAACTCAGTGGGCCCCATATCGACAGGCTTGTCCTCGATTGTGATTCGATGACTCGTGGGGTCTAGCTGCAAGTCGAACACTTGCAATGCTTTATTCTTCTGCTTGTCGTCGATACGGCGCAATACAGTCTTGATACGGGCAACGAGCTCGCGTGGTGAGAACGGCTTGGTGACGTAATCATCTACGCCTTCACTTAAGCCTTGTACTTTGTTGTCCTCGCTGCTTTTGGCAGTGAGCATGATTATGGGAATATTGGCGGTGAGGTCATCGCGGCGCAGACGCCGAGCAAGCTCGATACCACTGCCACCAGGCAGCATCCAATCGAGCAAAACCAAGTCGGGCTTTTTATCAATGATCGACACGTGTGCATCATGCGCATTGGCCGCACTGATACTATTAAACCCCGCGAGGTCTAAGGTAATACTCACCATGTCGCGAATAGCGGCTTCGTCGTCGACGATCAAAATAGTAGATTCGGACATAGTACTCAAACCCTCAGCAAGAACCACTAACAGTCCTCTTTTGAGAACGTGTTATCTAGACGACATCGTTTTTGTTACCCGCTGATTTAATCATCAAACTATGACATTTGCGTGACAATGGCAATGCAATCCTGCAATAACTTAGAAACGATACTGCACCTGCAAAGATGCCTCTCGGCCCAGATTAAATCCATTAGTAAGCAGGCTACCTTGTGTAATCTCACTGCGCGCATCGAGAATATTTTTCGCCTTAGCTGTGATCTGCCAGTGATCGTCGAGTTCGCGAATAAACACAAAATTCAATTCACCGTAACCCTCTTGAATTAAATCTGGCGCACTCTCGATACCAACCTCGGCAATGCGATCACCGAAGTAATGATACAGCAGCGTTGCTGTTGTGCCCGAGTAAGGCTCGTAGCCGATTTGCGCATTGAACAAAACGTCCGACTGACCTTGAAGTGCACGCGACGTGCTGGTCAACGAACCACGGTCTTCATCTCGAATCTCTACGCTCGAATCAATGAACGAAACATTGCCTTGCACATAAAAATCTTCGCCGAGCTGCCCCAAGAAATCGAGGCGCTTATAGGCTTCGATCTCGATTCCCTGATTCTCTGCAGAAGCGGCATTGATATAAGTGACTTTGCGGTCTACAGGACTGAATATCGTGGCCTCTATCGGGTCTACGAATTCTTTGTAGAAATACCCAATCGAGACATAGTCACTAAAAGCAAAATACCATTCCCAGCGAAAATCTATATTGGTAATCGAGGTGATGTCGAGATTAGGATTGCCGAAGATTTCTCGACCTGTTTCGGGATCTATAAATGGTGAGGTTGATAGCTCTCGAAAATCTGGCCGCGACACGGTTTCGCTGTAGGCGAAACGAAATTGTTGATCGTTATGAATGTATGTTGCACTAAATGCCGGTAAGAATTCTTTACGCGACAATTCAGCCACCGCCGCAGTTTCCGGCCTGAATAAGTCGAATGTGGTAGAAACCTGATTAAAATCTTCTTGCCGCCCGCCGAGCGTTAATCGAAGACGATCGTCGAAATTTACCTCTACCTGTCCATAGAATGCTTCGAGATCATTGTCCGCAAAATAGTTATCTGTTGGTCGAGTGATTTCGCGAATTTGGAATCCCGCCCTCACAATATTTTCAGGAATCAGAATCTGCTCCAGCGGCTTTACTAGTAGCGCGGGGTCGTTCGCAATAGGGCCATTAAATGCAAAGCCGTAGCGCCGTATCTCAGAGTCTCTCTGCTTTTCTGCTGAGACATAACCAATTTTCGGCGTAATAATAGAATTCTTTGGTCCGTAGAAAACCATAGTGAAATCGAGACCGAGCTCATTTGCTTGGTCTTCGAGCTGGCTAAAGTTACGGAGATTACCGTCCACACGAGATGAGAATTCGCCCGTATCGTAGCGATAAATACGGTTGTCTGGGGCGTCACGTGTCGCCGTTATTTCGGAATAACGCCAGTTGAATACCAACTCATTGAAACCGGGGAAATAGTGATCGCCTTGAATTTGGTTCGAGGCGAGCTCGCGTTCCACCCACTCTATCTCGGTAATCTCAAGCTCAGACTCAGCCTCGGTATTGCCTTCTGTTTTGAATATTCGATCGTCTGTTTTACGCAGAATAACCGACGTGAAACGAACGTTGTTGTTGTCGTTAATATCTAATCCAGCCGAGAAAATTCCGCTGACATCGATGCTGTTTTCGGTGCCTCGGAAATCGAGGTCTTCCTGTTTAGTGAGTCCTTCAGACCCCGGCACATAAGTATTGCGTTCGATCTGGTTTGTATCCCAACCATTAGAGTAGTCTAATGATGCGAGATAATTGAATTTCATCCCCGAATTGCCAAGCTCATGATAATTGCCCAGCGAGGTAGAAATATTGACATTGGGCGGCGCGTCTTCAACGTTTGGCGTGTATTGATTGTTAAACGACTGCCCTACCGCCTCTAGCTCCTCTTGAGAAACTCCGATTCCCGTGAAGCGACTCATCACACGGAGCTGATTATCGTTTGCGGTCGCGTTGAGTAGCGCCGACGATTGCGCACGGTATCCGTCGTCTTTACCTATCCAATCGGTGCCGCCGCCTGGCAGGGTATAGCTGTCCTTAAAGGTGGAATTGTCGATCGCACCCACTGTGCTGGCGAAAGTCCAAAAAAACTCATCCGTCGATTTTTTCGTCCGCAGCTGCAATACACCACCACCAAACTCACTTGGATAAGCGGCAGAGTAGGTTTTCTGAACTAATACACTTTCTAAAATCGCCGTAGGGAAAAGGTCCATCGGCACGACACGATTAATCGGTTCTGGGCTTGGCAATATGGCGCCGTTTAATAAGGTAGTTGCATACCGCTCACCAAGGCCACGGACATAAACATATTTACCGCTTACTGTGCTCAGGCCTGAGACTCGCTTGAGACTCTCGGCAATGTTGGAGTCACCCGAGCGGGTAAATTGCTCTGTGCCCACTACGTTAGCAATCTGGTCGGTGCCGCGCTTTTCATCGGGAACGAACTGCCCGATTACAGAAATTTCTTCGATGAGCGGGGCCTGTTGTTGCGCTGTCGCGAAGGGACTGATCGACGCAGCCACCGTTAACGCCAACAACTTTCTACTGACCATTTTGCCTCTCCAAACCAACGTGTTTTAAGATTAAATGCCGGGTCACAGCATTTCTGAGAACGTTAGTTTATTGCTGCAATGTGACAGTAGTATTTCATTCGCGCAGTAATCAATGAGAGAAACAAAAAAGGCGCTCATTGGCGCCTTTTTTGTAACAACTTACTGCTCAATAGCAGCTATCGATGCACTGCTTATTTGTAACCGGTGAAGACCCAGCCTTTGGTCCAATCCGACGAGTCATCTTTAACTGCGCCAATGTAATCGACCTTATCGAAAAAGGAGTCCTCTGGAATATTCGCAGGTATTGCGTTGATCGACGAGCCATTCGCCCAACCAAAAGGCCCGCCGAGATCGACTGTGCCCGCACTCGTATTCGATTGCGCGCCAAACCAGTCGGCTGTTGTCCACACGCCGTCTTTCTCTTGAAGGTCGGCTGCGCAAGCAGTCGTCACCAAGCTATCGCGCATTACGAGCGTGCCGTTGAGCGTTGCAATTGTGCTTCCGGAGTTGAGGAAAGTCTCTTCGCCTGCAATGCGAATACAGCCTTCGCCGCCTTGCGGGAATGTTCCGCCGATAATCGAATTCGACATTAACATGCCAGTGCCAGCCTTCAGCTCGAACGCGTGACCCGAAGTCTTGATCTCGCTGGAGCCGATACAAGTCAAATTCGATACGACTGGAATAGAGCGAGGCAGCGCAGTAGGATTCGCGCCAAGATTGTCGGCTTCGATACAGTTGTCGCTCGCCCCTGAGAGCGTGTTGTCGATCAGAATATGCTGAAGACGACCCACATAGCCATGCGTCCAATCGACTGCGTCATCGTCTGAACCCGATACTACGAGGTGTTTCGCATCGACTGTGCCGCCGTAGAACTCAACGCCATCGTCTGCGCCATTGTGAACATTGATATAGTCGATAACGGTTCCAGAACCCACTCCCTGCAGCGCGAGACTGTTGAGTTCGTTAGTGGGGCTGAATGCAAATCCTGCGTATTTAATCTGTACATACGTTAGGGCGCCGCTGCTATCGTCGTTGCGTGGGTTAGCGCCACCGCCGTAGGTGCTAACAACGCCTTCACTCGCATCGGTTCCATCCTGCGTATTCAGCGCAGCGCTTCCGCTAATCACGATGCCGCCCCACTTGCCACGAGTATTGACTGCATCAATGCCTTCTACATCTAACTCAGAGGTCATAATAATCGGGTGAGTTGCAGAACCGTTGGCAAACAACATGCCGCCGCGATTAATGGCAAGCGCCGACGCACTTTCGGCAACAATAATTTTAGTGCCGGCATCGATTGTCAGTTTGACCTTATCAGCGATTGGCGTGTCGGCATCTTCACCAATGAAAACAGTACCGTCGATGTAGTAAACAAAATTGTTTGTGAGGTGAGTATCTGTAGTGAGCGCCTCGCCCGTAGGAAGAGAGCAAAGAGGCTTACCGTCGACTGTCTGACCTGCAAACGCAGTGGTGTTAACGGGGCACGATGTGCTCGCCTTCGCAGCGATCTTCATCTGCATGGGTGCTGCTGTATAAGTGATAGTGGCAGCGGCATTCGCACCGGTGTAATAACCAACATACGCCTTGATCGTCAGACCTGCGAGTGAGGTATCGTTGCCGACTAGATCATCCAAAATCGACACCGACTCTGCTGCAGCGAGAGTTTTAGTCACGGTCGGAAGAATCGAAGCGCCGTCCCACGGCACCCAGATACCGCCCGAGAGCTTAATGAAAAACCCAAGATTGCCCACTTCGGCGATCACAACGATACCGCCTTCTTTACCGATGTCTGCAGCTGCAGGCGTAATGGTTGCAACGAGGTCCGCTGCCACCTCGGCCGGCACTTCTGCAAGGTAGCTCGCGCCGCCGTTAACGGTAGCGCCGCCAGTAAATTTTGCAGAGGACGAAGCACCTGCCGTCGATAAGCCTGGTTGTGTGGCGGCTTGTGCACCTAACGCTGCCATGGCGAGCGCGACGCCGGTTGCGATAGCACTAGTCTTGAGTAATTCTAATTTCATTGTGACTCCTAAGTTTTTATCCGAGAGTTTTTTGTTTAATGAAATCGAATATACGGAGTAAATATTTCAGTAATGCGACCTTTATATGGCACTTTTGTTACACAGTTAAGTTTTCATCACACCTCGTGGGTAGATGACTGGACTGTCATTTTAGTGTCACATTGTCTGGCTACATTGAGGTATGGAAATTCAACGCTACGCAATAAAAGTCAAAGCACAGCCGCTTCCCCTCTTTGAAACGCCGGTGGGTTTCGGCGAGATAAGCAATGCCGAGTCTCTACTCGATGATTTAGCAACGGCAATTAAAGCCAACAAGGCGGCAAGCTCAGGTATCAAACGTTCTAACGAAGGTGGGTGGCACTCCAACACCGATATGCTCGAATGGGGCGGTGAAGCAGCGCGCAAAGTTGCAGACACAGCCATCAGCATTGCCAAACGCATGAGCCACTTCGAAGGAGCCACAGTTGATGACTTCGATTGGAAAGGGACTATGTGGGCCAATGTTACGGCGCCACGTGGTCTCAACGCGTTGCACTCTCATCCAGGCAATCTATGGGCAGCAGTGCTTTACATCGACATGGGGGGTGAGCCTGAGAGCGGGATTGAACCGGGAGGAAATTTCTATTTTGAAGACCCGCGCTTTCCCCTGGCGGCGATGCATAACACGGGCTTTAGGATGAGAGGCGGAGACGGTCTGCCTCAAAAGTATCAGGTAGACCTGAGCTTAAAGAGAGGCAATCTAATTGTATTTCCTGCTTGGCTACGACACGGGGTAAGGGCCTACACCGGCAGCCGCGAGAGAATATCGGTGGCGATAAACATCGACGCGCTTCCGCGCCGATGAAGGGGAAAGCCTTAGAATCGCTGCGAAGTCGCGCGGCGGAAGCGGTAGTTATTAATCGGATTGAATAGCCGAGCTAGGCCGCTGGTAAAGGTCAGCGGACTGTCGAGCACGGCGAAACAGAGACACCCTTCTTCAGTCGAAGGCTGGTGCTGGTCGCGCTTGTCGCGAACCAGGAAATCGGACGGGCCATAGTGACCAAATTCGTC
>ERZ891134.2542-NODE-2542-length-10507-cov-5.409491_pt1 | contig 10507 bp, 2 predicted proteins | sample MGYA00520888_ERZ891134 | MGnify/ENA primary metagenome ERZ891134 (study PRJEB32303, sample SAMEA104408692) | aquatic metagenome | biome: Brackish water; feature: Coastal; material: water | place: Baltic Sea | collected 2014-10-23 | depth 10 m ... | reverse complement strand
TACCATCACCCAAGATGCTCCTACAAATACAATCATAATTGATTCTAGAAATGATGACACTATCACACAACTCAAGGTTGGTGCTGGTGGTACGTATTCTTCAGGCAACTGGACTGTACTAGGAGGAACTGAAGTAACAGTAGCAGAAGGTGTTGATGGTTCAGGCGATCCTACTTTAACTATCAACTCTATTGATACTATTACTAGATTGAAAGGTGGTGGTTCTGGTAGTTTTGTTTCTGGTGATGTCACTGTCTCTGGTGGCAGCGGTGGTAACGTAACAGTCAGTCAGTCTGGCAGCAGCATCGAAATCGATTCTCAAAATGATGACACCATTACTAGACTCGCTTCAACTGCTAGTAACGGTACATTCTCCATGGCAGCAGGAGACTTTAGGTTTACTGCTTCTGGTGATGCTGAATTAACACAAACATCTGCTTCTGGCGTAACAACGATTGACGTTGGATTTACTAACACTGATACTGGTGCTGGACTAGGTGCTAACAATGGTATCATCCTTGTCTCTGGAGACTTTGAACTTAAAAACTCTGGTTCTCTAACTGACCAGGCACTAATGAAATGGGACAGTGCTAATGCCCAATTAGTCAACAGTGTTATTACTGATAACGGAACTGATGTTACTGTTAACGGTAACTTGAGTGTCACTGGATCTACAACAACTCTTGAGAGCACTGTCCTAAGAATTGCTGATCCAATTATTGAATTAAGAAGAGGTCAAAATTTAACAGGTTCTGATGGAGGTATCCAAGTCAATAGAACCACCCAGACTGATGGAACTGTTCTAACATGGACTCAACTTCAGTGGTATGAAACTGGTGGATACTGGAGAACATTTAATAACGGTGGTGTTGCCAGAAGATTAGTAACAGAGTCGGAGACACAAACTCTAACTGGCAAGACACTTAACAACGTTACCCTAACTGGTCAAGGTGATCTAGGTACAGTAACAGTAGGAACAATCAATGGTTTAACCATTGACACCACAATAGGTGCTGAGATTGACTTTGCTCAGCAAAAGAAACTGGTCATCGACAACACTCTAACTCTCAAAGGAACTGATGGAGCTAGTGTCAATTTTGGTAATGGTGGCGGTGCTGGTTCATCTGTTGCTTACACTAGTAATACACTCGCTGCTTTTGCTTCTACAACATCAACAGAATTTAGAGGTGTAATCACTGACGAGACTGGCATTGGTTCGCTGGTGTTCAATGACAGTCCATCATTTGAGAATGGAATCAATGCTGCCACAGCATCTATTGCTGTCTTTAATACTACAGCAACTACGGTAAATGCTTTTGGTGATGCTACCGTACTAAACATTGGTCAGACAACTGGTCTTACTACAATCAGAAACAACCTTAAAATAGATGGAAACATAGAACTTGGTGATGATGACACCAACACTCTTCTGATTAATAGTAATATAAATCTAGAGAACTACGACCTCACCATTCGTGGCACTGATCTCAACCCAATGACTGTTGGTAGAGGTAACGGTGCTGTTCTATCAAACACTGCTGTTGGTGTTAGTGTTCTTACTGCCAACCAAGGCGGATCTCAGAATGTAGGCGTGGGTTTCCAAGCACTAGCAGCAAACGTTTCTGGTCTAGGCAACTGTGCTTTGGGTGACGGAGCACTAAGAAATTGTGATGTTGGTGAAAACAATGTCACCATGGGTAAAGATGGTATGCTCTCTCTGGAAGGAGGAGATAATAACGTTGCCATTGGTAACAGTGCCATGTACGGTAACATTGGCGGCGATAATAACGTATGTGTCGGTGCCTTTGCTGGATACAACATGTCTGGTAGCGGCAACGTTCTTATTGGTAGTAGTGGTGACGCTGGTGTAAACGGAAAAACATATACTCCACCAAGTTCTGCTGGAGATAACCAATTAGTAATTGCCAGTGGTGTTAACACATGGATTCAAGGTGATAACAACTTCAATATTCTTCTACCAAATAACCTATCAGTTGGTGGTAACACTACTATTGAAGGCAACTTAATTGTTAACGGCACCAGAACAGAATTAAATGTACAAACAATCCAGATCGATGACAACGCTCTGGAACTAGCAGCAGTAGCAAATGCTACATTCTCAGGTAACATCGTTGATACTAGTTCTACAATCACCAATGTAAATGACCTAACAGGTGTTGCTGTTGGTATGAACATTGGAGTGATTCAAGGAGCAGCACTACCAGCTGGCACTACTATCATAACAGTTGATGTAGCGACAAGTACAGTCGGACTTTCTGCTCCTGTTAGTGGTGCTGCTGGTGTTGCTACGTTCTCTGCTACTGGACCATCTGATCTTGCTGCTAATAACGGTGGTCTTATTCTACAGGGTGGATCATCTAACAAGACTATTCTCTATGACCACAGCAGAACTGATAAGTATTGGGTGTTCTCGGAAAACTTAGAAATCAAACTTGGTAAAAAGATTTCTATCGGTAACACACTACTCATTGACGGCACAGGTCTGGGTACAACTGTTGTCAACTCTTCACTAACATCAGTTGGAACTCTATCTGATTTGGGAGTTAGTGGAGCAGTAGCATTTGGAGGAAGAGTTAAAGAGAGTAACGACAATAGTTTCAACACAACACTAACTCCAGATGCTTCAAATATCCTAACTATTAATACAGCAACATCAAATACTATTTGTGGTACTCCAGCAGCTGCTGCTATTAATACGTGGGCATTCACCAATGTCAATCTAGGAATTGGAGAGACACTAACACTAACTGTTATTCTAGATGCTAATACTAGTGCTTTATATGGAGATGCTTGTAGTGTTGATGGCAACTCTATCACCAACGGTGTTGCTTGGGCAGGTGGATCACCACCACCATCTACAAACAACACAGACATTCTAACTTTCGTTATTGTAAAAGATGGTTCTGGTGTAGTTAGAGTATTTGGTCAAGGAAACACAGACTTCAGCTAGGAATTAACTAATGCCAGTATCATATAGCAGCGTAGCAAGAAACCTATTCCTTTTAGGTTCGTCTGGAGCAGATGCAGTAGTAAACTTTTTCAAATCTGTTGATAAGTCACCAGCAATAGCTTTTAGTGAAGGACAGTTCAATCCAACAGGAGGAATTAAATACGATCAAGACAAATATCTAATATCAGGTCAAGCACTCGGAAGTGATAGTTTTGTTTGGATCGACAAGCGAGGTTATGATCCAGAGACTTCAGCATCAGCTACTGATTGGGAAAATAGGATATACCCAACCGTATACAGTAGTTACATGTCTCTAACTGATATGGAGTTGGATAGCAATAGCAATGTAATTGCTGTTGGTAAAGTTGGTGGTGTCGGTGGTGACTATGGTACTTGTTCCTGTTGGATTGCTAAGTATTCTAGTGCTGGTGTACTTCAGTGGCAATCAACAACCAACACTGGCGACCTAGAGTACAGATCTGTTACCTCAGATAGTAACGGAAACTATTATGCTTGTGGTAGCACACCAGAATCAGGTGAAGCATTAGCATTTGTAGAAAAGTTTGATGCTAGTGGCAATCCATCATGGGGTAAGTCTGCCTTCATGCTTGGTAGAGATGTTGTCTTGGAAAAAATCTCTGCTAACTCTAAAGGTGAGGTAGTCGCTGTTGGATATCTAGAGGATGACAGTGCTGACAAAGGATACATCGTTAAGATTGATACTAACACAGGCGAAGTTCTATGGGATAGAACTTTAGAAAGAAGTATCGTTGGTAGTGCTGGAACTATACCTGCTGACGTAAGATGTACTGCTTGCTACATTGATAGTAACGATCAGATTTATGTTGTTGGTACTGTCGATGGAAACAATCCTGTTAATAACGGAGTAGGAGAATTTTTAATCAAATACACTGCCGAAGGTAACATTGTATGGCAACGTGAAAATAATACAGACCAGTGGACACAACTTGATGGTGCTCCAAATATGATTCCCTTTGATGTCTGGTCTGATGGCGAGACAGAGCAAACAGTTGTGTTATCAGTGGAAGATCAAGGATCTTTTTCGCTCAATGATTCTGATCTTTTTATATCCAAGTATACCAGAAATGGAGATATCGTTTTCAGAAGAAAGATTAGTAAAGGTGGCGACAACTTAGGTACTGCTGGTTTAGATGGTGACTCATCATATTATTATGTGGTGTTTAGAGACCAACAGATTTCTGGTATTGATCCAGAACGATATACTTTTGGTAAAGTAAGTTCCTCTGGTAATGGTCTTGGTACTTTTAATTATAATGACGGCAGTGGTAGTGGTGATGATGTCGATTATATTGCTATTAGTAATCCAGAGAATAAGATTGGCAAAATGTCAGATGGTTCTGTTAGCAATAGCAGCAGTGATCTAATGACATATCCATTCGGTGCTAATAAACTAGTCTTTGATGACCTTGCTACTCATGTCTCTAACAAGAGGAGACAGCTGGATAGTGCCGATAGCTTTGAGTATAGTGGCAGTCCTGCTATTAGACCTGCTGACTTCCAAGAACTGAACTTACTTGGTGAAAATGTTAGTGATAGAATTTGGACTGATACTTCAGGCAAAGGTAATAATGGTGTAGCAAGTTTGACTGAACCATTCTTTGGTGCTGGTAGTGTATCCTTTGGTGGCAAATCAGTTAATGATTATCTTGAAATAGCATCTCACCCTGACTTTGATCAAACTCAAGCTCAAACATTAGAATATTGGATTCTTTTTACTAATCTCTCAGGGAACACAATACCTGTCGGCAGAGGTGATGACTATATCGGAATAACGGTGGTCGGTACTGGTGGTGGATATCAACTATGGGTCTCCCAGTTCGGAGGTCAAAGTCTTGTATCTGGTCCATCTACATATGTTGTAGAAAACGATATATGGTATCACATTGCATTTACCAAGGAGGCAGACCCTGGACAGTCCCTAAGTCCTGAGTGGAAACTTTTTGTTAACGGTGATCTCAAAAACATCTTCTACACCTCGCAGGAACAAACACTATCAGCACCACTTCAGATCGGTAGAGATCCCGATAGTACATCTTCTCTTGAGGGGTTTATATCTAATCTCAGAATCGTTAACGGAAGTCAAGTCTACACAGAAAACTTTACACCACCAACAACACCCTTAACAGCTATTCCTGGCACAGTTCTTTTAACCTGTCAAGGTACTACTATTGCTGATGCCAGCTCCAACAACTTTACTGTCACAGCAAATGGTAATGCTGCTCCTACTGATGACGGACCCACCCACAACGCCGCTGGATACTGGGAGTTTGATGGGGTTGATGATTATGTTTCTATTGCTGATGATCCATCATTACATGCCGAAGAGATGTCTTGGGAATGGTGGATGTGGAACGATGCCCTCCAACCTTCAGGAGCAACAGCATTTCTAATAAAAAGAACTGGCAATGCTGATGGGTATATGATTTTTACTGATAGTAGTGGCAATCTTAATTCAGATTTCGGGACAGCTGTTGGTCTAACAAATAGATGGAACACTTCATACAATGTCGGTAGTAACTTAAATCAGTGGATTCATTGTGTATTGACAAGATCTAATAGCAATAGAAGATTTTATGTAAATGGAGAGAAGTATGCTAACACTACTAATGTGGGTGTGTATACTACCGCCGCGTCAGATCTTGTTATTGGAGCTGATAGTTCTGACGTTACCCGATATAATGTAGATGGCAGAATGGGTGAAGTTCGTATCTATCCAAGAGCACTAACACCAGCACAAGCATTCCAAAACTACAATGCTACTAAGTCTAAGTATATCAACGAAGCACCTGACACAGCACCTAAGATTACTACTAATCCTATTGTAATGAATAGCAACTTGCTATTGAACTACGACTTTGGAAACAGAGCGACTTATGATCGTGCTGAGAATGTTGTAAGACATAGTGAAGACTTCAAAGTAGATGAATTACAAACTTGGGGATCGACAGATACAAATTGGTTAGACAAATCAAAACTAACTTCTAATTATGCTATGTCTCCTTTCGGTGAGATGACAGCAACTAGAGTTGCCAACGATACTGGAAGCGATAAATTTTTAAATTACAGACCAAAATATAGTGGTAATGGTTCAATTGATGTAAGTGGTCAGTGGACTGTTAGTGCATTTGTCAAACCACTTTCCAATCCTTGTACTATTCAACTAACTCAGTGGGATGGGTTTAGTGAGAGCAAAGGAGTATTTAATTTGGTGAGTGGTACTTTATCTTCTAGTAATGCTACAGATGCCAATACTATTGAAGAAGTTGGAGGTGGTTGGTATAGGATTAGTTCTACAGCAACCAATGGAAACACAAACACAGCTTTCCAAATTAAATTTTTTGATGGAACTGATTTGCTGCTCTATGGAGCACAGATGGAAAGCGGATCCACTCTTGGCAGATACATCAGAACATATGGAAGTGCCATCACAGCACCAACCACAGTCAAGAACCTCTCAAGTTCTTCTATACCTGGCACTATCAATCTAGCCCCATACAATAGTGGTGGTTGGTTTGAGTTTGATGGTTCAAGCAACTCAGGAACTAGAATTGCTTTCGATTCTTCTACTATTGATCTTAGTGGTAATTTTAGTATTGATATGTGGTTCAGGCAGGGAGACCAATCACCTGATTATTATATGTTACTGGGAGCTTCGGGATATGGTAGTGCTGGTGAAAACGGAATTGGACACTACTTGTATGGTAATGCTATTGTAACTTGGGCACAAGACACATTAGGATCTAATACAACAGTAAATATCTGGGATTCTAGTAGCACTACTACCTTAACATCAGGTGTTTGGTATAACTTAATCCTTACCAGACAATCTGGAACTGCTTGGAGATGGTATCTAAATGGAAGTCTTGTCAATTCAAATACTACTCAGTTCTTGACAGTAGATTTCACATCGGCAAACACTTACATTGGAGATCACTATACTTCTGACTATCAATTTGATGGAGACATTGGCGAAGTTAGAATGTATAACAAAGCACTGAACTCGACAGAAGTATCCCAAAACTTCAACGCTACTCGTAGTAAGTATGGTGTGTGATAAATAGATAGAGCAAAGAATATCTGTTTAGAGGCACTAGGTAATGGCGAGAAAATCCATTAAAAGTAATTACTATCTCTTTGATGCTTCGGCAAGAGAGGTAGTTATCCCTGGAGGAATCCAAAGGGAACAATTGGTACTGATTACTAACGTTACAGACAACAAAGTAATCTACAACTTCTCGGACCCAGAACTTACTGCCACCGAGTATCATATCTCTACAGATATCCGTAACGTTGTTACTACTAGAGTTGTACTAGCATACGACACCACAGGGATGTCGGATACTGATAAACTTCAAATTGTTTATGATGAATTTGAAGAGACTTATCAACCAGCAGAAACCTACCACGATTCGGTAAACAAACAGAGAGTTTCTAATCCTCAGTCACAGATTGATACCGACTTCGAGTATTCCACACAGGATACTAAGTGGGAAGGATTGTCAATGATTAACAACAATCCCTTTGCTTATAAGTCTCAAGAACCCATCACCTTTACACAAATCGAAGCTACTAATAATAGTAGAACGATTAAGATTACAGTAAATACTGGGGTTTCTTCACTACCTCCAGCAGGTACTGCCATCTACGTACAAGATACTGTATTTGATGGAGCAAACGGCGTATTCATTACAGATAAATCTGGTAGTAGTGATGGACTATCATCTAACGAAGTAACATATACTGCCAAGTATTCGTGGTCAGCAGGTAGTGGATCTATCGAAGACTCTTCCAGAACTGCTGTTTATACAGGTATTCACTACACTGGTTCTGAAATTGGGGGAACAGTTTCACTAACGGCTACTGGTGGTGGTGTACGAGTAACTTGTACTAATGTACATGGTTTGGAAGTTGGCAACGAAATTGCTATTGCTGGTTCTGCTGGCACTAATGTAAATGGATCATGGGTTGTTGCTACAGTAACAAGTCCAACATCATTCTTGTACTACACCACTGGCACTCCTTCTGGTTCGGTTTCTTCTGGCACTATCAAACTATATCCTAGACCTCAAGGTTCTTCTATTCACCGAGCATTTGATGGTGGCGTTAAGTTCTCCACAAATTCTAGTTCTAAAAATCAACAGGCAATCAGACAGACAAAAAGATATTTCCGCTATCAGTCTGGTAAAGGTGTAGCATTCTCCACAGGTTCTATCCTTGCTCCTGCTATTGAAAATATTGATAGCATCAAGGCAGGAGATGGAGTAACACCGAGCACAAGTATTACAGTTGTTTCTGCTGTACCACACAATTTAACTACAGATACACTTATTGATGTCCGTGGTGTAAATGATAACAACTACAATGGCGAGTACCAAGTTACGAGTGTAGTCAACGCTTATAAGTTTGTATATACATCTACTAATGTACCATCGGAAGCAGTTGGTTCTGGTGAATATACTGTCACACCTATCAATTCATTCGGTGTCAACTTAGATATCGGTATGATGGACCAGCAAAATGGTCTGTACTTCCGTTATGGTAACGGTCAACTGAGTGTTGTTCGTAGATCATCTACATTCCAAGTTTCTGGTAGAGTAAACGTAACAGCAGGTAGTTCAATAGTCACTAGTTTCACTGGACCTAACTCAGAAACAACTAAATTTTCTAAGCAATTAAAGCCTGGAGATTATGTAGTCCTTCGTGGTTCTTCATATCGTATTGATGGTATCATTTCCGATACTCAAATGGTTATCTTCCCAGACTATCGTGGTAGCACTGCTACATATGTGCCAGTTACTAAGACTGTGGAAACTGTTTGGGACCAAGAAGAATGGAACCTAGATCGTTGTGATGGTACTGGTAAATCTGGTTACACAATTGACGTAACCAAGATGCAGATGTTCTATATGGACTACTCTTGGTATGGTGCTGGTTTTATCCGTTGGGGTTTCCGTGGTACTGATGGTAATGTTATCTACGTCCACAAGATTCCAAATAACAACACAAACACTGAAGCATATATGAGATCAGGTAACTTACCTGCTCGTTATGAAGTTAATACTATTTGTCCATCATCTCTTCTATATAAAGATCTTAGCAACACTGGAACTACAGTCTATATTGATAAGTCTCCTAGACTATTTCCACCCACAGGAACTCTCAGGATCAGTAATGTAACTGGAACATCACCAATTGCTGGTAATATTGAATACATCAACTATACTGGTCGTGTTTTATTTAAACAAGATGTCACTTCAGTATCAAGTAATGATATAAATGTCGCTGATACTGGTTCACTAACTGCTGGAGGTATTCAACCCGTTGTTTTTGATAGACCTTTCTCTAATATTGTAGCAGGAAAAAGATACTTCGTAGCAAGTAAAACCCCAACGTCTTTCCAGATTACAGACACACCTGGACAGAGCACAGGCATTACTCTAACAGATCAGGTAGGTTCTGCTTTGTCTCCACTAGCAGTATCCGAGTCTGGTGCTTTTACTGGTGTCACCAGAGAACAATCTGGTGCTGCTAGCGTAGGACTATCTATCACATCAGGAAATTCATCAGCATCTGTTATCTCTTCCAACAATATTCAAATTGGACAAAGAGTTATTGGATCTGGTGTTGACGCCGACACCTATGTAATCGGTGTTCCTAACTCAACTACAGTTGTATTGAGTAAGGCAGTTCTTACTACTGATCCAACGGTTGACTTCAAACCATTAGGAGGAGGATCTGGTGTAGGATTCTCATATGACTCTACACAACCAACCACAGTTGAACTAATACAAGCAACATCAATCCCAACAATTAGTCACTGGGGTTCGTCGATCGTTATGGAAGGTGGTTATGACGAAGATAGAGCGTATGTATATAGTATTGGTACTCTTGTACAAAATGAGTTTAGTAAAGATACTAAGTTTGCCCCACCAAGAGGTATTCTTGCTCTCCGTCTAGCACCTTCTGTTGATAATGGTATCCCTGGATCATTCGGAACTAGAGAACTAGTAAACAGGATGCAGTTGGTTCTTAGACAGATTGATATTTCATCTACTGGTAAGTTCTACATTCAACTACACCTGAATCCGAAGATTAATCCATCGGTTGCTTCTCCAGTATGGCAATCCATTGGAGGTACATCACTAGCACAATATGTCGAACTTAATCCACTAGATGAAATTGAAGGTGGTGAAGTTATCTTTGCTTTCTATTCTGATAATGGTGTTAACCAGTACCGTCTAGATGAGGTTAAAGAAATCTCCAACTCTATCTTGGGTGGTGGGTATGATACTTACAACTACTCCACTGGAGCAGATGCTACAGGGGTATTCCCAGACGGACCAGAGACTCTAGTTATTAGTATGAAGAACATCAGTACAGGTGCTGCTACCAAACGTGCTGACGCTCGTATCTCTTGGACAGAAGCACAGGCATAATTCTTTCCAATAAAAAAGACCCCTTCTGGTTTTTGCCAGGGGGGTCTTTTGTTGCGAC
>ERZ891134.2538-NODE-2538-length-10510-cov-8.277379_pt1 | contig 10510 bp, 11 predicted proteins | sample MGYA00520888_ERZ891134 | MGnify/ENA primary metagenome ERZ891134 (study PRJEB32303, sample SAMEA104408692) | aquatic metagenome | biome: Brackish water; feature: Coastal; material: water | place: Baltic Sea | collected 2014-10-23 | depth 10 m ... | reverse complement strand
CGCCGACACGCCAGCCCTCGAGAGACCCGATGATCCGCATCCACCCCTTCGCCGCCCTCCGTCCCTCCGCTGAAAACGCCGCCGAGGTCGCCTGCGACCCCTACGACGTGATCTCCACTGAGGAGGCAAGGGAGCGAGCCGAGGGGAAGCCGACGTCGTTTCTGCACGTCGTGCGGTCGGAGATCGATCTTCCCGAGGGAACCGACTGCCATGCAGCGGAGGTCTACCAGAAGGCCAGCGACAACCTGCAGGCGATGCTTGCCGATGGCACGCTGTCGCGAGAGTCCTCGCCAAGCCTCTTCCTGTATCGACAGATTCGCGAGGGCGTGGCCCAGACGGGTGTGGTGGCGTGCGTGGAAGCCGAGCAGTACCGCACCGGCGAGATCCGCAAGCATGAGAAGACGCGGCCCGACAAGGAAGACGACCGCACGCGGCACATGCTGGTGACGGCAAGCCACGCGGAACCTGTGTTTCTCTGCTTCCGCGACGAGGCCACCGGTGGCGTGACGATCGCCGAGCGGATGGCCGGTGACATGGCGGGGGAGCCGCTGTTTGACTTTGTGGACCCAGCCGGCGTGCAGCACACCGGCTGGCCGGTGGCGGATCCGGCTGCCTATGTGTCGGCCTTCGAAGGCCTCGGACGACTCTACATCGCCGACGGACATCACCGCTCTGCTGGTGGCGAGCGGGCTGCCACCGCCTCGCAGAAGACCAATGCCGGCCACAGCGGCAGCGAGGAATACAACCGTTTTCTGGCCGTGATCTTTCCGCACGACCAGCTCCGCATCCTGCCCTACAACCGGGTGGTGGCCGATCGCCACGGCCTTTCAGCTGAGGCATTCCTCGAAAAGCTCCGCGAGGTTGGCTCGCTTGCGCCTGCGGTCGCGGGGACGCCAGCCTCTCGCGGGCAGGTGCTCGTGTGTGTGGCGGGCGGCTGGTGGCTGCTGACCTTCCCGGAAGCGTCGATCGACCGCAGCGATCCGATCGCCGCGCTCGATGTGGCCCTGCTGCAAGACCGGGTGCTGGCGCCGATCCTCGGAATCGGGGATCCGCGAACCGACACCCGGATTGCGTTTGTGGGCGGCGTGCGTGGCTGCGGTGAGCTGGAGAAGCGGGCTGGCAGCGACGGCGTCGCCTTCTCGATGCACGCCACGAGCGCTGATGAGCTGCTCGCGGTGGCCGATGCCGACGAGATCATGCCGCCAAAGAGCACCTGGTTTGAGCCGAAGCTTCGCAGCGGTCTGTTCGTGCACGAGTTTGAGCGGATCGACGGGGCGACCACCGAGAGCCGCTGAGGTGCACCGCAGCTGAGGAGACCAGCGGCATGGAGACGATGCTCCTCGAACTCGACCGGGTGAGCGTCGTGCGTGAGTCGACCCATCTCCTGCGGGGGATGTCGCTGGCGATTCCTCGCGGCCGGCACAGCGTGATCCTTGGGCCCAACGGAGCCGGCAAGACCTCGCTTCTGCGGGTGCTTGAGCGGGAACTCTATCCGTCGATCGCGGCCGACGGACAGCAGGGCAGCGTGCGGATCCTCGGCCGCAGCGACTGGGATGTGGCCGAGCTACGGCGGCGGATGGGGATCGTTTCGGCGATGCTCGACCGCGACTTCACTCATGGCCGCTCAGGCCGTATGACCGCTGCCGAGGCGGTGGCCAGCGGCTTCACGGCAGCCAAGCTCAACGCCTTTCGCGTGCACCTCACGTCGGCCGTCCGCGAGGCGGTTTCCGCGGCGCTGGCCCGCGTGTCGGCCACACACCTCGCCGGCCGCACGCTCGCCACGCTCTCCACGGGCGAACGCCGCCGCGTGCTGATCGCCCGCGGGCTCGTGCACGCTCCCGAGCTGCTCGTGCTCGATGAGCCGACCACCGGCCTCGACCTGGCTGCCCGGCATCAGTTTCTCAAGCTCCTCACACGCCTGGTCGACACCCCCGGCCTGACCATGCTGCTGGTCACCCACCACCTCGAAGAGATCGTGCCGGGCTTCGAGCATGTGGTGCTGCTGGACCGAGGCCAGGTCGCCTTCGACGGCCCGGCTGCCGAGGCCCTCACCGCCGAGCGGCTCTCCGCCCTCTTTGGCATCGAGCTGAGCCTCAGCCACGATGCCCAAGGCCGCCCCGTCGCCCACCTGGGCGGAGATGCTCCCCACCCACGGGCACCGTAGCCGACGGCGACACACGCACCGCAGCGAGTCGCGGAAAACGGGCGACGGCCAGACCGCAGGCTGCCGTGCGACCGGCAGCTCCTCGCACGCTGCCGTCGGGAGCCACAAAAACGAAAAAAGTTTTTTCGAGGGCTCCGTCCTCCTCAGTACAGGGGAACCTCACAGCAGCGGTGGCGTGCCGGAAAACGGCCGGCGCTGCGACGGTTCCCCTGCGGATGCTGCTGCCTTCAGCCAGCGGAGAGGACGGGAAGCGATGAAACACGACCTCACTGACCCCCTCAACGGTCGCCTCACAGCGATTGTCGAGGCAGCCTCGGCGACGGTCCGTGACGACCAGGCGCGGTTTCGGCTCGCGGTTCTGTACCCAGCGGTGGTCATTGGGCTCGCCCTCTTGGGAACGGTCTGGACGATGGTGACGCAGCAGCAGCTGATCACCAGCCTCGAGAACGAGTTTCAGAGTCCGCCGGTGCCCGCAGAAGCCTCCTGGCCGCGTGTCGGTCTCGCTGATCTCACACTGGGGCTCACGGGCGTTGTCATCGCCGTCGCTCTGGCGGCCTGGATCGTTCGCGTGAGCGGCTTGGTCGGCCGCCATGCCGGCCGGGCTGCCCGATGCGACGTGATGGCGGAGATCACCAGCGCCGCAAACGAGACGCCCCCAGCCCAACGCGAACAGCTCGCCACCGCTGTCGTGCAGGCCATCAACCTGCCCACTCCTGGCACGACCTCGCCGCTGGTGAGTTATGCCGAAGCCCAGAGCGATATCGACAGCCGGGCAGCCACGCTCCGGGCAACGGCAGCCTTCTATCGGTCGCTCGACGAGCGACAGCGACAAAAGGCTCGCCGCCTGCTGCCGCTGGCGGGAAGCCTGATCGCTGGGATGGCAGTGCTGTGCTACGGCGTTGCCCTGTTTCGCCCGATGGCGGGCCTGCTCGTCTCGTTGGCAGCCCCGCAGGACGCGATTGGCGCACGAGGTGAGCAATGACCGCAGCCACACGATCCAACGACCGTGACATCATCGCCACACAGGTGACAACGGCGATCGCCCGGCACCGAGAACAGGCGGGCTTCGTGCGGCTTGTCGCGGAAGAGCTTCCCCCACGGCAGCGGCCTGCCTGGCTCGCGGTGGCGGCATGCCTTGCCTCGGGGAATGTCGCGGACGGTATCGCGGCAGCCGAAGCCTCGCTTGCCCCTTGGGTGCCGCTGTTTGCATCGCCCAGCGGCGATCCACGGCTGCCAGCCCGCATCCTGCAGGCAGCGGCGGGGCCGCGTTCTGGTGGACACACGAAGTGGGCAACGATCGTCTATCCGGCCGTCACGGCGGTCCTCGCCATCGGGCTGCTCGCGTTTCTCTCCGTGACTGTCCTGACAACCTTTGAGTTGATCTTTCGTGATTTCGGTCTTGAGCTGCCGCTGCTGACACGGGCCATGCTGGCCATCCGGCCCTTCGTCGCGAGCATCTGGCAGCCCCTCATGGCAGTGGCTGTCATCGTGTTCGTGGGCCGGTGGATTCTCACGTGGCGGCTGAGCAGATCCGCCAGCAGGACCGCAGACTTCACCCGCTGTCTGGCCAGGCTCGTGGCCAGCACCATGCCGCCGCAGGACGCCGTCGCCGTCGCAGGTCGGCTCGTGGCGGCACAGCCGATCGACACCGCCGCACCTCGCCGACCACTGACCTATGCGGCAACGGCCGCACTCGACTGTGATCCGCACGCCGCTGCGATCCTGCTGGATGCCATCGCGGCTGCGCACGAAGACCTGTGCCCTGGATCAAGCGGTGCAGGGCCGTTGCTGGTAGGCCCGGCACTGATCGCTGTGCTCGCCGTGTTGGTGGGCTTCGTTCTGCTGGGAGTGTTTCTGCCCCTGATGCACATGATCAACGCCTTGTCGTGACCAACCCAAGCCTCAACGCCGTGACACCAGACACCGACAGCCATGCCTGACAACCACCTTCACCGCATCGGCCGCGGGCTTCGCCGTCACTGGCGACGGACCTGGTCGACCTGGGCAACCAGGGCTGAGAGCGGTGCGGTCGTGCGGCTGATTGCCGCGGCCGCAACCGCGGGCGTACCCGCGGCGATGCTGCTCGACGCCTGGGCTGAAGATAGCCGCGGCGGCCAGGGCACCCGCCTGGAGAAGGCCGCCCGTCTGCTCCGTCAGGGAGCGACTGCCTCCGAGGCGATCGCGGCCGTGCCGGGGCTGGTTCAGGACGACCACGCGGTGGCCGTTGCCTTTGGCGAGCGGACAGGGCTTCTCGGGCCGATGGTCCAGACGGCCCTCGCCGGCGATGACCTGCTCACCAGCAGGCCCGGCCGCAATCTTCGAGGAGACGTTGGCTACCTGGTGTTCGTGGTTGGTCTTCTGCTGATGGTGACGGCCTTCCTGGCGGTCGCCATCGGGCCTCAGCTGATGTTCGTCCTCGACGACCTGGGAGCCATCCGGCCGGCTGTCTTCGAGCAGTGGTTGAGCGTCGTGCGGCTCCTCGGGGGAATCGCCTGGGCTCCCTTTGCGGTTGTTGCTGTGGCCCTGGTGATCCGGCTCTCCGCCTCACTTCGCCGCCTGCTGCTGCGGCCCTTCCGCAGGCCACGACGAAAGGCAGCCGCGTTCGACCTGCTGGCAGTCGCCATCGATGCCGGGCTCCCTCCGTGCGAAGCCGCGACCACGCTGGCCGCCTGCCACGTCGACCCGCGGCTCAAAGCCAGCCTTCGCAAGGTCGCCAGATCGGGAGCCCTCGGCGCAGACCTCGCGGCAGCGGGACTGGCCAATCCCGCCGAAGCTGCCCACATCGACGCCGACGCCGCGAGCGGCACGCTGGTGATGCACCGCATCGCCGCGAACCGCCGCACCCGCCTGGGCAGGCGTGGGCAGGTCCTCCGCGAGACGCTGGTGCCTGCCGCTGTCGTGATGCTGGGCCTGCTGGTCTTGTTCCAGGCGGTGGCTGTCTTCTCCTCGCTCACAGGATTGATCGATGAACTCGCCTAGGCTCCACGCATGGCTTGTCCGCCCACAGGCCTCCCGGGCATCCTCTGCCAGGCTGCCGGCAGGCTTCACCATGCTGGAAGTGGTCGCCGCGACAGCTGTCACGGCGATGGCCCTCGCAACGATCACGCCGCTGTTTGCTCGGCAGCTGCGGCTGGTGGGCGAAACCCGCCACGAACGGCTCGCCCTGGAAGAACTGGCCAACCAGGCGGAGCGGCTAGCCGCTGTTTCCTCAACGAATCTCGATGCTGCGGTGGCGGCTGTCGATCTTTCTCCGGAGCTTCGCGACCTCCTCCCGGGAGCTCGCCTGACCGCAGCACGGGCCGGAGCATCGCCGCTGGGGGAGGCCGTTGTGCTCTCGCTCGGCTGGGATGCTCCCGGCCGCCAGGAGCGACCGCTCTCCCTGGCCACCTGGCTGCCACCTCTGCCTGCCCCGGAGGACGCACGATGACACGCACAGGCCACGGGGGATGCCGATGGGGAGTGTCGCTGTTTGAGCTGATGGCCGCGATGACCGCTGCCTCGGTCGTGATGGCCACCTCGGTGGGCCTCGTGCATCGGAGTTTCACCTTTGAGTCGCGATCGAGGCAGGTTCTGGCCGACGAACGGACCGCCGCCCGACTGGCGCGGCAGTTTCGCAGCGACATCCATCAGGCTCGCTCCGTGCAATGCGAAGGGGCAGGGGGGCAGACCGAACGCGGCGGTGAGCCGCTGGTGCTGGTGGTGATCGAGGTGCCCGAAGGCAGCATCCGCTACCGCCTCATGGAAACGTCGCTCACGCGACTCATGAGCGACGCTCACGGCGAAACCCGTCGGGAGTCGTACCGATTTTCACGCCCCGTCAGCTGGACCGCATCTCACGATGGAACCCTGGTCTCCCTGCAGGGTCGCATCGAGAGCCACTCGCCCCACAGGCCACGCCTTGCCGTCGACCTCGTTGCAGCCGTCTCCTCAGCGAGGGCGGCGGAAGGAGGTTCACCATGACCACGATGGCGGCCTTGGTGTTTGCCAGCCGGCAGCAGCCGCGGCGGGGCGGTGTGATGGTGGTGGCGGTTGCCTGTATGGCGGTGGCGGCGGCCATTGGCCTCGCGATGCTGCGGTCCGCCACCACGACCCGCCACCATCTGCGGCACGAACGGCAGCTGCGACAGGTGGAGCGGCTGCTGGTGGCAGCGGAAGACCTGGCTCGGGCACGACATGCTTCAGGCGCGGAAGTCGACGGCGACGTCGACCTCACGCCACAGCAGCTGACAGGTGCCGGCTCCGCTCACATCAGCATCGCACGCGATCCCGAGGACCCACAGGGCGTCCACATCGTTGTCACCTACCCGCTCGAAGGCCCGCTCACCATTCGTCGTTCGCGGAATCTCAGGATCTCGACTCCCTCTCTGCCTTCCCTCGAGGAATCTCTGCCATGAATGCATCAACTGCAGTCTCTGCTCCACCATCCCGCCGACATCCCTACCAGCATGGCTTCACCCTCGTGGAGTTGCTTGTTGTGATCGCGATCATCGGGGTGCTCATCGGCCTGCTCCTGCCTGCCGTGCAGAGCGCTCGGGAGGCCGCGCGGCGATGCTCCTGCACCAACAACCTCGCGCAGCTCGGCCTGGCCCTCCACAACCATGAGTTTGCCTTTGAGCGATTCCCTGCAGGCGTGAACGAGGAATCGGGGCCGATCAAGAGTCTGGCTGAAGGGCATCACGTTGGCTGGATTGTGCGTCTGCTACCCTTTTTTGAGCAGCAGCGGCTGGCGCGTCACTTCAGCATTGAAGACGGCGTCTACGCCGACACCAACGCCGCGGTGCGGTCGGTGGTCATCGGGCCGCTGCTGTGCCCCTCGTCACCAACGCCGTCGGTTCGCGAATCAGGTGGCCATCGCGTGGCCGTGTCGAACTATGCCGGCTGCTCCAACGCCGTTGAAGCCCCGATCGACGACGACAACAACGGTGTGCTGTTTCTCAACAGCCGCATCCGCTTCTCCGACATCGCCGACGGCTCGAGCAACACGCTGGTGATTGCTGAGCGACGCGGGAGTGAGGGCGACCTCGGCTGGACCTCTGGCACTCGCTCGACGCTCCGCACCACGTCGCCCATCCTTCGCAGGACCGATGAAACATGGATCAATGACGCCACGCCAGAGGATCCACTCTTCGTCGGGGGATTCGGCAGCCATCATGTCGGCGGGCTGAATGTCGGCCTGGGCGATGGGGCGGTGCGATTCCTTTCCGAAAACGTCGATGCGGAGGTGCTGCGGCAGCTTGGCGACCGGGCTGATGGCGAACTGCCTGCAGAAAGCGAGCCGTGGTAACCTCAGCGGAGTGAGCGGGTTCGGGAGCATGCCATGCAACACCATCCGTCAGTCTCGACCAGAGGAGCGACCGCCGCACGCGAGATGCCGGCCGCTGGATGCCTGTCGGCCGACATGTTTGCCGAGCTGGCCACAGCCCACCGCCAGCGTGTGCTGCGGTTTGCCACAGCTTTCCTCGGTGATCGGCATCTCGCCGAAGACATTGTGCAGGAGGCGTTGAAGCGACTCTTTGAGCACCGCCACCGCTATCGGCTTGAGGAGCTGTTCGGACCGTATCTCGTGAAGACCGCCGCCCGGCTGTGCATCGATCACCGCAGGTCTCGGCAGGCCGAGCAGAAGCGGATTGCCTCGCTCAAGCCGGCAACCACGGTCTCACCGGCTGCCGCAGCCGAAACCCGTGAGGTGGCCGATCGGGTTGCTGAGGCCGTCGGCAACCTTCCAGACCGCGAGCGGGGCTGCTTTCTGCTCACCGTCTGCGAGGGGCTCAGCTACCGTGACACCGCCGAGACACTCGGGCTCTCCTACGCGGAGGTCAACAACGCGATCCACCGCGCCCGCACGCAGCTGCGGTCACACCTCGGGGCGATCGTGGAGGGCCGACGATGAATCCTCTTCGTGACCAGCTCAGCCAGGACATCAGCATCTGGCTCTCGGGCGAGTCGATCCTCGAGGAAGCTGACCGGGCGGCCGATGCCCTTCGCCACGATGCCGACGCCCGTCGGACCGCAGGAACGGCCCTGGCGATCGAAGACCTGGTCCGCGACTGGTATGGCGGCATTCCCCTGCCGCCACCGGAGCCGCACCTCGTCGAGCAGAAGCAGCGGCGGTCGCTGATCTCCGCCACCCTCTCGGCCGTCGCAGCTGGCGTGATCGCCGCGAGCCTTGTGGCTGGTGGCCCCTTCAGCCGGGCCCTTGATGCCGCCGGAGCCTGGACATCCTCCGCGCCCCGGCTGCCCCTGGAGAAAACATCCTGGTGGCAGCTGCGGCAGAGCGATCCAAACCTCCGCAGCCCCTAATGCCAGCCGAGAAAACCGAGCCCATCACTGGGCGTGGCCCTCAGTGCCTTCGATGATTGCGGCACGTCACGCTGGTTTTATGGGGTCTCGAATCACGAGCCCTACGCCAGCAGGGAGGTCACCACGCGGGCAGGCTCCACGCCGGTGAGCTTGGCGTCGAGGCCTTGGAAGGGCACGCTGAAGCGGGTGTGGTCGATGCCCAGCAGGTGCAGCATCGTGGCGTGCAGGTCGCGGACGTGCACGATGTCGGTCACCGCGTGGTAGCCAAACTCGTCGGTCTCGCCGTGGGTCACCCCGCCGCGGATGCCACCGCCTGCGAGGGCCATGCTGAAGCCCTTGATGTGATGGTCGCGGCCGGCGCCCTTGTCTTTGCTCTGGGCCATCGGCGTGCGGCCAAACTCCCCGCCGATCACCACGAGCGTCTCCTCGAGTAGGCCTCGCTCCTCCAGGTCGGCAAGCAAGGCCGCGGCGGCCCGATCGGTGGGTGGGCAGATCTCGTCCATGTAGGGCTCGATGCCGCCGTGGTGATCCCAGTCGCTGTGGTAGAGATGCACAAACCGCACGCCTCGCTCCACCAGCCGCCGGGCCATCAGGCAGTTGGTGCCGATCGTCGCGCGGCCAGGCTCGGCGCCATACCGCTGAAGGGTCTCGGCAGTTTCATCGGAGAGATCGGCCAGCTCCGGCACGCTCATCTGCATCCGGAAGGCGAGCTCGTATTGCCGGATTCGCGTGGCGATTTCCGGATCGGCAAGGCTCGCAAGCCGGTGCCGCTCCAGGGCCGCCACTGTGTCGATCACGTCGCGTTGATGCGCCTCGGAAACACCTGGCGGGCTCGCCACGTAGTTCACCGGCGAACCGCTCGTGGCAAACTCCACCCCCTGAAACTGCCCCGGCAGAAAGCCCGAGTGCCACTGCCGGGCAGCGATCGGCTGCGGGTTGCGGCCCATCTTGCTGGTCATCACCACGAAGCCCGGCAGGTCATCGGCCTCGCTGCCGAGGCCATAGGTCACCCACGCCCCCATGCTCGGCCGTCCGGAGAGGGCGGTGCCGCAGTTGAGAAAGGTGTGGGCCGGATCGTGATTGATCTGCTCGGTGACCATGCTCCGCACGATCGCCAGCCGGTCGGCCAAGCCGCCCAGCCGCGGCAGGTAGTCGCTGATCTCAGCGCCGCATTCCCCATAGCGGGAGAACGGCTTTCGCGGCCCGAGCACCACCAGCTCCTTGCCCTGCAGCTGGGCGATCGGCTGGCCGGCCGTCACGCTCTCGGGCATCGGCTGGCCATCAAGCCGGGCGAGGGTCGGCTTGTGGTCGAAGGTTTCCAGGTGGCTCGGGCCACCGGCTAGGCAGAGAAAGATCACGGCCTTGGCCTGCGGCGGATGGTGCAGCGGCCAGATCGCCCCCCGGGCCGCCGCCGGGGAGTCAGCAGCGGCGAGGCCGTCGCGGGCGAGCAGGCTGCCAAGCGACGCCGCGCCGAGGGAGAGCCCCGCCTGGCCGAGAAAGCAGCGGCGGTGCAGTGGTGTCGGGCTGATCATGATCGGCTCCTCTTCCTGCGAGGGGGCGGCGGACAACTCATAGCGGCCGCTCAATAGCGGGCAATCGCCTCGTGCAGGTTGAGCACACTGCGGGCCACGGCCGTCCAGGCTGCAAGCTCCTTCGGCTCAAGCGACGCATCCAGCGGAGCGATCCCCACTCCCAGCAGCGCCTCGGCTGCCTCGGGGTTGGCGGCAGCCTCCTCGCGACGCCTCTCGAGCAGCCCTTGAAGCAGCGTCTGCTCCATTGCATCCGGCTCCCGCGAGACCGCCTGCCGCCAGAGAAACGAAAGCCGATCGTCATCGGCGGCGCTGGCCCGCATCGCCCGCTCAGCCAGGCCCCGCGCCGCCTCCACAAAGGTCGGATCGTTGAGCAGCACGAGCGCCTGCGTCGGCGTGTTGGAGGGCAGGCGGCGGGCGGTGCACTCCTCGCGGGTCGGCGCATCGAAGGCGGCCAGCTGCGGATGGAGAAACATCCGCTGCCAGTGGACGTAGAGGCCCCGCCGCCACTGCTGCT
>ERZ891134.2537-NODE-2537-length-10520-cov-8.176015_pt1 | contig 10520 bp, 9 predicted proteins | sample MGYA00520888_ERZ891134 | MGnify/ENA primary metagenome ERZ891134 (study PRJEB32303, sample SAMEA104408692) | aquatic metagenome | biome: Brackish water; feature: Coastal; material: water | place: Baltic Sea | collected 2014-10-23 | depth 10 m ... | reverse complement strand
GTTACAGCAGTAGTCGAAGTAACAGTTAGCGGGGCAGTGCCCGTAGCAACCAAACTGGTTATGCTGTTAAATGATGGGCTATCAGTAGTGCCAACAGGTTGACCGATAGCAACTAAAGGCGTAGAACCCTCACCGCTACCGCCAGTAACAGTGACCCCAGTACCGCCAGTCACACCAGCAACATATTCACCATTCGTGTTAGCACCAAGGTCAACGTCATCCGCAACCCACAACGTACCATTATACTTTAAAAAGTCACCAGCAGCTGGCGACGGCAACGACACGTCATGCAAGTTGTCTAGTTCATAACCGTTCTGAGTAGCGACATAAACAATACCGTTGTTAGTGCAACGTACCGCAACACCCACAAAGACTCCACGAGCAGGAGGCGCAGGCTTAGTAGTGGTAAAATTACCACCAGTATCGAGCCACAACGCATCACCAGGACTGAAACCATCACTAAGATCAATGCCGTCAACATAGCCACGAGTAACCACAGGCCCATTACCAGACGCAACAATGTTTGCACCAACAACACCAACAGTCTTAGAAGCCGTAGCATCGTCGGTGTTGTCAGCACGTTTCACTGTGGCATGATCGCCTGTGGCACCAAACAGGTAAACCACGGTTCCTGTTCGTAACGTGGTTGTTTCCACATTACGAACATAAGTAACAACGCTGGCATACGTATTGACCCAAGAGGTCCCATCGTATTCTAGGGTTTGGAATTCTTCAGGTGTTGCGATGACAACATCAGACAGATCACCTAGTACGGCAGTCCCAAGAGAGCCAGCGGGACCAGGAGGTCCCTCAATGCCTTGTGGACCAGTAGGGCCAGTAGCACCAATGGGGCCAACATCACCTGTAGCGCCGACTGGACCAGTAGGTCCAACATCACCCGTATCGCCCTTGATGCCCTGTGGACCTGTGGGTCCGATTGCACCAGCAGGACCATCAGGACCAATCGCGCCAGTTTCCCCCACAGGCCCCTGAGGTCCCGCAGGACCGATTGGACCAGCAACACCCTGTGAACCCTGCGGACCAGTCTCCCCAACGGCTCCTGTGGCCCCTACGGGGCCTGTAGGACCCTCTGGGCCCGTGGCACCAGTTGGTCCGATGGGACCCGTATCCCCCGTGGGGCCTGCAGGGCCAGAAGCATACGGCAAGGCCGTCCAAACATCGACACCAGTACCAACCTTAAATTTGCCAGTATCGGTCTCCAAACCCATCTCGCCAACAGCGAGAATGGGATTGACACTCGTCCAGTTTGCGGCTGTGCCACGTCGAAGTTGAATTTGAGTTGCCATTAAATCACACCACCAGCATCAAGGGGCAAAATGCCACCATAAATAGAAGAAGGGTCCCCACCATCCACGTTGTAAGTCCCACCCATCGGACCTTGTGGACCAGGAGTTCCTGGCGGGCCAGCAGGCCCCGTAGCACCAACCATCGAAACGCCAGCAGGCCATGAGCCTGAAGTTTTCGGCCCGTAAATCACCATTGCCGCAGAGTCGATGTACCAGTTGTCATCTACACCCGTAGCCGCTGATGGTGGACCCGCCCCGTACAGCAGTGTGGTTGGTGTACCGACACCGCCAACGTTCCCTGTCCATTCTTCGATAGACGTGAAGATGACCCGCAGGATGTTTGAATCCAGCGGGGCAACACTAGGTACAGGGTTCTTCCACTCAGCCATCAGTTCCCGAAGGCAATATAATAAATCCGTACTAACGAACTGGCTTGGCGTGTAACGCCCAAACCGCCACTAAGGTCGGTCGCAACATTTGCATTCCAAATAGCGGCTTGAAAACCAACACGAGAAAGTTTCTCGTTCCTGACCCCAGCCACCATTGAGCCAACGCCGACATCACCGATAGTGATGCAAACTCCGATGCAAGTATTGGGAAACGGAGAATCAAAATTGACACCAATTTCTCCGACAGCATCGGTAGTGCTAACAACATTGCCCACACGAATCTGAGCATTTGCAATTCCAGGCAAGTCCACCTGAGCAGCAACAGCCTCATCCACATACTGCTTACGAGCAAACTGATTAGGAGTAGTCGGATTTGCAGCAGGACCAGACGGAATACCCGTAAACGGTGTTGATCCGTCAATCTTTACACGCAAATTGTCTGCGTTGTCAACATACTGTTTTCTAACAAACTGATTAGGGCTAGTTGGGTCAATACCAGGACCGCTCGGAATTGCCGTAAACGCTTGACTAGCGTCACGAACAATAACCTCTTCATTAGTGTAATTAACTAGATCATCAAAGTTTTGGTTTGCTTGATCGGACTCAATGGGAGTGCCAGGAACAAACGTATAAGTTTTCGCAATAGCAGTCATCGTACCCTCCTAGGCACAAACTTTAGAATTAACGCATCAACACCCCAAAAAACGGGGGCTTGAACTTCACGGACAGCGGGTAAAGACAAAACTTTTCCACCGACTTTCAGCGAAATAGACCGAGCAACGCCAAGGCTGGCTCCACGGTCAACAAACGCATAGTTACCTGATCTGGCCCATGTCGCTTCGTCCCACTCAACGTCAGGGTCATCCCAAACGTCAACACCAGTTGAAGTTTCATTTTCAGATGAACGAAAGATGAAGTTCTTCATAGCAACAGTTGGGTTGTAGTTGGAGTATGAAACAACTGGAAGGCTGTATGCCTGATCGACTTGCATAACTGCTTCCGCACGCCGCCAACGCTTCTTAACTGCTGGCTGGTCAAGATCAATCCATTTGGTGCGATAGTAAGCATCAATAGCTGTAGGCCCATCCACTGCATTCAAATAGTCGTAGTACTGGTCGTGAACATCAAGTCGATAAATCGTGTTGGTGTCATGTAGATACGCAAGATAATTGTCATTGCGATGACCACGGGCATAAGGGCCAGCCTGCAACGAATACTTTGTCCAAGAACCACCAGATTTTAAGCGTGGGTCAAGAATAAAAGTGTATGCACGGGGAACGCTGGGAAACTCATCCCAAGGGACACTGACCCACAAACGGTTTTCAACCCAACCCAATTCAACATTTTCTATAAACGATGATGGAATAGATCCATCACGCATCGCGGGCCAAATCTGTTCAAACGACCAAGAAACATCCTTGCCGTTGTAAACATTCAAACCTGTTTGATGGTCGAAGAAAAACAGTCCAGCAGGTGTGGCTATAGCAGCCTGATGCGAAACAGCACCAACAGTGTTGGAAATATTTACAACTGAAAATGATTCAGCCGAGTAACCGTAAACAGCGTAAACGGCGTCACGTTTGAAAACAATGAGTTGATCCCCGTAAGGGATAATGGCCGTAATCGAATCCGAGTCCTTGCCGTCATCAATGTCGATGTAATCGTCTGTGCGCCAGTTTTCACCCGAGTTGTCAAAAGTGTTTGCCCATGACCAGCGAACACGGTTGGCATAATGTGTGCCACCCTCCCATGTTCCCGCAACCCACATGTAACCGCTATGGACGGCCATGTGATCGGCTCTAGGAATGTTCCCCGACGTAGGAGTAATGGTGTTGTTGAAACTTGAAGTTAAAACGGTGGCGTTTGCGCCACCGTCCCATTTAACAACGTCACGGTCACCCCTCACCCAATAGCAAGTGTCGTTGAACGTGACAGGACAAACATCATCATCAGTTGTAGTACCAAGATCATCAGTTGCTGTGCCACCCACGAGTCGCGTCAAGTTTGTCCACGAACTACCAGTGCTATATCGAACGCCAGTGCCAACCTGAACCATCGTGTAAACGGTTCCGACATCGATGTAACTCCAAATAGCATTTGGAGTAGCAGACAATGCTGTATTAGAAAAAGGATAAACGCCACGGCGGACTTGGAAGCCGCCACGTTTGTCAATATCGACATTCAATAAATCAGGGGATTCGTTGTCTTGCAACCGAAAAGTGTCGGTAACAAGATTGAGTCCACCAGTGAAATCACGCAGAGTATAAAGTTGGGTTCGCTTGGGGGAGGTTTTCATGGCAATCAATCAAACGGGAAACGTAAGCGGCCTGTTTGATGAACTCGCGGTCCCCCACCAAGCACAAGCGGGTATGCACCAGGCGCATCGCCATACTGCTTTTTCAACAAATCCATTTCAGCGTTGAACGCATTAATGAACTGGACTGCCATCTCAGGATCTTCCTGCTGTAAATACGCCATACCGACCAGATACAGACGAATAGCGTCATGGAAGTCCTCGGGGAAATCAGGGACAGCACCAGCGCCTCCAGAAACCCAATCATTGACTTTGCGATAGCCACGCAAATTCAGTGTGTCAGCCATGTCGGGTGTTGGGTACAGACGCAACGTGTCGTTCCATACGTTATAGAACGTCACAAACCCCGTCGAAGTCTGGTACGGGAGATACGCTGCCTCGGCTTCGTCACGCCCCATAAAGGCCAGACGGCGGTCGTTGCGAACAATGGAAACAACTTCGTCTGGAGTTGGGCTAAGAGCCGAAAGGCTGTAGTCCTGTTGACCTGCAACTGTTGTAAGAACCCATGAGGTTTCAAAAAACGGCCAACGCTTACGACTACGAGAGATTTTAATTGAAGCGTCTCTTGCCCAAACATTAAGCAGCTCATTCGGGATTTCAGACTCATCCAAATCCAAGTGCTGACGCACATAGATTCGCATTTGATCCAAGGTGTATTCCATTACAGTTCACCCCGAGAACGAAGATGCCCGACACACCATGCAGTGCCTTTAGCGGGTCGTGCTCCGCATGGATCGCCTGCCTTGTTGGTGTCTGCACATCCACCGACTACTACTTGGACGACTGTCGCCAGTGATGATCCTGAACCGATTGCGGGAACAGCAGCGTTTTGGAATTGGACTCGGGACGAGTCAGTTGTGCCGCCCATTGCTGGTACAGCATTTGCCCCGTAACTGACTGCTAGTTGACTCACAGAAACTCCCGAAAAGGTTTGTGGAACGAAACGGGGCGAGGGCCGAAACCCCCGCCCCGTCACTCATGCTGATTGCGCTGCTATCAGTCGGTCTTAGAGGTAAGAACACCCTGACGTGCGCGGTTGCTGATCGTAAGTTCGCCGTAACACAGGATCTGCGCGTAACGTGCGTCCTGGTTGTTGGGACGAACAAACGGGGTTGGCTTGAACCAAGTGTCCGAGTGACCGACAAGACGGATGTACTTCGTGTTGAGGAAGTACATGTCGCCAGCCGTGACGTAGTTGTCATAAACGATTGGCGCACCCTTGAACAGAAGGTTCTGGAATCCACCATCAGCAGTCTTGGAGTCCATGAAACGCTCCTGTGGCTGAAGAAGATCCTCATACTTCTCAAAGAGGGCACGGGTCGTAAGGATCACGTTCGGCTGATCGTTGCCAACTGAAACAGTGTTGTACGCAGTACGCATCTGGGCGAGCGAAAGATCGTCAGCATCCTCGTTCTTGTGACCAGGTGCCCACCAAGTATCGGCCGTCTGATCGATGCCACCGATGCTGGTTGAGGTCGAATCCTTGACCAGCTTGGCAAGACCAAGCCAATCCTTGCCACCGTTACCAGTGCCGTCACCAGTGATGAACATTTGGTCAAACTTCTCAGTGATGGTTTCTTCAGCCTGGAATGTCTTGGCTTCAAGAAGATCAATGATCTGTTCTTCGCTGTTGTTCTGTGCTTCTTCAATACCAGAAATGGTGATCGAAGCGGCATACTGCTTCCAGTTGTACTCGGCAGCGGTGATACCAGTCTGCGGAGTCGTGTTGATCGTGTCATACGCTGAGTAAGACGCAGCAGTACCGTTCTGTCCGTAAAGGAGAGGGAGGACGATCTTAGCGCCACCAGAGATGGTGCGGACCTGTCCTGCTTGCTTCAGGAAGTAAACAAACGGACGTGCTGAAAACACGTTATCGACCAACTTCGGCATGTGGTTCGCCAAAGTGGTACTCAGGATTGTGTCGTAATTGACATTAGGCATTTCGGGAATCTCCTAGGTTAAATGGGCTATACGCCCAACGCTTTCTTTGCGGCCAGGTACGCGTCCCGAAGAGAACCGTATTGTTCAGGCTGTGCAGGTGCTGTAGCCCCTGAACGGCTTGAACCTGTATGAACAACGCTTGCGGCTTGACGTTTTGCTTCTAGCCGTTGCTGCTCCTGCTGCTGTTGACTCCGCAGAGACTCCAACTGTGTTTGCAGCGAAGTGAAGTTCATGTCCGCATAAGCGGCCCGAAGATTTGGAAAACCACCTTTGATTGCGTGAGCAAACAAAACCTGATTATCAAAATCACCGAAATCGCCATGCAGAGAATTCAGTTCGTTTTCGATTTGCGCCTGGGTTGCGGCCTGTTCCTGAGCGGCGATCTTCTGCTCCAACACAGCGATACGAGCAAGATCAGGGTCCATGTCGGCAAACGAATCTGCCTCATAGTTTTGGTTCACACCAAACGCTTCTTGAAGTGCTTGTAATGTTCCTTGTGGATCTTGTTGTAACGCTGCGGTGATCGCTTCAGCTTCCGCCAGTCGAGTCCGCATTTCGGCCAGTTCCTGTGTCTTACGGGTATAATCCGATTGACGTAGGTAACCGTTTCGGGCTTCATCAAGGGTGATCGGTGTTCCATCAAGTTCAAAGAGAGCCTCAATGGGTTCAGCCGATTCCGTGAAAGAACCGTCAGGAACCGAATCAAATGCTTCATCAGGGGTGCTGGTCGGCTCCGAGTCGAAACTCGTTGCTTCTTCCAGTCCTTCAGAAACAAAGTCCGATTCCCCTACCGCCGAGTATTCGGCGTCAGATGTATCAGTCATCATTCCTAGGGAGTCGTGCGTATCTCGCAGGTTGTTCCCTAAGAGTTAGACATATGTGTCCCGCTTATTGCTGTTGAGCGGCCATTTGTTGCTGCAACTGCATCAACACTTCAAGAGGAACATCCTCTAAACCAGTCGGTGAACCACCCGCGGGCATACCGCCAGGTGGCATCGACATTGGGTCCATGCCCATTGGCATTCCCCCACCACCCATTGACATTGGCATCGGTGACTGCTGATTACCTAAACCAGCAGCGTCCATTCCACCAGCCTGCTGTGCAGCCAAAATGTCTTGCGGATTTGCTTGTGGCGCATCAACACCAACACCAGGGTTACCTTGCATTGGCGGTGGACCGCCTTCAGGTGGCATTGCGTTTGGATCACCAGGCACAGGAGGAGGGGGTTGCTGTTGCATCAGGAACTTGCCAGGAGATTTCACTCCAAAGCCATGCTGCAACACATGTTTAGCCAGTGCAGCAGGGTCAATCACAGAACCCACCAGCGGTGCCAACGAGTTCATCATCGCAATCGCTTGCTGACGACGTTGCGTTTCATTGTTCGGCTGAGTTGATCCGCCTTCTACAATGAAATCAAATTCACCCTCAATATCCTCATGGGTGTATTCAAACCAGAACTGCTGGCCTTCAGCCCCAACAATGCGTGCAGCCTGAGTGCCAGTCATGTACTGCTGAGCAAGTTGCAAAACCTTGCGGGCAATTCGACCAATAGAAATTTCAATCAACGCCAGCTTGTCAGCAGACCTGGCATTGGAGGCATCCTGAATCATCGCTGCTTCAGTAGCGGTACGTCGAACCTCAGGGGTTGAGCCTCTGGCGTACTCATTCACACCCGAAACTTTGTCCATGTCAGATTCAATGATTTGGCTGTACTGGTACAGATCACCCGACATGGGTGTAATCGGCACAGGCAAAATCACATCCTGCAACGGCAAGTTGTCGTCAATAACCTCAATAGCAATGTTGTCCTCATTGGACTCCAAGCCTTGACGACCCTCAGGACCCAACGCTGAGGCACGGTACAAATATTTGCGACCATACTTTTTGCGATGGTTCATCATCTGTGAACGGGTTTTGTTGAGTTCCTGTTGGGGAGCCTCAACCATCTCCAAATCACCGATGGGGTAAAACTCGTCAGGAACCTCATAGTTCGCAATGAACTCGTAAGGATGACCAAACGCATACGGCATTTTCACAGGATCAATCAGGAAATCGTCTGCGCCCTCTGCGAACACGCACATTCTGTCGGCTACAAGATCGTAATATTCCCAAACAGTGACACGATCAATGTCACCATCCATTTTTCGTTTCTGCTCTGGACTCAACCAGTCCGACGAAATAACAGCATCAGCCTTAGTACTACGGCGTGCCCCGTAGTTGTAACGCTGATCGTGTCGAACATCCTCGATAGGACGAACAATACGTTGAGCAATCCAACGCGCATCTTCCATGCACGTCGCCTCAGGGTCCACAAACATATCGAACGGGCTGACACGTTCCAAAGTTGGACGATCTTCAGTGACAACAGTTTTTGTGGAAGGAAGGCTTGCAGAAATTTCATCATCGGTCGGCAACTCTGCCGCCATCTCAGGGTTCGTCATTGCATACGAATCGGCCTGAGCAATCATTTCCTCCATCTGAGCCGACTTTTCAGAGTCGCTCAGTTCAGCAGGAACTTCTTCAAACTTGTAACCAACCTTCACCCATCCATGACCAACAGTCAGGAAATCTTTCGCAGCACGGCGGAACGGCGAACGAAAGTCATAGTGACGCCACCAATAATTGATGACAGCCTGAGAGATAATCGCACGGTCCTCATCTTCAACCTTGTTTGCCATCACCTCAATGCCAGGATGGTTTACCGTAATCGAAGGAAAAATAACGTTAATCGTAGAAAACGCAATATTGATCGCAATGCGATCCTCGTCCTCTAAACCTGCGGGAAAATGCTTGCCTTTGTACAGATCCAGCATTCGGTTCCACGTTGCGTCATAACCACGTTCTTCACGCCAACGTTTCGCATGATTTAGACGGTTACGGTATCGCTTAAGGCGTTCGGCTTTACTAAGTTTTGCCATCAAACTAACAACGTTCTGGTTCGTAGCCGTTGGCGCGCGCTGAAGTCAGCGTTGCGTCAATCCGTTCCCTGAGGGTTGGACCGTTCCAGTGGTCATGGTCTGGAAGCGCAAGCCCAGGGATACCGTCCTCACGCCAATACTTCATCTTGCAGGCGAAACAAGGATGCGGTTGAGCAATGCACTCCCCATAGGAGTGCGTTGACACTAGATTCCTTGCGCCCCACCTGGACGTGCAGCCTTGGGAGCCGAGCCAGGAACCTTACCCATGTCTACACCGTAACCACCCGAACGCGCGACCTTAGGAAGATCAGTAGTGGCCGTTACCGACTTGAAAGCCTGACCACCACCAGGAGCGACCTCGTTTTGCACAAACGATGGCGTCTTGCCGTGAAAACACTTGGGTGCTTCGCCAGCGCCAACGCTGTTGTATGAACCTTTAGCCATAGTAGAAAACTCCAAAATCGTAGGACAGTCCTAGTAAGAAGATTTGACTGTCCCGCCCTAGCGTTGGGTACGGACTGAACTAGCACCGATCTTCCAACCCGAGTCTGGAGTATCACTCCCAGGTTTCAGCCCAGCCCACCAATCCACCGTCATGTAGTTATCCCGCTCCTCCTTGTACTCAGGAGCAAACGCATACCCGAGCATTTGGTTGGCAATAGCCAACGACATCACACGGTCATCATGAGGCGAACCCCCCATCGACCCTTTCTCGTCACGAACATAAGTCCGCAACTCCCCCAACGTCCCCGCACACCGCAAAAAAATGTCTTGCTCACGGATCGCACGACCCAGTTCATCAATCATCAACGGTTTCGTGGACTTGTTTGTATGCCACCCATACTCAGTGGTCGGGGTGTTACCTCGGGTCGAGTTCACACGACGGCGACGGAAAATCCGTTTATACCCCGCCCGCCTAAGGGATGTGATAGTCGTCAAACCATGATTGTTTGACTCAATCCCCACCAACGCCGTGTTATACCAAGTCGCCAACTTATAGATTTCCTCACCAAACAAATCGGCAGGAATATGACCATGCCACTCGGCAACAACATCACCCGACTGAACTTCAATTACATGGGCGGCTGAATAGTCGCCCCAATCCAAACCTTCAGCAACGTCAGCACCAACCACATACGCTTTATGAGGCTCAGGTAACTGCCACACCAGCACAGGATCTAAAGCGTTGACATCATGATTTGGTAGCCAATCAAAGTTGTTTAACGCTCCCCGCTGCACCAACGTCCCCACCACAGGTTCCTCAGGAATGATCTTCTGCAACAGATCATCAACATCAAACACGGTTCGACCAGACTTGATAAACGCAGACTCAGGATCGGACGGATACTCCTGGGCGAGCTGCCAGCTCGTCATAGACCGTTTCTTGTTTTCATACCAATCATCATCACGATCCTCATTAGCGGACCACGGATAAAACATCGGTGAAAACTGATTGGTACGGGTTTCCGCCCCAACCCACATTTGATGAAAAAAGTTGCCACTACCGTTAGCGGTACTGAGGCCAATGATTCGGCCACCAACATCGGCCACAGGCTCAATAGACGCCCACGCTTCCTCAGGGTTCGGGAGGAACGCCCATTCATCAACAACAATCAACGTGGCCGACTCACCACGGGCAGGGTCCGATGC